>Ga0210405_10003141_pt1 | contig 16454 bp, 18 predicted proteins | sample IncBWH11MmetaG_FD_155492 | JGI IMG/M metagenome (GOLD analysis project Ga0210405, IMG submission 155492) | Forest soil microbial communities from Barre Woods Harvard Forest LTER site, Petersham, Massachusetts, United States - Inc-BW-H-11-M | ecosystem: Environmental > Terrestrial > Soil >... | reverse complement strand
CGGAAACCTCGCACTTCCAGACCTGGCACGACAAAGCAGGTAACGCGATTCTTCTGACGGATACCGACACGGGTTTCCCAGGTTCCACGGGCGCCACGGTCACATTTCCAAATCTCAACGGATTCACGGACCCGATGCAGGCGGACGAATTCCAAACCAATCTGATCATGCCGGAACCCACGTTCTTCCTGAACAAGAAGTTGGGCATGGTCTCCATCATTCGACCGACGGAAACCGAAGGGGCGGCAATGGCCGCGCTGCAAAGCTTAACGGCTGACGGATTGTTCATCGGCCATACGTCGAAGAGCGGGAAGTCCGACGGATTCGCGGAGCTGCTACAGGGGCTCGCGGAAGCAGCGGACGACGCGCGGCGGCAAGCCGAGTAGTTCGCAAAACGGGAAGAGCGCGACGCTCGGGAGTCTCGGCGTCGAGCGAGTTGCAGCAAAGCCGGAGGGTCCGGACTCTAAACAGAGTCCGGACCCTCTTGCCTTTGGTAACGAGGCTCCACGTAAGGATTCCGCATCCGTACCGGCCGCGAGCTACAAGGGTGCGCAAAACAAGGAGTTGTAGCGAGTCCAAGCAAGCCGAGGGTATGACGGCTGAACACAGGAAGAGTCTTGTAACAAAAATTGCCAACTGGCATCGAATGGGACCGGCCGCCGCAAGGCAGGCAACCGAGAGATCGCGAGCAATGAGGAGGGCGACGGTGGAGGCCTGGGAATTGAGATGGAAGTGATTGCGATGATGGGTTTGTTTTTTCAAGATACGGCAAACGCGGCCCAGCCATGAAAGACTCGAATGTGGCAATTCGGAAAAACATTGAACTAGCGGCGGGGAGGCAGTCGTGGGCGAACGAAAATTGGCCTCGTGCAACCATACGAAGCGGTTTGCCATCCACGTAATCTTGACAGTGCAGGTTAGGCAGTCTACACTACGGAGTTTTTAGATGGCCTCAGGGAGCCATCTGAATGAGGTCAGAAAGAATATGGATAAGAAGCGCCTGGAGTATTACAAGAAGAAATTATTGAATCGCCGCGACGAGCTGGTGAAGACCATCACGCGCACGGAAGAAGAAGGACGGCAAGCGGACGACGATCCGACGGTGGACCTGGCGGACAAGGCAGCCAATTCTTACACGAAGGAGTTCCTGTTCGGCCAAACCAACACGGACCGCGCGATCCTGAACATGATTGACGAAGCGTTGAAACGGATCCGCAGCGAAGAGTACGGGACCTGCGCGAACTGCCAGGAAGAGATGCAGCAGAAGCGCCTGGAAGCCGTGCCCTGGGCCAAGCACTGCATTACCTGTCAGGAAAAGAAAGAACAGGGACTGCTGTAAACGGGGACAGCTGCGAGCAGTAAATTCCGTTACCTTTCCGTTAGCTAATTAAATTATAATGGACACGGAAGCGGTTCGTACGGCAGATGATGCCCCTTTCGAACTCCCGCGTTCACGTGGCGCGCTGGCTGGAGTCGCTGGCCGGCGCGGTCGCGTCCGTACTCTTCCCTTCCGGCTGCCGGATCTGCGAGGCTTTGCTGACGCGGGCGGATCGGCTGCCGGTGTGCGACTCTTGCCTAAATTCGTTCCGAGAACTTCCGTCGGATATCTGCGAGCGCTGCGGACAGCCGTGGGCGGAAGGCGGCGACGTGGATGGAGACGAAAGCATTTGCCGGGAGTGCCGGGAACGCGGGTTCGCGTTTGACGCGGCGCGGAGCTTTGGGGTTTACGAGGGGGCGTTGGCGCGGGCGATTGTGCTCATGAAATACGAGCGGATTGAGCCGCTGGGGGCGTGGTTTGCCAAGCGGCTGGTGGAGGCGGCCCGGCGGATTCCTGCTCAGTTTGCCGCAGATTTGATTGTGCCGGTTCCGCTGCACCGTGCGCGGCAGAAGGAGCGGGGGTTCAACCAGGTGGATCTGTTTGGGAGGCCACTGGCGCGGAAGCTCGGATTGCCTTACCGGCCAGTTTTGTTGAAGCGGGAGCGGGTGCGCCCAGAGAAACATCTCCTTCATTTTGAAGAACGTTGGGAGGCCGTACGTGGCGCTTTTGTCATCCGGGACGGCGGGCGGGTTGACAATTTGCGAATCTTGCTCTTAGATGATGTTATGACGTCGGGAGCGACGCTTGACGCATGTTCCGGTGCGTTACGCGAAGCAGGCGCCAAATCGGTGGCCGGGTTAACGATCGCCCGGGCCGTGAGGCAGGGTACCCGGGTCAGAGAAAGCTTTTAGCCTGAAGGGCGCGCGATGAGCGCAAGACGACCAGAGGCGGTCGATCCCCGGGGGCGATACGTCCCCGAAGCGGGCAGCGTGCTTGTGCCCGGCGCTTCGGGGAATGCTGGCGCCCGTTATGCTCACAGCCTCACTCCCCGCCGTGCTTCCCTGATGCAGGAACCTGTCCTGGTTCTGAACGCTACCTACGAGCCGATTAATGTGACCGCGGTGCGCCGGGCGATGGTGCTGCTGCTGAAGGGCGTGGCGCAGGCGGAGGAAGTGCACAATGCCGAGGTGCATTCCTCGGCCCATGCCCACAAAGTGCCTTCGGTGATCCGGTTGCTGGCTTACCGGCATATTCCGCAGCAGAGCCGGGCGCTTTCGCGGAAGAACATTCTGCTGCGCGACCGGAATACGTGCCAATTCTGCGGAAAGATTTTCCCGAGTTCGGAATTGACGCTGGACCACGTGATGCCGAGGTCGCGAGGGGGGCGCTCGAGTTGGGAGAACCTGGTGGCCTGCTGCTACCGGTGCAACAACGACAAGGGCGACCGGACGCCGGAAGAGGCGGGGCTGAAGCTGGCGCGGAAACCGCGGCCGTTTACGCTGCATACTTCGCGGCAATTGATGAGATTGATTGGCCATCGCGACGAACGGTGGCGTAAGTATCTGTTTTATTAAAGCTTACGCTGGACTCCAAGAAAATTAAGATTAGGGTAACTTTTTGGAAACCTTTTTCCTTGAGGCGCATCTAACTTTATAACAACCACTTCGAGGACACACCCCGGGGAGCCTGGGCCACTATCGTGGAGCAGGCTCCTCTCCTATTTTCAGCCGATTTTTTCTATGATGATGGCGAGAGAAAGATTCCCGGATCAGGAATTTGCCGCGCGGTTGGATTTGGGAAAACTTTCAAGAGCCGACTCTTCATCGGGAAATTCCGGGAACACCTGGTAGAGCTGCGTGATCTTCAGAATTTCTTCCACCTTCGGCGCGAGTCCGACCACTTTCATTGCGCCGCCTTTTTTGACTACCGCGAGATAGTTGCGAACGAGTTCGCCGATTCCGGAACTATCGAGATAATCGAGTCCCTTCAAATTTAAGACGATGTTGTTGTCACCCTGGCGGAGGAGGCGTTGAATCGCTTCGCGAAAAGCCTGGCCTTCGAAAGAGGTGAGGCGGCCGTTGACATCCATGAGCGTTACATTATCGGCTTGCCGGATTTGGATCGTGAAGCTCAAAGTTGTGTCCTTGTACGAAAGTGGCCACGATTTTACATTGAATCGCGAGGAAGGCAAAGGGTGAAGGGGCGTCGCCAAATCAAATTTTATTAACAAATTTTACTGGCGAAACATGACGCGGAGGCTGCGGCGCCAGCTTTCGGCGAGGCCGACACGGATTATCTCGATGTCGCGGGAGAGATAGCGCTGGAGGATGTCCGTGGTTGGGTGAAAACGGAGTGCGGGAGCGATGAGGTAGACGAGCGGCGGAGCGGGTTGGAGTTCGAGTCCGGGGAAATAGCCATAGCGGGCGAAGTCGCCTTGGGATTGATGCCAGCGAATGCGGGACCAGTAGTCCGCGGCTTGAAGAGGCAGATCCACATTTTCGGTGGCTTTTAATTCCAGAATGGCGAGGCGGCGGCTGCGGGTGACGCACAAGAGATCGAGGATGCCGTGCTGGCCGGCGACTTGAGCGAAGACCTGTTGGTAGACGTGTTCGGGATCGAGGGAGATATCAATGCGGGTGACATCCCGGTGCACGAGTGTTTGCATCCAGCGCTCGGCCTGGGCGCGATAGAGGGCGTGGCGGACGTTGCTGGACAGGGGGTTGCGGAAATTCTGCAGGTTGGCGATCAGTTGTTTCAGCGCGGGTTCATTTTTGTTGCGAAGTTCCGCCCAGGTGGAATCGCTGCCGAAGAAGATTTTGTTTTCGTGCCAGCGGGCGAAGGCAAGGCCGCGGAAACGAAGGACGACTTCCTGAGTGTGGGGAGAAGCGTGGGCACGAATGGACTCCGGGCTTAGGGCGATGAGTGAGGCGAGGGCTGAGGAGGCACGGTCGAGGAGAAGTTGCGTTTCGCGGCGCGGGACGAGCCAGGAGGCTACGTTGCCTGTCGCGCAGGGGTCCACACGTTCGAGGGTTTCGCGTTGCGGATCGAGTTCGTAGAGTTCGATGGCGAGGCGTTCATCGAGGGCGCGGAGACGATTCGCGAGAATGGCCGACTTCCCTTTCGGAAGAATCAACCTCAAAGTGGCGAGGGCGGCGCGTTTGGTGGATTGGCGGGATTTTTCGAGCCAGAGCAGGCCGAACGTGAGGCTGCTCTCAAGCGCATCCTGGGATTCGCCTTCGGGGACCGCGAGGAAGGCGACGTGCGATGAGCCGCGGCGGAGGATGCCGCGGGTGTAGATTTTGGAAAGCGAGTGTTCGAGATCCTGCGCGACGCTGATTTTCTCGAGGGTTTCATCGGGGAATTGTTCGGCAAGGATGCGGCGCAACTGCTCGCAGAAGCCTTCGCGGGAGAGGTCGCGCGGGCCGGGAGCGTATTCGAGGCGGAGGATTTCCATGCGCTCTGGCTTGACACGGCCGAAGCGCTCGACGGCTAGCGCGAGACGATCCTGGGAATTGTCGGTGATGGCGACGACGCGGCGGGTGACGTTGCAGTTTTCCGACCACAAGTGAAGCAGAGGCTTTTCCTCATTTCCGCGGACTTCCCAGGAGAGCGGCGATGCGGAGGTGACGCGGCTGCCGTTTTCGCGGATTTCGATCGTTCCCGAGACGAGGATGTCCTGAAGGCTGGCGCGCAGGTCTTCCGCTAAATTCATGACGACAGTCTAATATAACTATGACGTTACTTAACAATTATTTTAGAGTGGCCAATTGTAAATAGGTGACCTGGACCGCAGGCTGCTGCAGATTCCAACTGGAAGGCACGCGATCGAAGGAAATGGAAAAGCTGCGCCTCTGGCCGGGAGTCAATGCGGCGGAGGGGGAACCGAGGACGCTGCGGGATTCGCGGAGAACGACCTGGTGGAGGTCGTCGAAGAATTCGACGGTGACGGTCAGGTTGGCGACGGACTGCTGGCCGGCGTTGACGGCGTCGGCGTTCAGGATCGTTACTTCCTGGTGGATGAAATTTTCGGCGCGGCTTAGAGCGATGTTTTCGATCTGGATACTTTTTGCGTAGGCCTGCTCCGCCGGGCTCATTGGGACGGAAACGCCGGACTGCGCGACGCGGGAGGAACTGCCTTGGGGAGATTTGAAGGCGAACCAGAACGTGAGGGCAATCGCCACAATCACCGAGGCGCCGAGGAGGATGTTCAGCGGCAGCGGCTTCCGTTGTTCGGGGTCCGGCTGACTTTGCAATATTTCCTGCATGAACTTTCCTTGCCGGTGGATCTGCGACCGGAAAACGTTTATCGGCCGACTTGCAGCCGCAGGACCAGAGGCTCCGGCAATTTTGCATCGCGCATGCGTTTTTGCACGCCGGTGATGTCGTAGGGGACGCGCCAGAATTCGACGGTGCGATTTTCGAGATCGGCGATGGCGAAACCGGCGCGGGGATCGGTGTCGCGGGGCTGGCCGATCGAACCGGGGTTCAACAGATAGCGTTTCGAATCTTCCAGGCGCAAAGCACAGTGCGACTCGTTGCTGCGCGGGTGCAGCGAGAGCACTTCGAGTTCGGGGTCTTCGTAGGCGAAGCCACCCTGATGGTGGGTGTGACCGAAAAATGTTACCTGGCTGGTGGAATCGAGGAGGCCCTCGAGAGCTTGCGAGGGAGTGAAGACGTATTCATCCTCGTCCTGGAAAGCGCCATGTACCAAGACGACTCCTTCGGATTCGAGAGGGCCTTGGGGAAGACCGGCGAGCCAGCCGAGGTTTTCGTTGGAAAGTTGGGAACGCGTCCAGTTCACGGCGGCTTTGGCTACAGGATTGAAGTCATCGGTGGGCATGAGCTCGGCAACGGCTTTGTCGTGATTGCCGCGGATGGTTACGGCGCCAAGTTCGCGGATGAGAGTTGTGACTTCGTTGGGATCGGGGCCATAGCCAACGACATCACCGAGGCAAACCAGGCGCTGCCAGTTCCCCTCAACGGCACCGAGAGAGGCTTCCAGAGCGGAAAGATTTGCATGGATATCCGTAAGGACTAAAAGTCGCATCCCGGGGTTCCGGACCTTTCCAGAGTATAGATGAACCCAGGGGAGGCCGCACCCGGCAAAGTAAATATTGCCCGGGTACCCCCTGGGGAGCGTATTGCAGTGCGCAAAAATGTAACAAAAAAACTGGGGAAAGCCACGAAACATTCGCCTAGTACGTTTCGTCTATACCAGTGCAGCCGAGTTTCAGGCTGTTCGGGATGGATAGAGTTTAGAAACGAAACCCCGCGGTGGCAGCCGCGGGGCCAGTGACACGCAGTCTTTCCGGCTCTTGGACCAGGAAGAAGAGGTGTCTTCATCGAGAGGCTACTCTTCGCCTGCGTGTGTGTCAATACTCCTTCCGTTTTGGACAAGTCTCGGTTGACTCGCTCCTCGAAAGGAAAGACACACATGAAAAGCAATACGATGGTTCGCAGTCTGGCTCTCGCCGCCGCTCTGGCGCTCACGGTCCCCGTTTTCGCCAAGCCGATCGCAAAGGCTCTTGCAGTTCAACACGCGGTAAAGTTCGGCAAAGTGGATGTGAAGGCCGGCGATTACCGCGCCATGATCGACGACAACCACCTGACTCTTCTGAACGGCAAGAAAGTGATCGCGGAGTCCGCCGGACGCTGGGAAGAGCGCAGCGAGAAATCCAACTACACAAGCATCGTGTCTAACAGCGATGGCAGGGTGCTTGAACTTCGGTTCGAAGGCAAATCCCAAGTATTTGTTCTCTCCGAGTAAGGGGAGCGCCCGTGAACTTTCCTGACCCGATGCGAGGGGAGCTGTCCGCGATGGCAGCTTCCCTGCTCGTTCTCCTCTCGGGAGAACTCTTGAAGTGGCAGTTCCCGGCCGTGGCTGCCGGGGAGAAGTTGGCTTCGCTTGCATCCGCGCTTAACGTGAAGATCTCGCAATCCGATTTGGCATTGATCCGCCGCTAGCGGATCAGCATGCAATCCCCATAACTGTAAAAACGGTAGCGTTCGGCGACCGCGTGGCGGTAGGCCCGCAGGATATTCTCGCGTCCGGCAAAGGCGGAAACCAGCGCCAGGAGCGTGGATTTCGGCAGGTGGAAGTTTGTGAGCAGGCTGTCCACCACGCGGAAGTTGTGGCCGGGGAGAAGAAAGATTTCCGCTTCGGCGCGGCCGACGGAGATTAAGTCTCCTTTTCCAGCGATGGTGGCACGGGCTGCGGCATCTTCGAGCGTGCGAACGACGGTCGTGCCGACGGCGAGGACCCGGCGCGAGTTGGATTTTGCGTGGCGAATTCTTTCGGCCACTTCGGGAGTGATCTCGTACGCTTCGGAATGAATTTTGTGCTCTTCGAGCGTTTCGGTGTGGACGGGTTGGAACGTGCCGAGACCGACGTCGAGGGTTACTTCGCAGAGTTCGCAACCTTTTGCTTTGAGTTTCTCGAGAATTTCTGGCGTGAAGTGTAATCCAGCCGTGGGAGCCGCGACTGCGCCGGGGCAGCGGGCGTAGACGGTCTGGTAACGCTGGCGGTCGGTTGCTTCGTCCGGACGATCGATGTAAGGCGGAAGCGGGACGTGGCCGAGAGCTTCCAGATTGTCTTCGACGGAGCGCGTGTTGTGTGCGGTGAAGCGGACGGTGCGAATTCCCAATTCGCCGCGTGAGAGAATTTCTGCTTCCAGTTCACCTTCGCCAAATTGCACTCGCTCGCCCACCTGCATCTTCTTGCCCGGGCGGACCAGGGCTTCCCAAATATCGCTTTGGAGTTTTCGCGTGAGGAATACTTCGACGTTTCCGGTCAGGTGTTCGCGGACTGTTTTGCGAGAGGGTTTTTGCGAGTGAACGCCGAGGCGTTTGCCGAAGAGCCGCGCGGGGATTACGCGGGCGTTGTTGAAGACGACTAGTTCGTTCCCGGTGAGGAATTCGGGGAGCATCGAGAATTGTGAGTCTTCCAGGCGACCGGTTGCGCGATCGACCACCAACATGCGAGAGGAATCACGGCGGTCCAGTGGACGCTGCGCAATCAAGTCCGCTGGAAGCTCATAGTCAAAGTCCCCGATACGCATAATGCTCAACTATAGCAAGTTCGGGAGGATGGCAAGAAATGGCGCGTCTTTTTGGGGGTGAGGAGGAAGCGGTTAACAAGGGGTGGAAATCTCGTAAATACAACAAATAAATAGGCATATGTAGAACAATGGCGTTCCAAGAAAATACTTGACAATAATACGCTAAGATTTTATGATTCATTTACCATAACTTTGGGAGGACATGACAATGAGAACTACAATTAGCCGTTTTGAACCTTTTCGCACTCACTCTCTGCAGGATCAGATCACCCGCCTCTTCAACGAAGCTTTGGAGCGTTCCGCGGACGAGTCCAGCATCACCACATGGGCACCTGCGGTCGATATCTTCGAGACCGAGCACGAACTGGTGGTCAAGGCCGATCTTCCGGACATCAAACCGGAGGAACTCGACATTCGCGTCGAGAACAACATCCTGACGATTCGCGGTGAGCGGAAGTTTGAGAAGAAGGTGAACGAGAACAACTACCTGCGGGTGGAGCGTTCGTATGGTTCGTTCAGCCGGAGCTTCTCGCTGGCCAACACCGTGAACACCGAGGCAATCAAGGCCGAGTACAAAAACGGGGTGTTGACGCTGACGATTCCCAAGCGGGAAGAAGCCAAGCCAAAGCAGATCAAGGTGAACGTGGAAGCGGTGGCGGCGGCAGCGGCAGGTCGGTAAATTGAAAAGTCATAACACGGCATTTCCCGCCGTGAGTTAGCATACGGGGCTGGCTGCCAAGCCGGCCCCTTTTCTTGAAGAACCGAGTTTGTGAGGAATTTATGTTGCGTTTCGACAAAATGACCGTGAAGGCCCAGGAGGCCGTACAGGAGGCGCAGGAGATTGCGGCTCGCCATGAGAATCAGGCGATCGAGCCGTTGCACCTGTTGGTTGCGCTCGTTGAACAGAAGGACGGCGTTGTGCCGCCGCTGCTGGCGCGGCTGGGCATTCGCAATGAACTGCTGATGCAGGACGTGGACCGGGAGATTAGCCGCCTGCCGAAGGTGCAGGGATTCGGGCAGCACAACATGAGCCGGGCGTTGAACGACGTGCTGGAGCGCTCGTTTGATGAGGCGGAAAAATTTAAGGACGAGTACGTTTCGACGGAGCATTTGTTTCTGGCCATCGCGGGGGCGGAGAACGATCCCGCGGGACGATTGCTCAAGAAGCATGGGGCTTCGCATGAGGCGATTCTTCAGGCATTGGCGGGTGTGCGGGGAAGCCAGCGGGTGACCTCGCAGAATCCGGAGACGACGTATGCCTCGCTGGAGAAATATGCGCGCGACCTGACGGATTTGGCGCGACGCTCGAAGCTGGACCCGGTGATTGGGCGCGATGAAGAGATTCGCCGCGTGATGCAAATACTTGCGCGGCGGACGAAGAATAATCCGGTGTTGATTGGTGAACCCGGCGTGGGGAAGACTGCGATTGTTGAGGGACTGGCGCAGCGGATTGTGTCCGGCGATGTGCCGGACGTTTTGAAGACGAAGAGGCTGGTGGCGCTGGATATGGCGGCGCTGGTGGCGGGCGCTAAGTTCCGCGGGGAGTTTGAGGAACGCTTGAAGGCGGTGCTGAAGGAAGTTTCGGAGGCCGAAGGGCAGATCATCCTGTTCATCGATGAGTTGCATACGCTGGTTGGCGCGGGCGCCGCGGAGGGGGCGATGGATGCCTCCAACATGCTGAAGCCGGCGCTGGCGCGCGGAGAATTGCGGGCGATCGGCGCTACGACGCTGAACGAATACAAGAAATACATCGAGAAGGATCCGGCGCTGGAGCGGCGGTTTCAGCCGGTGCTGGTTTCCGAGCCGACCGTGGAGGATACGATTGCGATTCTGCGCGGCTTGAAAGAGCGGTATGAGGTGCATCACGGAGTGCGCATCAAGGACGCGGCGATTCTGGCAGCGGCGACGTTGTCGCATCGCTACATTTCCGACCGGTTCTTGCCGGACAAGGCGATTGACTTGATCGACGAAGCGGCGGCGAGCCTGCGCATGCAGATCGATTCCCTGCCGACGGAGATTGACGAAATCGAACGGCGCATCATGCAGCTGGAAATCGAGCGACAGGCGCTGTTGAAGGAAACGGATGCGCACTCGGTGGAGCGGCGCAAGCAGATCGAAAGGGAACTGGCCAAACTCAAGGAAGATTCCAGCGGCCGGAAGGCGCGCTGGCAGGCGGAGAAGGAAGCCATCGGGAAAATCCGCAAGTTGAAGGAACAGATCGAGCAGTTGAAGGCGGAGGCGGAACGCTACGAGCGCACGGGCGACCTGGCCAAAGTGGCCGAAATACGGTACGGGAAAATTGCGCAGGCGGAGCGCGAGATGAACGCGGCGCAGGAGCGGTTTGCGGCGGTGCAAAAAGACTCGCCGATGCTGAAGGAAGAGGTGGACGAGCAGGATATCGCGAAGCTGGTGAGCAAGTGGACGGGGATTCCAGTGGGACGCCTGCTCGAAGGCGAAGCGCAGAAGCTGGTCCACATGGAAGAGCGTCTGCGCCAGCGCGTGGTTGGGCAGGACGATGCGCTGGGGCGCGTGGCGAACGCGGTGCGGCGCAGCCGGGCGGGGCTCTCCGATGCCAAACGGCCGATTGGTTCGTTCATTTTTCTTGGGCCGACGGGTGTGGGCAAAACGGAGCTGGCGCGGGCGCTGGCGGAGTTTTTGTTCGACGACGAAAAGCTGATGATCCGGATTGATATGTCCGAATATATGGAGAAGCACACCGTCTCCCGCTTGATTGGCGCGCCTCCGGGTTATGTCGGGTATGAAGAGGGCGGACAACTGACCGAGCAGGTGCGGCGGCATCCGTACTCGGTGATTTTGTTTGACGAAATCGAGAAGGCGCATCCGGATGTGTTCAACGTGTTGCTGCAGATTCTGGAAGACGGGCGATTGACGGATGGGAAGGGCCGCACGGTGGATTTCCGGAATACGGTGCTGGTGATGACGAGCAACGTGGGTTCGACGGCAATCTTTGAGTTGTCGGAAAAGGACCCCGAGCGGGCGCGCAAGGAAGCGATGGACGCGTTGCGCGCGGCGTTCCGGCCGGAGTTCATCAACCGGATTGACGAGATCGTGATTTTCAATCCGCTTGGGAAAGAACAACTGGCGCGGATCGTCGGGCTGCTGCTGAAGAGCGTGGAGAATCTGTTGGCGGAACGGCAGATCACGCTGGAGATGACTCCGGCCGCGATGGAAGTGCTGCTGCGCGAGGGTTACGATCCCGCGTACGGCGCAAGGCCACTGCGGCGGACGATCCAGCGGCTGATTCAGGATCCGCTGGCGCTGCAAATCCTGGAAGGGAAAGTGTTGCCGGGAGACCGCGTACGCGTGGATCGCGATGGGCAGAAAGAATCTATGCGATTCGAACGGGTGACGGCGAAGCAGCCGGCGGCGGCTGGGAAGAAGTAAAGAAGCAGAGAACGAACGCCGGGCCGGCGCATTGACGCTTCCGGCGTTTGTTGGTGGACTGAAATTTTGGGCGCTTTGATGCGTATTCATAGAGGAAAGGCAACTACATGAAAGTTTTGCGGACTGGGGCAATCCTGATTCTGCTGAGCGTGGTGCTGGTGGTGGCGGGCGGCGCGATCGGCGGGCGCGGCGGACTGCAGATCGGGCTGGCGTTTGCGGTGGTGATGAATTTCGCTTCGTACTTTTTCTCGGACAAGATCGCGCTGGCTTCGAGCGGAGCGCAACCGGTATCGCGCGAGCAGTTGCCGCGTTTGTATGAGGTGATGGAACGCCTGGCCGCGAAAGCAAATATTCCGGTGCCGAAGCTGTACGTAGTGCCGGACGCGGCGCCGAACGCTTTTGCAACTGGCCGAAATCCGAATCACGCTTCGGTGGCGGTGACGCAGGGATTGCTGGAAATCATGAACGACGATGAACTGGAAGGCGTGATCGCGCATGAGCTTTCGCACGTTCGAAACTACGACATTCTGACGAGTTCGATTGCGGCGACGATTGCCGGAGCAATCACGTTCATGGCGTCTATGGGCAAATGGGCGATGATTTTTGGCGGAATCGGAAGAGACCGAGATGACGACCGCGGGGGCGGTGGATTGTCCGCACTGCTGATGATTTTCCTGGCGCCGTTCGCGGCTTTGTTGCTGCAGCTGTTTTTGTCGCGGACACGCGAGTACGCGGCGGACGAAACCGGGGCACGGATGGTGGGACAGCCGTATGGACTGATCAGCGCCCTCGAGAAGCTTGGAACCTACAACCGGCGGATCCCCACTTCGGCGATTTCACCGAGTACCTCTGCCCTGTGCATCGTAAAGCCGATGTTCGGGGGCGGCACGTTTTCCTCGCTGTTCAGCACCCACCCGCCATTGGAAGATCGCATCGCGGCGCTGAGGCAAATGGTCAATGCGCCCTTGAGATAATCTGCGTAGTCAAAGTCGGAACCTGAAGCATCCAAAGCGGAGTAAAGTTTTCCGAGAGGTCCGAATCGTTCGCTGCATCCGCGCGGAGAAAAATCAATTAAGTTATTAAAAATAAAATACTTAATGGATGGAACATTTCAGCGGCGGGTTTGGCGAAGCAGGTGCACTGTCACAAATACCAGTCCGGGGGATTGGGTCAGAATCTGGGGGAGATTGTATGAGCTGTCGAGACACTATCCATTTGATTTGCATGTACTTAGAGGGGAAACTCTCGCCTGGCGTACAGGGAGAGATCGAGCACCATCTACAGGATTGCTCGGATTGCCGCCTGGTTCTGGACGCCGCGACAACCACGCTGGATCGCTATTTTGGCCCCGCGAAGCCGGTTTCTGACTCGCAAGCCGCTTAAGCAGCGGATTTAAGTCTTTATAAACGAAATATTTAGGGGCAGGAAAGGTGATCACCTTCCTGCCCTAGACTATTTTTGCCTGACGCAGAAATGCAGGTTTTCCCTGATTGACAATTCTGTAAAAATTGCGCTTGCCCTGCCGAACCTGTAATCTTTACTGGTACTAGAACTTTTTCTGGTGAATCTAGCGCACCCCCTAATAACCCCTAACTCTTTCCCCTACAGCGGCTTGTAGACCTTCCTGGCAGGGGTCGAACTTTGGTTCTGGGAGTGCCCATCTAGTAGGCAAGCGGCGAGTCTGCCGATAAAAGGAGACGACGTACATGAGCGAGTTTCAGGAAACCACGACGCAGGCAGCGGCACCCCGGTGGGTAGGCCTGGCTATTGCCGCTTTGGGGGCGACCTCCCTACTTGGCATTGGAATCGGCTGGAGCGCCCTGAATCAGGGGAAAACAACTGAGCAGAGCGTGCAAGCCGCGGTGAAGCAGCAGAACGAAGCTCTGATGCAGCGCCTGGCAAAGACCGACGACGAAAACCAGCAACTTCAGAGCGACTTGAAAGTCGTGACGAACAAATTGAATGTGACGCAGGAAGAGCTCGACCGGGCGCGCAAGATCACTAAGTCCTCGGTTGTGGCGTACAACAAGAAGCTTTCTGAAGTGAACACGCAGCTTGGCACAAAAGCGAACATCGAGGATGTGAACAAGCTGAGCGGCGACGTTACAGGCGTGAAGAACGACCTGGACGAAACCAAGGGCAAGCTGGAACGCGCTAGCGGCGACATGGGCGTGATGAGCGGCTTGATTGCGCGCAACCACGATGACCTGGATGAGCTGAAGCGCCGCGGCGACCGCAACTATTTCGAATTTACCATCCAGCGCGCCAAGACTGCGCAGCACGTTGGGCCGGTGGCCATCGCGCTGAACAAGACGGACTCAAAGAAGTCGAAGTACACGATCACGGTGCTGGCCGACGACAAGTCCATCGAAAAAAAGGACCGGACAGCGGGCGAGCCGGTGCAGTTCTACGTGAAGGGAACGGGACGCAGTTCGCCGTTTGAAATCGTGGTGTTCGATGTGAACAAGAACCAGATTACGGGTTACTTGTCGACGCCGAAGTCGGCGGGCGCGGCGACCGCGGCCACCAACACCTCCGGGCAGTAAGCAAAGCCTGGCGGGCCACTTTAATTCCTTGAGAGCACAAAGCGAAATGGGAGGATCGAAAAAGTCCTCCCTTTTTGCTTTTCTGGGAGAGGACTTACATCGGATTCCGGGTCTGGACACGTAGTTGCTAGTTGTGACACCCTAAAGGGCGCCCTGACGGGGACGAAAAAGAAATTGAATTTCAGGAGGGGAGTAAACATGAAAGTTAAATTCGCAGCAGGTTTAGCACTCGCTCTTTGTACGGCAGTCCTCACTTTGGGAGCCGACGGAAGCTGGACGGGATACATTTCCGACAGCGCTTGCGGCGCCAAGGGCGCGAACGAGAAGCATGCGGAATGCGCGGCGAAGTGCGTGAAGGAGAAGGGCGCAAAGTATGTCTTCGTCAACGACGCAGACCACAAGGTCTATGCGATTGACGCCCAAGACAAGGTTGCGGCCCATGCCGGACATCACGTCACCGTGAAGGGCAGCGTGGACGGGGAGAACCTGAAGCTGGCCAGCCTGGAAATGGCGAAGTAGGCTTCGGAACATTTTGAACGAAGAGAGGGGCAGGACGCGAGTCCTGCCCCTCTTTTTTTGTGCAGCCACAGGAGGGCGGCGTAAAGCCGCCCCTACATGTGCGGACTGGCGGAATCGGGCTGCGGATTAGTGCCCGATTCTAGGATTTATGGGGCTTGGCGGGGGCGGGAGCCGCTTAGGCCGTAGTAGGCGATATAGAGGTAGCAGACTGCCGGAAGGATGAAGGCGTGTTGTAGCCCGATGGCGGGCATGTCGGCCAGAGCGCCGAAGAGAAGCGGGATGATCGCGCCTCCCACAATGGCCATGATGAGAAGGCCGGAGCCATCGCCGGTGAGCGGACCCAGATTGGCGATGCCGAGCGTGAAGATGCTGGGGAACATGATGGAATTGAAGAAGCCGACGAGTATGATGCTGGCCATAGCGACTTGGCCGCTGGTGAGCACGGAGGTCAGTACGAGGGCGCACGCACAGAATGCGGCAATTCCCAGGACGGTTCCGGCTTTCACTTTTTGCAGGATGGCGGAGCCGATGAATCGCCCGATCATCGCGCCGCCCCAGTAATAGGCGACAAGTTGCGCGCCCTGCTTTTCCGGAAGATTCCCAATCTCATGCAAATGGAAATACTTGATGAGGAAGGTGCCGATGGAGACTTCGGCACCGACGTAGACAAAAATCCCAACGACTCCCAGCACCAGATGGCGGTATTTCCACAGGCTTACGCCGGGGGTGTGGCCTTTCTTCTGGGCCTCCGGGATGGAAGGCAGATGTAGGAAGTAAATGACAACCGCGAGCGCAACGAGCAGAAGGCCGATGAAGAGGTACGGAGTCTTGACCGAGGAGGCCTGCTCGACTTTGTAGGCTTGCAGTGCTTGCGCGGAAAGCGACTTGAGTTCATCACCACTCTTTGCGGTGGTCGTCAGGATAAAAATTCCGCCAAGCCACGGACCGATCGTTGTGCCGAGGGAATTGAATGCCTGGGTGAGATTCAAGCGGCTGGAAGCGGTTTTTGGCGGACCGAGAACGGCTACATAAGGATTGGCGGCGACCTGGAGTACGGTGATGCCGGCGGCCAGAACCACCAACGCGCCGAGGAATAGCGCGTAAGAGGCGGCGCTGGCCGCCGGGATGAAGAGAAACGCGCCAACACCCGTCGTCAACAGCCCGACCACGATGGCAGTCTTATAGCTGGTGGCGTCGATCAGTTTTGCCGCGGGAATGGAAAAAATAAAGTAAGCAAAAAAGAAGGCGAATTGTACCAGGCTGGCCTGCTTGTAACTCAGATCGAAAATGGACTGCAAGTGCGGGGAGACGATGTCGTTCAGGACGGTGACGAATCCCCACATGAAGAAAAGAGACGTAAGGGTGATCAGTGCTCCGGTCTGAGTCTTCTCTGGGGCGCTTGCGTCGGATGACGGCCGTGCGGTGGCGTTTTCCATTAGATGGGTTCTCAATTCTCCGGGTATTGGCTCCAATTCAAATGACGTGATAGTGCCACAGTACGGGGCGCGGGAGAAATTGTTTCTGAATCGGATTTACCCAGCGGGTAAATATGAGGAGACTGACTTGGAGCAAAAAGAGGCCACCTTGCGATGGCCTCCATAGGGTGTT
>Ga0210405_10003138_pt1 | contig 16473 bp, 15 predicted proteins | sample IncBWH11MmetaG_FD_155492 | JGI IMG/M metagenome (GOLD analysis project Ga0210405, IMG submission 155492) | Forest soil microbial communities from Barre Woods Harvard Forest LTER site, Petersham, Massachusetts, United States - Inc-BW-H-11-M | ecosystem: Environmental > Terrestrial > Soil >... | reverse complement strand
ATGCACGGAGGCGGCCCGCTCTCGTAGTCTCAAGATAGCGGGTGGGCGAATTAGAACAATTCGGAGAATCCTCCATTTCCAAACCCGGTAATCACCCCACGTCGCTCAGGTAAAGACCTGAGGAGGGCGGACAGCCGGTTTCCGAAATGGGGAATCGTGAAAACTTTGTGGGCGGTTGCAATTTGTGGGAATGCTCCCGCATGTGATCACAAACCATCAGGACTATTTTTGGGCCGCGAAAGAGGTCAACTTCGGATTATGTTTGAATGGCCTTACCCGCTGGCTTGCAGCATACCAACTGTCGTCGGCCACCCTTTTGGGAGCGGCATCGACTCTGCTATCTTGGCCGTGTCTCATAGGTGGGCCTTTGCAGGATCAACTTCTGGCAATGCTCCGCGATCAACTTGTTGCCATCACGTCCGGAGCTGTTTTCCTGTTCATCGGGCTGGCTTGCTGTTGCCTAGCTGCGGTTCGCCGTCGCCGGGAAGCGCTCATCTTTGTTTGGTTGGGGATATGGAGTGCGTTATGGGGGTCTCGGCTCCTGGTTGAATCGGCCGTTGTCGTGGCTGTTCTGCCGCACTGGGTTCAGAACATCGTTCCGCTCCTGAGGATTGCGGCCAGCTACCTAATTTTTCCTGCCGCTTTGCTCGCATGGCTGGAACTGAGTGCTGGCAAATTTCGTCTCTTTCTTCGCGCCTTGATTTTCATCAGCCTGGCCATCGATCTTGCGGGAATCGGGTTTTTCTTCGTGACTGGCTCTGACGACAAGTTAATCCCCTACAATAATTTCCTCGCCACCATTGCCCTGCTCGCCTTGGTGATTATCGTGGTGGTGCCAGCGCTGTCCCGCAAGTTTCTGGTTCTTCCGGACCGCGCCGTCATGGTCGTAGGCACGCTCGTTTTCTCCGCGGAAGCCCTATATTTCAGCCTATCGCGCCTCCTTCACTACCACACCCCGGCCACGCGTTTCACAGGCTCGTTGGGGCTGGCCGTTCTGCTCTTCTCGTTTGGGTATGTCGCTATGCAAATCGTCCTGGCGAGCGAACGTCGCTTACTTTCAATTGAAAGCGAACTCGCAATTGCCCGAGAGATTCAAGCCTCCATTCTTCCCGGCGACAATCCGAAAATGAAAAACCTTCGCGTCGCTACGGCCTATCATCCGATGACGGACGTTGCTGGCGACTTCTATGAGTTCGTTCCTGTCGATCACAATTGCATCGGCTTTCTGGTGGCGGACGTCACAGGACATGGTATCCCGGCCGCGCTTATCGCGGCGATGATCAAGGTGGCGATGCAATCTGTGGTGCACTGCGCACACGACCCGCGAGAGGTGTTGCGCGGGTTGAACGGCGTCCTCTCGGCACAATTGGGACCGCAACTGGTTTCAGCGGCCTATCTTTGGCTCGACACCAAAAATCGCATCGCTCTCTATTCGGCTGCCGGGCATCCGCCGCTTCTGCACTGCCGCGAAGGCGAGTTTCACCGCATCGAAAGCAACGGTCTGCTGCTCGGAGTGCTCCCGGATTCCGACTACCCTCTTTGCGACATTCCAATCCTCCCTGGTGACCGCTTCCTGCTGTATACCGATGGGGTCATTGAGCCCGAAAATGCCCGCGGCGATTCCTTTGGCGAGTTCAAGTTTGAACAAGTCGTTCGCAACAATCAGTCGCGCGCACCTTCTGAGTTGCTGGATCAACTTCTCTCCGAGATTCGTCAGTGGCAACCCGCTTCCATGGCCCAGCGCGACGACATTACGCTCATCGCCATCGACATATTGTAGTTACGTAAACTGCTCCTATCAGTATCTCCTTCGTGGTGTCCTAGCCGGCGACCCCGGCCATTTTGCGGAGGCGATCATTCGCAAAATACTGAGCCTGCCCTTCTTCGATAGCCTGCAGAACGAGACCGGCCACGAATTCAGGCTTGTCGCCATCGGCGTAAACGGCGGACGGTCCGCCGTTGGCCGGGCTCCCCATCCTGTTCTTGCCGAAGTTTGTCGCCGTGATAAACGGGTAGATTTCACTAACGACGATGCGGTCCTTTTCCAGCTCGGCGCGTGCCGTGAGACTGAAGCCAAGAAGCGCACGTTTCGAAGACGAGTAAACGCTGTATTGGGGAATAGTCATGAACGCAGTTCCCGAATTGATGTTCACGATGCTTCCTCCGCCTTGGGCTCGCATCATTGGAATTACCGCCTGCATCGCGATGATCGGCCCCAAAACATTGAGATGGAATATTTCGTCGAAAATCTCGGGCTCGATCTCCTCTATGGAAGCCGCATAGCTGCGCCCGGCGTTATTTACGAGCCCGTCGATGCGGCCGTAATGCTGGTAAACAGCGCGCACGGCTTCCCGCAAACGATCAAACTTTGTCATGTCCGCCGGGACAGGCAAGCTGTCGGGAAGCTGTTGCGATAACTTTTGCAGCGCATCGCCACTGCGGGCCAAGAGGGCGACTTTCGCACCGCGATCAGACAGAGCCATCGCCGTCGACAGCCCGATCCCCGAAGAAGCGCCCGTGACAATGAATACGCGATCTTTGATTTGCATGGTTTGATCTCCTAATTTGGCGTTTACCCGGCATCCGGGTCGGCCTTGTGAGCCGCGCCGATTTTCTATCTTCAGTTCGGCCGGTCTCCGTCAATCAACAGGATGCGCGTAACGGCGCTGCGGATACGCTCTCCGCAGGGGTCTCCGAATAGCACATTTGTTCGAGGTCGGCAATCAGTCCCGGCCCGGTTGGGCGCCATCCCAGCCGTGCTTGCGTTTGCACGCTCGAACCCGTAAGGTCGCGACCAACGAAGATCTGCAGCCAGCCAAAATGGGCTGCTGTCTCCTGGTGGGATTTGGACACGACCGGCACCTTCAAGCCGCGGCCAATGGCCTCGGCGATTTCCCGGACCGGCACGCCCTCTTCGGCGACCGCGTGATACGTGGCCCCTGCTTCCTGCTTCTCGAGCGCCAGGCAGTAGAGGCGGGCGGTATCGAGGACGTGGACAGCCGCCCAGCGGTTGAGTCCTTCGCCCACATACGCTGACACACCCTTCTCGCGAGCCACCGCGATTGCATAGGTAACGAGACCCTGCTTGATTGTGTTGTGAACCTGGGGAAGGCGCACGACGGACACCCGCACGCCACGCTTCAGCAACGTCTCAGCCGCCGCTTCCGAGGCGCGGGGATACGCGGGAGAAGGAGGGAAAGGAGCATCTTCCTCGGTGGGCGTCCGCCCCTCTGCCACCATCGCAAGCCCGGAGGTGACAAGCATTGGCCGCTCGGAGCCTTCCAGCGCGGAACCGAGAACCTCGATGGCGCGCTTGTCGATCTCGCAGTTTTCTGCGAAGTTCGAGAAGTCGTGGATAAAGCCCGTGTGAATCACGCCGTCGGACATCGCTGCTCCGCTGCGCAGGCTTTCGAGGTCTTTCAGATCGCCCCGGTGCACCTGGGCGCCAGCCGCGATAAGAGACTTGGCGCCCGCATCCGAGCGAGCAAGACCGAGCACCTGATGCCCTGCGTCGATCAACTCCCGGACAACAGCGGAACCTATGAAGCCTGTGGCCCCTGTGACGAATACACGCATATTTTTTCCTCCTTGTACCGGCTTTCGAGTTCCGTGGCTAAAGGAGCCGGTATTGACGAGTCTCCCCGCATTGGATAAAGTGGAGAGTGTCTCCGAATAATAAGATTACCGGAGACTATCTCCGGTTACAAGTTTTTTTTGAGATGTGCGGATGACTAAGAAACGTTCATCGGACGGCCGAAAGCCGCGCGCGGATGCGCAGCGAAATCGCGAGCGCATTCTGGAGGTTGCGAAGCAGGCGTTCACCAGGTCGGGCGCTGATACCAGCTTGGACGACATTGCCAAACAGGCCGGCGTAGGACCGGGAACTCTGTATCGCCACTTTCCTACGCGCGAAGAACTTCTAAAGGCGGTTTACCGGAATGAGCTGGAAAACCTGGCCTCTGCGGAGGAGAAGTTTGCCGAGACCCTGCCTCCGGTCGAGGCGTTGCGGGCGTGGTTATTGTTGTTCGTTGATGCCGTCGCCGCAAAACAAATCATCGCGCCGGCGCTGAATACGTTGGTTGGAGACCACAAGAAGGTGTTCGAAGCCTCCTACGCTCAGATGCATGAGGCAATTCGTAGACTGGTGAAGCGCGCTGTCAAAAGCGGCGATATACGGAAGGACCTCGACCCTGTCGATCTACTTCGGGCTCTTATCGGCGTTGCCAACGTGGCGTCCAGCCCCGACTGGCAACAAAGCGCCAGGAGACTGGTCGATATCCTGCTCAGCGGTTCGCGGGCGACCAAATAGGGCCTGTATCTGACTCCCGAATCAGAAACGGCCGGGTCAAAAGTGGAAAATCAGATCGCTAGCCACGGTAAGCTGATTGTGCCGTCGACCCTGGTCGTAAGCCTTCTGATCCCAGGCACGCTCGAAACGCAATTCCGGACGAATCTGAACCGTTGTGCCGACCCAATGACACCACATGACCGTGTTCTCTGAATATCTGGTCGCGTAGCCCGTCCGCTGGCCTTTCTTGTCGTCGAGAAAGTCACTGCGAAACGACAGGAAGTCGTGCAGTGAGAGTTCCTTCTGCAGAAAATTAACCATGGCATATTCGGGAGCGGTGCAACGCTGTTCCCCTGTCAGGCAGTGCGCGCCATTGGCGCCCGTTTCGGGCTGAATCGTGCCACTCAAGGCAGGCACGTCGCGCTCATACATATACCAGGCTTCCGTTGCCATATGCACCGTCTTCGAGAACTTGTGATACCAGGTAACGTCATACTGCTGAAGATTGTTGTACGCGTACTTGCCGTCATTGATCCCATTCGCGCAGATGTAAACATTGTCATTCACCGACGCGGTTGTATAGCTCAGGCAGGCGGTACCGGAAGGCTTCGCATCCGGCGTCCACAAGGCAACATCATGGCCGCCGGTAATCCCAAGTTGCACCAGCCACTGGTCGCTCAGCTTAACTGTCGCCATCAGACCTGTGTCGGTAAACGGGTCAATCGCATAGAGTAGCGAGTGGCTGAAGATGTAGTTGTTGGGCGCCAATTGTGCCTCGATCCCAGGCACGGAGATGAAGCGACCCAGCCTTAGATTCATCCCCTCCGCAACCTGCGGAACGTAAAGTTCGACATATTCGAGTGCAGGATCGAAGCCATATTGATGATGGTCGTTCAGTAACTGACCGCTCAGGTATCCCTTCGCGATCGTAAAACGATAGTCCGTACCATAGAGGGCTGTAAGGTGATAGCCCCAGTCGACATGATCGCGTTGCACTGAGTCCGGCAACCGCTCGGCATAGAGCACAAGTTGGTTCATTTCAAAACGATTCGAGTAGACATCGTTCGCCTCTGGTTCGTTGCGATGTGCGGAGGTGCTGAAATTTAGCGTCGGATCGACCCATCCATACAGCTTCGTCCGGCTGCTGGCCTGGTTGATGGCGGTCATCAGTGGATAGCTATTCGAGTCCGGCTCCCCAATAACCGGCGAACCACCATACGACCAATCGGCATTTGGGAACGGCGGCGAATCCAGCGGCGACGGAAGGCCACGCCGCGCTGGGGCCGGCGAGGAAGCAGTCGTCCCCGACCAGTCCCGTTGGTAAAACTCCGCCCAGCGAGCAAAGAAGCCCTTCCTCTTGGGGATGTTCTGTTGCGGAGTGTCCGGTAGCGAAGAGACCTCTTTGTCCGCCTGTTGCGCCAGACAGAGACTGCAAGACAAGAAGGCGACGTGTGCGAATAAAAGAAGGAATTGGCAAAGGCGGAAGTTGTTGTTTGGACGCATGAAATGTGGTGCCACTTCAGTCTACACGGCCTCGTTCGAATCCTTGCTCGTTGGTGCCGAAGTACCCGGCGTGAGCTGGCCCTTTCGTAGGTCACAACCATAAATCCAATAGTCGAGAAATTGATAGTTGGACCAAAGTTTCCCAACTGCACCCCTTGAATGAGACAGATACTTTGGGAACGGCTTCCACCGTTGTCAGAGTTTAGTCGCGTAGCTATTTCGCAAAATCGCCGACGGAATGCGGGACAGAGCGAGTACCTCGTTCGCGGCGCCTCGGAGAATCGCTTCTCGCGGCATGCCGAATACCACACAACTCGCTTCATCTTGCGCAATCGTCAACGCGTTTACTTGTTTCATCTCGAGAAGACCTTCTGCACCGTCATTACCCATGCCGGTCATCAAAATGCCAATTGCGTTTGCGCCCGCAGCTTGCGCTACGGAGCGAAACAGCACATTGACACTAGGACGATGGCGTGACACCAGAGGACCATCACGGACCTCGAGAAAATATGTTGGACCAAGACGCCTCACGAGCAAATGCCTGTTCCCGGGCGCAATATACGCTCTGCCAGGAACGACTTTGTCACCGTCAGCCGCTTCTCTTACCTCGATCCGGCAAATGCCATTCAGCCGCTTCGCGAACGCGGCGGTAAAACCCTCGGGCATGTGCTGTACTGCGACAATGCCCGGACAATCTTGAGGCATCTGTTCGAGCACTTGGAGCAACGCTTCCGTGCCTCCGGTGGACGCTCCGATAGCCACAATTTTTGCCTTTTGCTGAATGCCCGCTGGGATAGACACAGGGGGAATCACAATGTCTGTGGATACACCCATGGAGGAAAGATCAGGTAGGGCCCGAAATTGGATCACGCGGGCTGTCGCTGCCGCCCGGACAGTGTCTTCCAGCAGAACAGCGGACTCTTCAAAGAAGCCACGGATGCCGATCTTGGGTTTGGTGATGATATCAACCGCGCCAATTTCCAGGGCCCGGATGGCTGCTTCCGTTCGTGATCCGGTCATTCCGGAGCACACTACGACAGGGATCGGATTCTGGGACATGAGTTTGCGCAGAAAAGTCATGCCGTCCATCCGTGGCATTTCCAGATCCAACAGAATCACGTCTGGCGTGAACTTCTTCATCTTGTCCATCGCAATGAGCGGGTCCGCCGCCGCGATGACTTGAAACCCCCGCTTCTCCGAAAGAACCGCGAGGAGAACCTGGCGCACGATGGCCGAATCGTCCACGACGAGGACCTTCAATGGCCCGGCCTTATCCGCCACGGAGTTAGAAATGACTCCAGCTAAGTCAAGTTGCTTTTCAGAGCTCACGTCGTTTCCTATTTATGAATGCGCATGCTCCGCTGCATGTGTTCTGGGGCGCCAATTCAGTTCCTTAGTCGCGGATACCATTGCTGCGGCGCTGGAGAATGCAGAGAGATCTGCAACGAGACGTGGAAGATCGTGGTGCCGGGGAAACCGTCGGGGCGACCGACTGTAATTTACCCGCCACACCGTGCAGACTCTCCGCATTTCCGAGAAACAGGTAGCCCCGGGGAGTCAAGTATTTTCCCAGGGCGTCAACAACTTTGAGCTTGGTCTCCCACTGAAAATAGATGAGAACATTTCGGCAGAAAATCAGGTCAAACGGGCCAGAAACCTCATACGGTTCTTGAGTGAGATTGATCCTTTGAAATCGGACGACGCTCCGGAGTTCCTCTGCCGCCTTAAATTTGCCCTTTTCCGGGCCGAAGCCCTTGAGCAGAAACTTTTTCTGGTAATCCAACGGCACGTCGGAGACTCTCTCCGCTGGCCAGATACCGGCCGAAGCGTGGCCCAGGACTTTGGTCGACAGGTCAGTACCGAGGACCTCGATATTCCATCCGGCGGACGGCGGAAAATGCATCAACACCGTCATAGCCAATGAATAAGCCTCTTCACCGGTAGAACACGCCGCGCTCCAGATTTTCAGCCGCCTGCTCCGTTGGTTGGCCTCCGCTTCGGCCGCCCATTCAGGGAAAAGGCGGCTGCGCAGACACTCAAAGGCGACAGGTTCGCGGAAAAAATGGGTTTCATTGGTGCAAATGCAATCCAGCATGCGCACCATTTCCTGAGGATCGGATTTCACTCGCCGGTAGTAGGAGGAGAAGGAGTGCGCTTTCAAAACACGCAATCTCTTCCACAACCTGCTCACCACCATGGCGCGACTTTTTTCGCCCAGGTGGATACCAGATTCGCGGAGGACGAGGGATTGAAAAAGTTGAAACTCCTCTTCCGAGAGTTCCGGAATCGGTTTGGGCAGGGTCGGCGAGGAATGCGCTGGAATCTCTCCCGAAGCCATTACGCTTCCCGTTGCTCAGCGGAGCTCGCGTCTGGGCCGCCCCGCCCCTCAATCGCCGCGCCCTGAACAGCGGACACGGTTAACAGTTCGCTGTTGCTCAGGACACGGTCGATATTCAAGATGAGGGCAAACTTCTTGCCAAGTTTCCCCATCCCGAAAAGATAATCCAAACGCACGCGTGTGCCGAACGAAGGTGGCTCCTCAATATCATCGGGAGTCAGATCGATTACCTGATTCACAGCATCCACGATGACGCCTATCACGGTCCGCTCGGAGTCCTGCTCGACCTCGAGGACGACGATGCAGGTCGTCTTGGTTACTGGGCGCTCCCCGAGACCAAAACGCACCGACAAATCAATAATCGGAACAACGCTGCCGCGCAGGTTGATTACGCCGCGAATCCACTCCGGCACTTTAGGCACCTTGGTGACTGTGGTGTACTCGATGATTTCCTTTATCCTCTGAATGTTCACCGCATACTCCTCACCCGAAAGGAAAAAGGTTAAGTATTGCTTCTGAACCACATCTTCTTTTTCTTTGAGTTCCATAAGTTTCCTCGGGGGCCTAGAAGCGCGCAAAAGATTCGGCATAGTCGCCGTTTGGCTTGTTTGCATTTGAAGGAGAGGCAAAGTTTTTGTGTTCCGCCTGGTCGGGAAGATGAGTCTTGTCGAGCTTCCGATTCTTTCCCGAACGGTGATCCCCAAGTGTGTTGACACGGAAGAAGCTGATCATTTCTTGCAAGGCTTCGGCTTGCGACGCCAGTTCCTCGGCGGTGCTTGAAAGTTGTTCCGCGCCGGCGGCATTGCGTTGCGTGACCAAGCCAACCTGGTTGATGGCACCGTTGATCTGGCTCACCCCCGCGGCTTGCTCACTTGAGCTCGCGGCCACTTCCTGCACCAAGTCCGCTGTCCTTTGAATTGCTGGGACCAGTTCGCTCAGCAAACCCCCGGAGCGTTCCGCAACCTCTACGTTGGCCGCGGCCAACCCACCGATTTCCTGGGCGGCTGTGCGGCAGCGCTCCGCCAAATTTCGCACCTCACCGGCGACCACGGCGAACCCACGGCCGTGTTCCCCCGCGCGGGCGGCTTCGATCGCGGCGTTCAACGCCAGCATGTTGGTCTGATAGGCGATCTCTTCGATGACGACGATCTTTTCCGCGATCGATTTCATCGCGGAAACCGCTTCCTGGACGGCCCGGCCGCTTTGTGCGGCGTCTTGCGCACCCTTGCGCGCCGTGCTCTCCATCTTGCGGCTGTTCTCGGCGTTCTGCGTGATGGAAGCACTCATCTCTTCCATACTGCTGGTAACCTGTTCGACCGCGGCTGCCTGTTCGCTGGTTCCTTGAGAGACGATACTAGCGGAGGAAGCCACTTGTGCCGCGGCGGTACTCACCGATCCGGCACCCAAACGCACTTCGCCGATCATTTCGTTGAGCTTGCCGCTCATTTTGGCCATGGCCCCGAGCAGGCGGCCGAGTTCATCTCCTCGATCTGCGTTGATGGTTTTGGTCAGATCCCCGGCACTGATGTTCTCCACGACTTCGAGCACGTCCTGGATGGGCTTGGTGATGCCGCGGGAAATCACGAGCGTCACCACGATGCCTGCGATGACAGACAGGAACGAGAAAATAATCAATGTTGTCGTCGTAGTCTTGGCGATTTCGGTCACCATCGGTACCAGCACCTCGGCGTGACGGTTGGTAAGCTCTGTGGCCAGGTCCTCTAGCCGGTGGATGGAATCCTTAGACTCATTAATCTTCAGGTTGCACTCCTGGGGCGTGCGGAGCTTCCCCTCCTGGATCAGGCTGAGGACCTTCGAGTAACCACTCTCGTAGACATCCAGGTCTTCCCGCATGGTGCGGAGCGATGCCCTGTCATCCGCGGAGAGCGAAAACTTATCCAGATCGCTAAGGACTTCCCGGAGCTTCTGCCGTTGTGCGTCCCACTTGGCAACGTACTGAGATCTGATCGGTGCATCTTCAACATTGAGGAAGGTATCTTTCTCGAAGCGGCGCAATTCCAGCGTCGTCGCCTTAACGCGGGCGGCGAGCGTGACGAGCTTCGCATCCCCGTTCAGGACTTTCAGGGTTTCCCGGGTGATGGCCTCAAGTCCCCAGTAGCCGCTGAGGCCCATGGAGATGAGGAGTAGAACGATCAAGCCGAAGCCGATCGCTAACCGCTTACCGATTGACATATTCTTCAACACAGCTTTCTCCTTCGAACAGAATTCTGAGTGCGGCCCCAAGCCGCCTCGCACTTCTTGCAAATGGCCCTACTGCGAAACTAATTCGGCGCCCCGATGGATCGCTCCTTCACAAATTGCCGAAACGTCGAGAACCAGCGCGACTCGGCCATTCCCGAGAATCGTTGACCCGGAAACACCCCGAATTCCTTGAAACAGCCGCCCCAAGGGCTTAATCACGGCCTGCTGCTCACCCAATAGTTCGTCGGCGGCCAGTCCGGCGCGGCCGTTGTGGTGCTCAACCACGATGATCTTCTCCCGATCCGGGGCGGTGCCGCCGCCCTCGAACAGATCGCGGAGCCGTACATAGGGCAGCGCTTCGCCTCGGAGATTGATGACGCCGCCTCCGGTGGAGATGTGACTCTCCCGCGGGAGTTCGAGGCACTCTTTCACCGAACTGAGCGGGATAACATACGTTTCCGTACCCACTTTCACCGCGAACCCGTCGATGATGGCCAGCGTGAGCGGCAGGCGAATGGTGAATGTCGTCCCCTGGCCTTTGCGGCTCTCCACAAGAATTGCACCGCTGAGAGCATTCACGTTCCTGCGCACCACGTCCAAACCTACACCGCGGCCCGAGAGCTCGGACACTTTGTCCACGGTCGAGAATCCTGGCTGAAAAATCAGGTTGTGAATCTCAGCTTCAGTGAGGCGGAGTCCGTCGGGAATTATCCCTCGCGCCCGGGCGTGCGAGAGAATACGCTCATGATCGAGTCCCGCCCCATCATCGGAAAACTGGACGACGATATTTCCGGAATCGTGGAATGCTTTCAGAACGATCTTGCCGCTGGGGTCCTTCCCTGAAGCACGGCGGACTTCCGGGGCTTCCAACCCGTGATCTACGGAATTGCGAATCATGTGCATCAGGGGATCGTGAAGATGTTCCAGAATCGTGGTGTCTACCTCGACGTCTTCTCCAATGACCAGCATTCGCGCAAGCTTTCCGTTCTTGCGAGCAGTGTCGCGGACGCTCCGGGCGAAGCGGTGAAACGTCGGCCCGACCGGAACCATGCGGATCTTCATCACCAGTTCCTGCAATTCAAGAAAGAGCGCTTCCAAACCCTGCTGTGTCTCCAGAGCTTCGCGCCTGCCGGCCACCTGACTGAACTTTTCTTCTAACATGCGCCGCTGGCGGCCCTGGGCAATGGCAAACTCCACCGTCAGGTTCAGCATGCGATCTAGCTTGCCCACATCGACGCGCAAGTTTTGCGCGGCGGGCCTGGAACCAGTGGTGGCAGATGAGTCCGGAAGGGACGATCCCGAACCCTCTGGCGAGCCAGACGACTCCGCAGTCTTAAATTCAGTGGTCAAGCCGGCGAGACGCGCGCCCAACACCTCGTGCTCTGGAAGAAGAGTTTCTTCTCCTTTAACTGCTCGTCCTGCTATTTGCCGAAGCACATCCACGGCCTGGAACAAAATGTTGATTGCTTCCTGCGACAGCACCAGGACATTACTGCGGCAAAGATCGAGCAGATCCTCAACACCGTGCATGAATCGCGCGAGGGTGTTGAAATCCAGCAACGAGGCGTTACCCTTCATGGTGTGCGCCGCCCGGAATAGAGAAGAGATCAGCTCCCGATCATCAGGATGCGTTTCCAGCGCCAGGAGCAATTGCTCCATCTGCGCGAGGCATTCCTCGGTTTCTTCTCGAAAGGACTGCAACAGCATTTCCCGATTGATTTCCATAACTCCTCTACAGAAAATTCCTTAGTGAGTGGCCGGTGTCGGCGCGAAAAACGATGCGTTGCCCGCGGTCTCCGCCCACCTCGGCCGAAACGACCGGTATCTGGGCCTTGGAGAGCATCTCCAGGGCAATGTCCACGTTCCGGCTTCCGAGGTGTTGCTCTTTGTTCGCGTTTGGCTCGCGCATCGAATCGAACAAGCAGCCACCGCCGAAAATCTTGGCGCGAAGCTGTCCGCGAACTGCGCCTGCTTCCAATAGCTTTCGCAATAAAATGGAAATGGCCACGTTGCCGTAACGCGGCGACGGCATACCTTTCTGGTCCCACGTTGGTAGCATGTAGTGGGTAGCGCCACCGATGCCTTGGGATGGATCCCACATGCATACCGCGACGCAAGAACCGAGAATAATCACAACGGATTGGCCCTCGGAAGAAACGAACACATGTCCGGCATGCAGAAGGCCTGCATTCGAGGAAACCGGAGCGTGAGTTTCAATGGACAACTGCGCCGCATGAGTGGGCGGTCCATTTTTCAACTGCGGAGGCTGCCTCATGGCGCCACCTGTTTCTTCTGCAACCTCTGAAACTGGATGGCGACCGTCGCGTAGGTCTCCAGAAATTTCAGCAACTCGAAATCGGCCCATTCCAGGTGGTTCTTCTGCGGGAGCAGGCCAAAGATTGCGATGATCCCGACAACCTCGTGACTGGACTTCAGGAGCACGCAAGCCGTCAAGTTTTTCTCGAAGGGCAGTACAACTTTCTCAGGCTGTCGCTCTCGAAACTGGCTTGCCCCCAGGCGCACCGCCCTGCCGAACATACCGGCACCCGATGTGAAAAGTTGCATGGCGGCAGGTTCAACCCCCCAGGACCAGGCCAAGGGGAAGGTTTCATCGGCTGGGCAATACTCGAAAATAGCCACCTCTTCCGAGCCAATAAGGTTGCCGATGATTTCTGCGATGGCTTCAAACGCGTCCCCGTTTTCAAGAGACTGAATAAGCCGCGCGCTCGACGCGTTGAGCCGCTGTAGCAGAAAGTGATTGCGTTCCATCTGTTGGCGCAGGGCAAGCTGCTGCACTTGCAAGTGCAGTCCCTCCGTTCCCTCGGGAACCCGTGAACCTGCATTCGCCGATTTGGTCCGGGACCCCGCGTGAGATGGGGGACGGCCTTGGTCTCCAGTGCCTATCATGTTTTATCCTCGTCTCCTCCGAGTGAATGTGTCTTTGCTCGCCCCGAATTACTCGCCGAGATACGCTTTCAGGAGATCCAGAAGCTCCTCGTCATTCACGGGTTTCGTCAGATAGTCGCTGCACCCGCTGGCATAACCTTCTTGCACATACCGTTCTTCCCCTCGGGTGGTCAGCAGGATGACCGGTATCTTTTCCGTTTCCCTGTCCTTTTTCAGGGCCCGGCAGGCTTCCAGTCCGGTCATGCGCGGCATGATGATATCCATCAGAATCAAGTCCGGCTTTTCGCGCTGCGCCCGTTCCACTGCCTCTTTCCCGTCGACGGCGCTTATAAGCTCGTAATTTGTCTTTTGACTGAAGATCATCCTGTTCACCAGTCGCGCGGTGCAGGAATCATCCACCAGTAGAATTTTCTTGGTCGCCATTTCTATCTCTCCCTTTGACCTCACCGAATTGATTTCCCGCGCTGCATTTCGTCTTTGGTCATACCGTCTGCGGTCTTCCTCGCCTGTGTATCTAAGGCCTGAAGAATTGTTCAACCTCTGCCGGCGATCCCGGGAAAGAGCCGCCGAACCTCTTCCATCAGCCCATCCGGGATTTGACTCTTCTCCACTACACCGTCGACGCCACTCTGCAAGCTGTCTTCCCGAAGGGACGGACAACTCTGTGCCGTGAAGAGCACGATGCGCAATTCTGGAAAAGACTTGCGCAATTCCTTCGCCGCTGCCAGGCCGGTCATTCGCGGCATGTGCAGGTCGGTCAACACCAAATCCGGCCGGAGGCGTTCGGCTTGTTGCAAGAGGTGAAGGCCATCAGCGGCTGTTCCAAGAATTTCAAACAACCCTGCAAATTCGAGGTACTCGCAAATGGCGCGCAGTGTAGTTCGGGAATCATCTGCAACAACCGCTCGAATTCTGCGCTTCCCTGGTGCCATTACACACTCCTGCCGGGCACGGCAGACTGTTTCTGTGTCACACAGTCTGCCTCCTCTGAGTACGGAATGTAATTGGGTTGATTCCCTAGTGAATTCGCTTTAGAACTGGCCAGGGGTCGTCCGTCGCGGACGGCCAGGTGGAGAGATGATCTCCCAACCGGCCATACCCTAATTATTTTCATGTTCCTGCGACACAAATTTTGTTCTACATACTGAATAGGTAATAGAAGCACAAATGTTTTGTCATTCAGAGGTGGTTTCAGGTGAACGAGGCGTCAATTACGCGGTTCCCCGGCTCGTTCACCCTGCCGTTCACGATGCAGCGGATGCTGATAAGCGCTCCTCAGGCGCCACGGATTAGATACGACGGGTATCTGCAAGGGACTCGAATCCCGCCGCACGGTGATTTCCGCAGAATTGCAGCATGAAATCTTTTTATTGACAGTAACGAAATAATGATATAAACACTCACAATTCCGTCCCTACTGCCGCGCACGAACGTGGGTAATTTGGGGAACTCCTCGCACGCTCCGGACACCGTGGTTCCCCGGTCAAAGAGGAAACCATGAAGCCTCGTCATTCTCAGCAACTCGCCCTGCTTCCAGTAGTTCTCTTCGCCGCCGCCGCTCTTTGCTCGATGCCTCTTGTCGTTCATGCGCAGGAACAAAAACCATTGGTCTTCACCTTCGGCGGTCCCGTCCGCGGCTCGGTCACTTCCGCCGGCGTCCGTGAATTCCTGGGCATTCCTTACGCCGCGCCTCCGGTGGGCAACCGGCGCTGGCGTCCGCCGGTTCCTCACGCTCCGTGGTTCGCGCCGCTGGAGGCTACGCAGTTTGCCAACCACTGTCCGCAGCCGCCCTCGCCTTTCGGCATCGCGTCCATCACCGAGGATTGTCTCTTTCTCAATGTTTTCACTCCCGACTCCAACGATTTCTTCCACCCACGCGCGGTGATGGTTTGGATCCATGGCGGCGCCCTCGTCACTGGTGAAAGCAACGACTACGGTCCCACCGCGCTTGTCCAGGACGGGGTTATCGTCGTGACCATCAATTACCGTCTCGGCGCTCTCGGCTTTCTCGCACATCCTGCTTTTGCCGCGGAAAAGACGGATCCGGATCGGGACCGCGACAGCGATCCCAATTCCGCGGGTGATTATGGCCTCATGGATCAGCAACTCGCTCTCCGCTGGGTTCGCGACAACATCCGGTTCTTCGGCGGCGATCCGCTGAACGTGACCATCTTTGGCGAATCTGCGGGGGGCCTCAGCGTCTTCTCGCAGCTCGCCTCGCCTTCCTCGGAGGGTCTCTTTCACAAAGCCATCATCGAAAGCGGCGCCTATGCACTGAACACCCAGACTCTTGCCGCCGCTGAAGCTGCCGGCACGGCCTTCGCCGCCGCGGCTGGATGCACCGATCAGTCCGCAGCCTGCCTCCGTGCGCTTCCGGTCACCACCATCCTGGCCAACGAAGATTTTGCCGGGTATACGCCCAATATCGACGGGGAGTTTTTCCCACTTTCGCTGAACACCGCGCTCGCCACCGGACAATTCCACCATGTACCGGTGATCCAGGGCACCAATCACGATGAATGGCGGCTCTTCACGGCGCTCGATTTCGATCTCACTCCCGCGGGGCCCATACCCGACAACGAGCCTGCGTACGAGGCAGCTCTCGCCACCCTGGTCGGACCCGCAGCTCAGTTCGTCGCCGCGCAGTATCCCCTCACCAGTTTTCCTTCTGCGGATATTGCCTTCGCCACGGCAGGTACGGATGGCGCTTTTGCCTGCCCGGCTTTTGGCGCCGACCTCTCGATGTCTCAGTTCGTCCCGCTCTCCACGTATGAGTTCAACGACGAGAACGCGCCGCAGGATTTTCTGCCTCCGGTTTCGTTCCCGTACGCCGCGGCCCACGCTTCCGAGCTTCAATATCTCTTCGCTCTGCCTGTCGCTGTGCCACGGCCGCCGCTCAACGCCCAACAACTGCAACTCGCCAGGGCCATGCAGCACTATTGGACCAACTTCGCCAAATTTGGAAACCCCAGTGGTCCCGGCGTGCCCGCCTGGCAGGAATTCAACCCGATCGTCGGCAATTTCCAATCGCTGATTCCGCCATCGCCGGCGCAGGAAACCGATTTCGCGGCGTCACATCACTGCGCATTCTGGGCCGCGTTGCTTTCAGCCCAGTAGGAACGGTCTCATCGCAAAGACCCAACAGCAGAATCTGTGGCTCTCCGTGGTGGTGCTCTTCGCCATCAATATCCTCAATTTCTACGACCGCCACGTCCCCGGCGCGCTCGTCGAACCT
>Ga0210405_10003137_pt1 | contig 16478 bp, 19 predicted proteins | sample IncBWH11MmetaG_FD_155492 | JGI IMG/M metagenome (GOLD analysis project Ga0210405, IMG submission 155492) | Forest soil microbial communities from Barre Woods Harvard Forest LTER site, Petersham, Massachusetts, United States - Inc-BW-H-11-M | ecosystem: Environmental > Terrestrial > Soil >... | reverse complement strand
ATGACACGGTGTCCGGCACTCAAGAGGACCGGAACCTGCCTTTCCCACGAAGCGCCGCTCAGTGGATATCCGTGAATCAACACAACCGGCTGACCAGAGCCGTGGTCCTCGTAGTAGAGATCGATGTTGCTCGAATTTTCCTTATCGACGGTTACATACGACATTGCACTTGTCCTTTCTAAATGACTTGGTCGAGCCTAACGTCTTCTCACGATTGAAAGGCTTTCTCTAGCTCTGCTACGAATGAGCCTCGACTTCCAGAGTGACCTCAACCACTGCCGGCACTCCCAGAGGCAGGCTTGCCACGCCTAACACCATGCGGACTGACGTTTTGTCCTCTCCAAAAACATCGCGGAATAGCTCGGAGGCGGCGTCGGCGACTTTCGGTTGATCGAAGAAGTCCCCCTCCGTCGCGAGATAAACGCACAGCCGAACGGCTCGGGTTACTTTGTCGAGCGAGCCTAGCTTCTGCCTGGTCGCTGACAAGACATTCAGAGCAGCAACGCGGACCGCCTCTCTACCTGCCTTTGCATCCAGCTCTTTTCCCAGACGGCCGACGAACTTCGGCTCGTGCCCAACGGCAGGAAGCATCCCGCTGAAGAAGAGCAAATTGCCGGTCTGTACGGCCTCGACATACGCGCCGAACGGAGTGGGTGGAGGCGGAAGTTCGATGCCAAGCTCCTTCAACCGCTGCTCGGCAGTGGCACGACGAGCGCCATCCGCGCCTAAAAATTTGCTTTTCGAAGCCGGATTCATTGCTCTATCTCCAGCGGTTCGGTTTGACCGTCCGCATTCTGGTTTTTTCCAAGGTGCCACTGGATGCTGGGCCGTTTCTGGATGCTCAGCGTCCCACGAAATCTCCCAGGCGATTTTCTGCATCGCCGGGTTTGCAAAAGCCTCGCTCTAGCAGCGCTTTGATTCTCTGCTGCGTCGGCGGTCGTCCCATCGAAGCAACGCAAGCATTCCACCCGGATTCGATTTCGATATCGGGCGGCAGGCTGGCAACGTCGACCAAACGCTTGGTATCCATGATTGTCTGTTTGTCGAAGGAGGCGATTCGGGTGGCAAGCGCATCAACAAACCCGTCGAGATCGGCATCCGGCAACGAACGATTCACGTAGCCGTAGCGCTCAGCCAAGTCGCCTGGCACGTCGTCCGCGCTCAGAACTACTTCGAGAGCGCGTCCTCTTCCCATGAGGCGCGACAGTCGCGCCATGGGGCCGCCGCCAGGCACCAAGCCGGCTCCAACTTCAAACTGCGACAAGATGGCTTTTTCGCGACTCGCGAAACGCATGTCGCAGGCGAGGGCAAGCTCACTTCCCATACCAGTCGCTCGCCCGCGAATCAACGCTATCGACACGACAGATGAACGACTCAGGTGCACCAGCATTTCGGGCCATGGATGCAAGCCTGTGGGTCCAGGAGGCAGGTGCGCCATGTCGTCAAGCTTGGCTAGAAAATCCAAATGAATCAGAAAGAAATCTTCAACAGCACTGTCGAAAACGACCACCTTAAGCCGCTCGTCAGTTTCAATTGCCGTGATGATCTCGTCCACCAGCGGAAGCATCTCTGGACCGAAGATGTTAAGAGGCGGATGATCGAACGTCACTCGCCAACACTCGGGCGAGCGCTTGTCCAGTCGTATCTGAGGAGTCTTTGTTTCCGCGTAGCTCCGAGCTTTCATGTTCGCAGTCCCCTCGTCACTTTCATGTTCGATCGTTGCGGTCGTCATATCGCTTCTTTGCCGGCTGGCGCGACGAGGACGTGGTCCAGTGAGCTTGACCGCACTCTCGGGTCGGATCGTCTGAAGCCCAACCCTACTTGGCCAGGAAATCCGTAACCAACTTGATGGTGGCCTGTGGATTCTCCTCCATGATCCAGTGCCCGGAATTGGGCACGATGCCTCCCGTGACGTTGCTCGCGACGAATTGCATATGATCGGCCATGTTCTTTCCGAAAAACTTCTCGGCACCGATGGCAAGTACCGGCATCGTGATCTTGCCGTGCTCGGCGAGCAACGCTTTGTTGTCGACGGCGTCCTGGCGGAGTGTCCCAAATTGCTCGAAGGCATCGTGCATCGCATGCGGCCGTGCGTACAGGGCAGCAAAGTGCTGCCGCGTATCTTCATCGATCCTCTTGGGGTCTCCGGACAACTCGTTCCAGAAGCGATCGAGGTAGATCCGCTCCCGGCCCTGCACTAAGCGCTCCTCGTCAGGACCCCGGAAATCGAAGTGCCACAGCATCGGGCTGCGAACGATGTTGTCCCAATCGCCTATTCCGGGCAGCGGTGCATCGATCACCACCCAGCGCATGACCCGGTCCGGATATTGAGCAGCGAACGCATAGCCGACCATGTTGCCGATGTCGTGTGTGACCAGGTCTGCCTTCTGGACCTTGAGTGCGTCCATGACGCCGGCAATGTCGACCGCCTGGTTCTTCTTGGTGTAGCCGGTATCAGGGTGACCGGACATACCCATGCCGCGCAGGTCGGGGACAATCACGGTATGGTCCCTGGCCAGAACAATTGCCAGCGGCGCCCACATATCACCCGTAAAACCGAAGCCGTGCAACAGCACTACCGCCGGACCCTTGCCGCCGACTCGGACGTAGAGGCTGGTGCCGTTCGTCGGAATCATTTGCGTGTGAAAGCTGGCCGGAAACGGCGTGCTTCCTGTCGCGCGGGGCGCTGACAACAAGATCACCACAGCGGCCGCTCCGGTTTGCAACACCGCTGTCAGCAGGAACCCTGCGATTGCAATCACAGAAGCCCGACATGTTTGCGAAAGCTTCATGCTTTTCTCCTGCGGCGCATCAAAATTGGATTCTTCGTTCTTCGCCCCCTTGCCGCAACTACAGTTCGCGAGAGGCGACGCGGTTCTTCTAAAACGGCCTGCTCCAGGTCCGGCCTACAAAACGCTGACGGTAACGTCGACGTTGCCGCGCGTAGCGTTTGAATACGCACAAGTCTCGCGGTGCGTGGCGTCAACAATGGCCTGAGCGACTTCGCGCTCCAGGCCTGGGAGGCTGACGTTCAGCCGCGCTCGAAGGAAGTAAAGGTCGCCAGAATTGCACAGGTCGATTTCGGCATCGACGGCTGCGTCAGCCGGAAGCTTGACCTTCAACTTGTTGGCCACAACCCCCATCGCACTAATGAAACAGGCCGACCAACCAGCGGCAAACAACTGCTCCGGATTGGTACCCGTTCCTGGCACTCCAGGGGCCGAAAACTTCACATCCAAGCGGCCATCGTCACTGTGCGACACGCCACCGCGGCGACCGCCTGAAGTATGGGTCTTGGCGGTGTATCGAACTTTGCCGTCCTGCTCGGTCGAACGAGCTGCTGTGTTGATTTCTTGATAGGTAGTCATCCTTGTTCTTTCCTTGCGCCGTTCACCATTTCCCCGCGTGCGCGCCGCCATCCACGTGCAGTATTTCGCCCGAGGTGAACGTGGCGTCGGTCAGAAACAATGCCGCGTCGACGACTTCTTTGATCTGACCGATCCGGCCGACCGGATGCAGCCCTTTGAGAAAGTCATGGGTTTCGGGTTTGTGCATGGGAGTATCGATCACTCCTGGCGCGATGGTGTTTACTCGAATGCCTTCCTTCGCGTATTCAATGGCGAGCGCGCGCGTCACCGCATTCAAAGCGCCCTTCAACATGATTTGAACGGCCGCCCCCACACCTGCGATGGGTTGGTCGACCAAAGTCGTTGAGATGTTGACGATGCTGCCCGATTTCTGCCGCAACATTTGCTTTACCGCGAGCTGCGACACGTACAAAAAGCCTGCAAGCGTCGTTGAGACTAAAGTATTGAAGTCTTCCGTCGTGTATTCGGTGAAGGGCTTCGGAATGAAAACTCCCGCATTGTTTATCAGCACGTCCACTCGCCCAAATCGCGATACGGCCGTTTCCACGATCTTTGCGGCCGTGCGTGGGTCGCCGATATCTCCATCAACGAGCGCAACATTCGCGGCCGCTTCGAATGGATTTGCTTTGGTAATGTTTCGCGAGTTTGCCACTACGTTGTAACCTCGCTTCAGGAACGCTTCGACGAGTCCCGCGCCGATCCCTCGCGAGGCACCTGTAACAATTGCTGTTTTCGCTGCGATTGCCATTTGCAGGCGCTCCCTTTTACGTCAATCTCTTACGGACCCCAAGACCTCGCATTCAGCCCTTTAAAGGTGTGTTTGCAATGACCTCTACTTTTTGGACTTGCGGAGGAATCGCAAATAATTCGGTCGCTCGCGCCGTCAACGCCTTCGCGATCTCGCCCGTCAAGTGCGTATTCCGGCCCGCTTCATTTGCAAAAGTATCGAAAATGCCGAACTTTCGTGGTCCGAGCTTGATCGCATACCATTTCAAGGTGGCTTTTTCATCCATCGCGAGCGGCTGAGCCGACTTTAGAAATGCCTCGGCATCAGCCTCCTTGCCTGCGCGTGCTTCGAGCATGACTAACAATCCGATTGCTTCCATTGCGTTTTCCTCATGCGTTGAATTTATGGACCGACTCCTCCGCACATCAATGAGTAAACTACAGCTCGGAAACGGACTCGTGCGGATTTCTGCTGGGATGGTCGGAATCCTGCTGAATTCATGCCGCTTGCCGTGAAAGAACGACGACAGAAGTCCCGAACGGCCTACGGCCTGGCCCTGTCAGAGTTGTTGACGGAGGACGGAGCGTTAAGGCGGGTGCAAATTTCGGGTGGGGCTGGACGCGGACAACGACTCAAAGGGCAGTTAGGGAAAGTGACGCATCTTCGGAGCCGATAAAATCCTGGCGATACTCTGTCGGGGTAACTCCACAAACATCACGAAAGACCTGTGCAAAGTGCTGCGGCGTTTTGAAGCCACAGGCCAAGGCTACGTCCAATATTCGCGAATCGGGAGCACGCAACAGCGCTTTAGCACGCTCAAGCCGTTGACGCAGAACAAATTGATGCGGTGTCTCGCCCGTTGACCTGCGAAACATCCGCGCGAAATGAGCTGTGCTTAAGCCTATCGATTGCGCCATCTCGTCCAGACTCAAGTCATCTTCAATCTTCGCATAGACCAATTCTTTAATTCTTCGCAAGCGCGCCGAGCCCAGTCCGCCTTTGTACATCTGCACAGGACGGTGCCTTACTGCATGACCATTCACGAGCGTCACGGCCATTGCCTGTTCAATAGAATCCAGAAACAACCGCCCGCTCGGAAAGCCAGCAACCATCTCCGCATGAGCCGCCGAAACCAGCGCACCCAGGCGAGCGTCCGCGAACTTGCGCTGTGCACGCAGTTCTACCTCGCCATAAGCTCCGTCCGAGGCGGCCATCAGTGGCGCATCGGAAATACCGAGCTGCAGATGCGGTGTGCCCATGAGTCCAACCCACTCTCCCACGTGGCGGTCGCACAGTGCTAAATCCCCTGCTGCGTAGTCGAACTTTTCCATCGCGGTACGCCGCGAGCCCCACTCAATCGAGCCGCGCCCCAACATCATCGCGAAAGCCTGGTCATGCCGCACCCAATGCCGCGGCTCTGTGACAGATTCAGGTTGAACGAGTTCGACTTTCATTCTTTTGCTCCAGGACGACCTGTTATGGATATGGCAGGAGGGCCCAGGCGCGGCTCAGACCTTCCCAATTCGATGTCTCTCCCTGGCATTACGATGCATAAATTTGGATGCCAAGCGAAGGCTTTCAAACTGACACTTAGGGTCCTTATGTAAGGATCGCGACTCGCGGACCACCGGTCTCCTTGTCCGATACCCTACTTTGCCCGACCTTATGATTATCCACTCTAATTCGCATTTATAGTTAGTTAGGTTGTACTCAACTTTTTCGAAACGACTTTCTCGTTTGCCAGAAACACACGATGGAGGGTTGGGCGGTTTTCCAAACCGCGGCCGAACAGAACGATTGCCACGACTGAAGCCTTGCGAGCTTCATACATTGATGACAATTCTCGCAGAGCTTGACGAAGGAAATACTCAAGTCGCAGATTGTACGAAGCTTAGGAAATCCGCTCAGCGAAAGAAAAGCCGCTAGCTTATCTGTAACGGCGAGAGAAAAACTTGTTTTTGGAGGATTTGGAAACGAAGAACGGTTATGGAAAAACACGAGAACAACGTAACTCATTTATGATCTGGAGCGGGCGGCGGGAATCGAACCCGCATCGAAAGCTTGGGAAGCTCGTAATAAAACTCTGAAAGCGATTGATCTGGCGGCACTTAGCTTTCCGACCGACGGCCTTAATTGGAAACGAGATGGAAACTCAAAGCGGTTACAGATTGCAGCGTCATTGTATGACAATTCCTGCACATTGGTGCACAACCGTCTCACTCTAGGGGCTCCCTCCAGTTGCGAGATGACGAGTAAGCCAGACAATCATACTTTCGGATCCTCGCTCTTTAACTTTGTGCGACTCGCAGCTCGGAACCGCTCAGGAGAGTTCTTCACGAGCTCGAGGTGATACCTCCGCCGATCCAAGACTTCTAGGAATCCCAAGACTTCGCTTTCCGGAAAGGTGAGTTTTCCGCCCGTTGTGTCAACTGCAACGCCCATTAGCTTGCATTCCCGCTCGAGCAGGCGTTGCTCCACACCCTTGGTTCCACCTTGTGAATGAATGGAAGCCAATAGGCGCGCGGCCCTCGGGTGTTTCACGGCATACTTCTCGATCGGTTTGAGATCTACATAACTTAAGTCTTTGCGGATTCCAGCAATGTTCTTTGACGCAGACGCCAGAACGGCTTGCTGAAGCTTTCCTGCAAACTCGAAAGCGCTCGGACGGAGGATGTGCACTGTTGTGCTGTCGATAAGCAGATCGAAATCGCTGTCCAGTTTGAAGACCCGATCCTCAATAAGGCGAAGAGCGTCGGTCATGAACCTAATGAGGCGGCTCTTGAGTACTCCCTTAAACTGTGTTGACCTCCGAAGTGAAGTGAGACGGTGGCCTTTCTTGTCGGTGAATCGCGCGAAGTAGCAGAAAATCTCTGCTGTCTTTTCAATGGCCTTAGAATCCATTTGCAGATTGTTTGCCTCGTGGAGCAGTCTCAATTTCTCTGCCAACTCGTCCGTCGTCGGCAGTATCACGTATTCCATTCCTCCATGCTTTTCAGAGGGCTGGTATACGGGAGGCTCAGTATTCAGCGCTTTCATTTCTTCGTGTGTTGCCAAAGCCATCTCGCGCAATGCCCCTTGCACATCCGAATCAACCGGTATGACACGAAATGCTTCATCGGCACCTTCGTCAAGTCCGACACCGAATTCGGTCGCGGCCACGTTCGCGAGGTCAAAGTTGAGAGTCATTCGATCGCCTCAATGTATACAGTGTCGCTTAGCCTATAAACAGCTAAATGCTCTCCACGTGAAATCGCGGCCCTCTTGGTTATCAGAACCAGAGGCGATTTACCACTGAGCGGATTATCGTCCGCTGGCGGTGAAATGGTAAAAACTCGATACCCTAAGACGGCAAACAATACGTTCATGTAGTGCAGATTTAAGTGCCAGAAAAGAAAAATTATGAAGCCCAGTCCGACAAGCACCGCCGCGACATCTCGCCAAGTAGCAAGATCCACGGCATAGAACGGCAACAACATCGCGAACAGGTATACAAGGAGATGATCGCGATGATCTTCCGCTGAGCCCACGACAACCTCACGCCGCTCTCCAACTCTTCGCGCAGTGACAATTCGCAACCAGAGAGCAGAGTAAGGAATGACCACCATTGCTGCACAAAAGGTCAGAAAATATCTGTCCAGAACGAGCCGATTGCCCCGGATTGCCCATAGAACAAAGAGCGGAGACATGCTGCTCAGAACCATGAGCAGTCGTGCCATTCTCAATCCCTCACTATGCACTTGCTTTGACATTGGGATTCTTCCTGTGAATAATCCGTGTTAAAGAGACTTCTACTTACCAGGCTTGAGCCAATATTCGCTCACACTATTGTCGGCCACACCCCAGCAATTTGGCGGGCCCCAGCCTCAAACGTGCGGTTGAAGCGGGTTAACCCTCCAGAACTCACCATCTCTCTGCCGTTGGATACGTTCAGGTAAACAATGTTTCTTGCGCGAATCTTGTATCCGCTGCTCACTGCGGCCTTCCGGAGCAAAGACAAAATCATGTCCACATAGGAAAGTTTGTGTCGGGCCATGCCAATCTTCAGCAGTACCTGGGTTCCCTGTTCCTCAGCCCAAAGATCAGGTTGGGCTGTTACAACGATCCCGCCAATCCGATATGCCAAGCGTCTGTTCGGAAGTATCTTGAACTTACGGTTCCCGTAGATTCGCCTATATGCTTCTACAGCATTGATATTTCGCTCGAACTTGGCGCGTTCCCGGCTCTGCGTGGCCTTATCAGCGCGTGTCCGCATTTCGAGCAGGTCCCGCGCAAGAACAGCGGGGTCATTATTTTGGGAATGATAGTCTCGAATTGTGCGGAGCGCGCATTGATAGTAGCTGCATCGAGCAAAGCCCTCTCCCCGTTTGATCTTGTACGGGCGTAGTCGCGATTCGGCCGAGCGCCCACTAGAGGTCACAAATTCCGCCATGCAACTGATCGACACACGTATTCCACCATCGGCTTTTTCGCTAACTTTCTGCGCCATGGCGTATCCTTATCTCGACGGAAGCTTAAGAAACCAACTCTGTAGTAAGATGATGAGGCAAACAAAAAGCGAATGTCAAGCAACCCGATTGACGGAGCCGGACTCATCACCAGGCTAGACGGAATTCCCTTTTGAGGCTGCGATAAATGCCGTACACCAAAAGGATTGTATGCTTGGCAAACTCACGAAAAATGTCGGGGCGATGTGTTGCCGGCAAGGAATTCACAAAGAATTCTACCTTTGAAGGATGGGTTCGCCCAGTAAGTAATCGTCCCACGGAGGAAATCACGATGGACGAGCGACGTTATGAGAATGGGGAAGATCCAAAACTACTGGATATCATTAGCATACAAATGCGCGGCCACGTCCCGCACACGCATCAGACCGAAAACCATTTAATTGACGCCGAATATTATTGGGTCAAACAAGGGACTGTCACATGGGACGATCTAGATGCTGCAACCGAAGCTTTTCATGGAACATTGTGGGTTGACGGAAACCACAGCTACAACGGCGAGAACGACCGAATTCCAGAAGCCTTGACAGTAGAGCTCGACAATTCTCTTACCTTGGTTGAGACGGAGGATCTCGTCATTGCGGTTGCACACGAAGGACTTAATCCTAAGCGCAAGGTGCGAGCACGTTTTTCTTTGGGTGAAAAACGATATGTTATTGCCGTGACCGACCCGGTGATCGAGCGGGAGTACCTGGCAAAGGAAAACGGCGAATATCCGATCGGCCTTGCTCGCCTTTGTATAAGCATTGGTGAGCCTTATCAAGGCTATTGCTATAAGCTTGTGGCAGGGATCATAAGACCGTGATGCAATTGGAGAAGCATATGGGTGCGACCATATACACGGTTGGGCATTCGAATCAAACCATAGATTCTTTCTTGTCCGTTCTTGCGAATCACAACATTACGGCGATAGCAGACGTACGTTCGTATCCATACAGCAATGCCAACCCGCAATTCGATCGCACAGCACTGGCCACTGCTTTGGAGGCACAGAAGGTCACATATGTATTCCTCGGAAAAGAGCTGGGCGCCAGAACCAATGACCAGCGTTGTTACGTGAACGGCAAGGTCCAATACGACTCCCTGGCAAGAACTGAATTATTTCAGGAAGGTCTTAAACGTATTCAACGGGGAATGGAGAGGTATCGTGTCGCCTTGATGTGCGCTGAAGGAGAGCCTCTGGCTTGTCACCGGACGATCCTGGTGGCTCGTTACCTGCGTGAATTGGATATCCCTGTGCAGCACATCCTGAGAGATGGGCGTCTAGAGGATCATGACGTCAGTATGACGCGTCTTCTTCAAATTCTTGGGATCGAGGAGAATCTCTTACTGAGAGATAAAGCCGACCTGTTATCGGAGGGCTATAGAATTCAAGGCGAGAAGATCGCGTACGAAGTACCGGATGCAGAAGTGCGCAGTCGGGAGCTCTCTTCGATTCCGAAGGGCCAATGAAGATATTTACCATAGGATTTACGAAGAAACCCGCCGAGGAGTTTTTTACGCGGTTAAGAAATCCCGAAATACGGAGACTCATCGATGTGCGCCTCAATAATGTCTCACAGTTGGCGGGCTTCGCAAAAAAAGATGACCTTCGCTTTTTCGCTAAGGCGATTTGCGGCATTGAATATATTCATTTGCCGTCGCTGGCACCCACCCAAGCAATGTTAGATTCATACAAGAAAATGCGAGGAAGCTGGTCCGACTATGAGAAAGAATTTCTTGATTTAATGAAACAACGACAAATCGAACTCACCGTTTCACGAGAGCAACTTGATAACGGGTGTTTGCTCTGCAGCGAAGATAAACCGGAACACTGCCACCGTCGGCTGGTGGCTGATTATTTGCGAGACAAGTGGCACGATGTGAATGTCGTCCACCTCTGACTTGCATCTCAGATCAGCCTTTGCCACTCGGTTGCTGACAAATTGGTTTGTCGCTGTACCGATTCCTCATTCATCGGTACCAACAAAGAGTAGCTAACTAGTCATCTAGAAGCGCGTGGAAATCCAGGAACGGCGTATGCTCGAAACGTGAAGTTCGCCGAACCTTAGGGGGAGTTATGGCCGGAAAGACGAAGATTGAATGGACTGACACTACATGGAACCCGGTACGTGGTTGCACGAAAATCAGTCCAGGCTGTAAACACTGCTATGCAGAGGCATTTGCCGAGAGGTTCCGCGGAGTGAAAGGTCATCCGTACGAACGAGGATTTGACCTGCGCCTGATTCCAGAAAAATTGCTTGAGCCTTTCCTGTGGGTTCAGTCGAGTATGGTATTTGTCAATTCGATGAGCGACCTTTTTCATCCCGACATTCCCGACGAATATATTCTTCGCGTCGTCAGGGTGATGCTAAAAGCGAATTGGCACACGTACCAGATTCTGACAAAGCGGTCGGAGCGGCTTCGCGACATGCTGAACGGCGCTTTAGGCTTTGCTGCTGGCACTCGACATATTTGGTGGGGAGTGAGTGTCGAGGACAATCAATACGGAAAACCACGAGTCGAACACCTCAGAGGCACACCGGCCGCAGTAAAGTTTCTTTCCGTCGAACCCCTGCTTGAAGACTTGGGGCAACTACAACTTTCGAACATCGATTGGGTGATAGTCGGAGGCGAGAGCGGCAGGGGCGCACGTCCTATGGAAAAGTCTTGGGTCGAAGGGATTCTCGCGCAGTGCCGTACGGCAGCAGTTCCTTTCTTCTTCAAACAATGGGGCGGCGTACAAAAGAAGAAGAACGGTCGCCAACTTCACGGTCGAACGTACAACGAATTCCCATTTACAGCTATTCAGAAGATTCCGGATCGGGAACATCGACTCTTGCTCGCAGCCACATTGCAAACGCAGTTCGTCGTGCTCCCATGAAGCCATCGAGGGACAAAGCATCGCGAGCCAGAACCCCTCCCATCCCATCAACTGCCCCCCTCTTTCCGGAAATCGAACCCGGTGCGTTTCGTAAAATTCGAACCTACAAACGCATCGACAATCCCATCTGGACCGAGAACAAAGCTCAGTTCATCCGTCATTATCTCCGCTACTTCGTGCAAATCACTAAGCATGGTGCCTACATTGACGGATTTGCCGGACCGCAATCCTTCGACCATCTTGATGCATGGTGTGCCGCGCTCGTCCTTACCAGTGAACCCAGATGGCTTCGAAGATTTTTCCTCTGTGAAATTTCGCCGCCCGGTCTGGAGGCACTCGAGACACTTGCGGCAGCAGAATCTGATGCCTGCGACAGGAAGGGCAGGAAAGTGAACCGCAGAATCGAGGTTATTCCAGGCGATTTTAACGCGAACATCGAAAAGATCCTATGTGACGAAAAAATCCCGCAAAAAGAGGCGACATTCTGTCTACTCGACCAGCGAACCTTTGAATGCGACTGGACCACCGTCAAAAAGATCGCTGCATTCAAACGTGCCCCTCAGAACAAAATCGAACTCCTATATTTCTTGGGAGTCGGATGGATCCATCGGGCATTTTCTGGTGTAAAGCACGAAGAAACACTTTCGGAGTGGTGGGGGCAGCCCGGGTGGGAAGGTCTCAAGGAAATGTCGTCTTGGAGTATCGCCGACTTGGTCCGTACCCGTTTCGTAAACGAACTCGGGTATCGCTCAGCTGCCGCATACCCGATTTTTGAGAGCAACGATGGAAACCGGATCATGTACTACATGATTCACGCCTCAGATCACCTAGAGGCACCAGCGCTGATGGTGCGCGCACATGCACGGGCTGTCCGGGCCTTGGCTCCCAACCTGCAAACATCCCTGGCGTATCCCGACACGCCGTAAACCCTCGTCTGGTAGACCGCTCATAAGAAACCGTGGCCCCATGCCACTAGACCGGGCATGCCTTCACCGACCTATTTCCTCTCACAAGTAAGCTTATTATAAGTCAACACGTTCGTCGCCTGTGATGATCGAGCTGAGATCGTTGTGAACGCCGTCGGACGATTGGGCCTGTTGTTTGATTGCGAGGGTGATGGTTTTGCCCGTCTCGACCACTTCTCGAATTGCCTTCTCCAGCAGGGCCCACTGCGGGATGGTGGTTCCCACCCAAGCATTCGCAACTAGCGCAATGAACTCCGTATTGGTGAGCATACGCCCGACATTGTCGTAACTGAGAACGCGACCACCGCGCGGCCCTTCCGGTAGATAGGAGTATGCTTTAGAATCGCTCTTTATTTCTTCGTGGCCCCAGTGAATAAGCGGGCGGCGATGCTTAAGTGGAGAAACATCGAATGGATTCCAAATCGCCCAGTCTAGACACGCTTCGACAACTCTACTCACAGAATCCGGTCGCCAAGGCTTTTCTTGACCATGCCGCACGCCGCGAACGCGATCAGTCCGAAACGAAGGTTGACCGTATCCTTGTGCTTCTTAGAGCCGAAGGTCACGAATTCCGTCGCCGCGAAATAATAGACCTCTTTCGGAAACTCCAGGACCAGGGATGCGGTCAGTTTGTTGAGGGGCGGCGAGGGTGGTCTTCCCGGTTTGTGTGGAGCACTGGACTTACGAGTGTTGGAAGAGCTGCGTCAGGCCAACTGCATGTCATCGAACATATTTCGACGGAGGATAACGTCCTCAATGAAAGTGCTCCCGAGAGACTTGCAGAAAGGACCACGGTTGATTCGGGAGATCCTGAAGGCGAGGAATTGGGCGAGGTAGGCGGTACGGGTCTCGAAGAAGAAGACACGGGCGGTGGTTTCGAAATCACAGAGCCGTTCGATCCGGGGCGTATTCGCGTAGACACCAAGCCAATGGTGATCTCACTGCTCATGGATCGGATTCGGAACAAAGAAATTGATCTGACACCTGGCTTTCAGCGTAAAGGTGGAATTTGGAGCATCAAAGCAAAGAGTCAGTTGATCGAATCTTTGCTGATCCGAATTCCGTTGCCGGCTTTTTACATGGATGGCAGCGATGAAAGCAAGTGGCTCGTTGTTGACGGACTTCAACGTCTCTCTACGCTCAGAAGTTTCGTAATAGAGAAGACCTTGTCGCTAAGCGGACTTGAGTTTCTGAGCGAATGTGAAGGGAAAAAATTCGACCAGTTACCGCGAAACCTTCAGAGACGCATATTGGAAACTCAGGTAACCGTGTTTTTAATACAGGAGAACACCCCTCCCGAAGTCAAATTCAACATCTTCAAGAGGATTAATACAGGAGGATTGCCGCTATCGAGCCAGGAGATTCGTCATGCGCTGAATCAAGGAAAAGCCAGTCTTCTCCTGCAAGACCTTGCGGATAGCGCGGAGTTTCGAACGGCTACCAACGAAGGAATCCGTGATGATCGCATGGGCGATAGAGAATGTGTGTTGAGAGTTTTGGCCTTCATGAGAACGCCATATCAGGAATACAAATCGAAAAATATAGATGCTTTCCTGAACCAATGCATGATCGATCTTAACAAGTCTTCAGACTCCGATATACAGGACCTGGGTCGGAGATTCGGTAGGGCTATGGTGGATTGCTATCGACTATTTGGTGACCGAGCCTTCCGGAAGCAAAAAAGAGGGAATCCCAGACGCTACCCCATCAACCGTGCCCTATTTGAGGTTTGGTCCGCAAATGTTGAATCTTTGTCTCCAGCCGATGTCGCCAGGCTCGAAGAGAAAAACAAAGATTTGCGAGAACGTTTTCTTTCGTTGTTGGATGACAGTAATTTCGAGTCGGCCATTACCTATGGGACGGGCGATCCCCGAAAAGTACGGCTTCGATTCACAATGATCGAGCAGACCATTCGGGAGACACTTCAATGATTCAGTCGCTCGAACTAACCAATTTCAAGTGCTTCCAACAACAGCTTGTCGTCGTCAAACCCCTCACGCTCCTCGCTGGTCTGAATAGTTCTGGAAAATCGACTATTCTTCAGGCACTCCTTTTGTTGAGGCAATCTTATCTTGAGAACTTGTTGCCCAGCGTAGGGCTAACACTCAACGGTAAACTGGCCGAGCTAGGAACTGCCAAGGATGTCTTGTTCGAAGAAGCCGATATCGACGAGATCGGTTTCGAACTCAAGGACGACCTGCCTGCACATCTAAAACTGCGATTTGCCTATCGCGAAGAGAGTGACGTCCTTGCCGTCAATGGATACGAGCACTCGGGGGAAATCTGGAAGACAAGTCTCTTTCGAGACGAATTTCAATACCTCCGCGCCGAACGCATTGGACCGCGAACATCTTTTGGAATGTCTGATTACGAGGTCCGGCATCACCGCCAACTGGGGTCTAGCGGCGAATTCGCGGCCCATTTCCTTTCCCTGTTTGGTTCGGAGACCGTCGAGTCAGAAGGTTTACGGCACCCGGCGGCAACTTCAAACACCCTCCAGTCGCAAGTGGAGGCGTGGATGACGGAAATAAGTCCCGGTGTGCGCCTCACTGTGAAACGTTATTCCGAGATGGATCTCATGACGTTCAACGTGACCTATATTCTGGGACACCAAGTCGCCAGTTCGGAGTACCGCCCTACGAATGTTGGCTTTGGGATCACCTACGCGTTGCCGATTGTTATTTCCGTGCTCTCAGCTCGGCCAGGCAGTCTCGTCCTTATCGAGAATCCCGAAGCTCATCTTCATCCGCGTGGACAAGTAAAGATGGGGGAGCTTCTGTCTCAGGCATCTGCAACCGGTATCCAGATTATCCTAGAAACTCACAGCGACCACGTGCTGAACGGAATTCGACTAGCCGTTCATGGACAAAAAGTCGATCCCTCTAACGTGGCCTTCTATCACAGCAAATGGCAACCAGCTGGGAAATCACCTTCCTTGACTCTATTAAATCTTGACAGGAATGGCAGGCTCTCGGCCTGGCCCGAAGGATTCTTCGACGAAACCGAACGCAGTCTAGACCGGCTCCTTGGCGGTAACTAGAATGAACGCATTCCTGGTGTTCAATGAATTGTCTGCAATTCCGTTAGCGCCGAACCTAAATCGAGGGAAAACATCCCTCGAAGAGTTCTCAAACATTCTCACCGATCAGCGTATCAAGGGAAGAAGAGTTCTCGTTGCTCCACCATACTTTCTTCAATTGCAGATTAGTGATGGATACTCTGTAGGGCGTTGGCTGGGAGAGTATGGTGACCACGATAGGCGCGTGCGCATAAAATATCTCGTCGATAGACGTATTGGCTACAACGAGTGCGATCCGCCCGATCAACCTGAACCTGAAGACGTGGAATACCGCTGTGCTGGTCAACCGGCAGAAGGTTTGTCGCTGGCGTTTTCGATAGATGGGCTCGCACTCAGCTTTTGGTCTAGCGATCAATGGAACATTGCTTCCGTAAACCTCGAAAAGAGCTGGATTAATAACAACGATATCGAAACACGTACCCTGAGCGTCCCACATGCGTGCCGAGCGCCGCACTTGGAAGATCACCTTGAATGGTTGCAGCGCAAAGAGCCTCCTCCGCCCTCAAATGGGCACGAACTGTGGGATGACAGAGTGGCTCTCTTTCCAAGTCTCGACTTTTGCGATTCCGTCGAAGGCCAGATTACGGTTCTTGGGGAAAATGAACCGCGTTTTAAATCAGTTCTTCGTGGACTCAGAGACCTTCAGAACTATTGCGGAACCTGGGCCACCGCACATTTTGATATTCATCGTCTAGCCAACGCGTCTGGAGAAAGCCAGCCCACATTAGAAATGTACAGCGCTGAGAGGACGTTTTTGTGCCCGGATGGAGAATACCGGCTCTTTGATTTTCATCTGAAAAGATGGGGCACTAGAATTCACTTCTTCGACTTCCCTGCCTCGAAACGAATTCTTGTCGGATACGTGGGAGATCACCTTAGGATTTCCGGGCAATGAGAGGCTGGTCAGAGGCAACTGTACGTCCGTGCCACAATGATTGGTGTACTTTCCAGAGTGACCGGGGACCATCTCTCAG
>Ga0210405_10003135_pt1 | contig 16482 bp, 12 predicted proteins | sample IncBWH11MmetaG_FD_155492 | JGI IMG/M metagenome (GOLD analysis project Ga0210405, IMG submission 155492) | Forest soil microbial communities from Barre Woods Harvard Forest LTER site, Petersham, Massachusetts, United States - Inc-BW-H-11-M | ecosystem: Environmental > Terrestrial > Soil >... | reverse complement strand
TGTGCTTGAAGCGGTAGTTGTGCTTCTTGGGTTCGTCGGCGCCGGCTTTGCGCAACATGCGGATGGCGGTTGGCGAAGTGTGGAAGATGTTGACGTCGAGGCGTTCGGCGATGCGCCAGGGGCGGCCGGCGTCGGGAAATTGCGGCACGCCTTCGTAGAGCACGCTGGTGGCGCCGAGCATGAGCGGGCCATAGACGATGTAGGAATGTCCGGTGATCCAGCCGATGTCGGCCATGCACCAGTAGACGTCTTCGGGATGAATGTCCTGGTAATACTTGGAAGTACCGGCGACATAAGCGAGGTAACCGCCCGTGCGGTGCTGGCAGCCCTTGGGCTTTCCGGTGGTGCCGCTGGTATACATCAGGAAGAGAGGATCTTCGGCGTCCATCGAGACCGGTTCGACGACGGCGTTGCGGTAATTTTTTAGCACGTCGTTGACGAAAAAATCGCGCTCCAGGATCATCGGGACGTCGGAAGAATATTTGTGCGGATAGCGGCGCCAGACGAGGACTTTGTCGATGGGCTGGCCCTCTTTTACCGCGGTTTTCACGGCGATATCGGCGCTGGCTTTATGGTCCACCCAGCGGCCGTTGCGGTGATAGCCGTCGGCGTAAATCAGGATGCGGCTGCCGGAGTCGGCGGCGCGCATGCCGCAGGCTTCGCCGGAAAAACCGCCGAAGACGACGGAGTGGATCACACCGAGGCGGGCACAGGCCAGCATGGTGATGGGCAGCTCCGGAATCATGGGCATGTGGATGGTGACGCGATCGCCCTTTTGCAGTCCGGCGAAATCGCGGAGCATGGCGGCGACTTCGTTGACGCGGCGATAGAGTTCCTGAAAGGTGATGACGGTGTGGTGCTCGTCTTCAGGCTCGGGAACGAAGATGAAAGCGGCTTTGTTTTTGTGCTTTGCGAGATGGCGGTCCACGCAGTTATAGCTGGCGTTGAGCTTGCCGCCGACAAACCATTTCCAGAATGGCGGATTGTTGGTGTCCAGAGTGGTATGCCAATACTGATCCCAATGCAGAAGCTCCGCATACTCGCGATAGCACTCGGGGAAATTCTTCTCGCTGAAACGCTCGACCATGTGCGGGTCGCTCAGGTTGGCCTGGGCGATGAAGCGGGCCGGCGGGCGAATGCTGTCTTCATCTTTCCAATGGACGGCGATCTGCGCTTCGTTCGATGACAGTTTTTTCGCTTGCGGGTTTCTTGGAGCGGACTTTTTAGCGACGGCTTTGGTTGGCACGGCAGCAACTCCTTGGAAAATAAGGACTGCACACCACGAACGAAATGGACTACACGCGCGGAGCGGCACGTAGTGGAGGAGCGGCAGGGCCACGTTACCGGATGGCACGAATTCCGCCCGAAAGGAAGATGATGCTACTTTGACGGTTCGCTCGTCAATGTTGTGACGCCTTTGCGCCAGCCCCAACCGGCGTGGTGCGGCTATTTCATGCCGCCGACTTCGTCCCAGATCTTGTGGCCGTGAGTTTCCTTGAGCAGCAGGCTGCCAACGATGAAGGTCATACTGGCGACGATCATCGGATAGTAAAGCCCGGCTAAGATATTACCCGTGGCCGCACACGAAGAAAGCCCGATCAGCGGTACCATGCCTCCGAACACGCCGTTTCCTATGTGATAGGGCAGGGAGAGCGACGTATATCGTATTTTTGCGGGGAACGCCTCCACAAGGTATGCGGCGATGGGACCGTACACCATGCAAACGTAAACAACCTGGAGGAGTACCAGCAGCACGAGCATCGGAACGTTTGGATTCGGGGCTTCCTTGGACGGAACGAGCGCGCCGGAGGCATCGCGGGTCAGTGGTGTTAGGGCGATAGCGCCCGTAACCTTGTTTTTCGCAGACTTGACGGTCTCCACGTTATTGCCCGCATAGTGTTCCATGGCCTTGTAAATCGGAATGTAGGTAAGCACGGCAATGAGACAACCAGCCATCATGATCCGCTTCCGCCCGATCTTGTCCGAGAGCCATCCGAAGAACGTGAAAAGCGGCATCCCGAGCACGAGGGCAATAGCGATGATGATGCTGGCTGTGCGCGTATTCACTTTCAGAATTGTCTGCATGTAAAACAAAGCGTAAAACTGCCCGGTGTACCAGACCACTCCCTGTCCCGCCGTGGCTCCGAAGAGTGAGATAAGTACGCGCTTGAGGTTTTCCCACTTTCCGAAGGCATCCTTTAACGGCTGCACTGAGGTCATTCCCGCGCTCTTGATGGAGGTGAAAATCGGCGATTCCTTCATCTTCAATCGGATGTAAAGGGAGATGCTCACCAGGATGATGGAGATCAAGAACGGTATGCGCCAACCCCAAGCCGAGAAGGCCTCCTTGCTCATCCAGGACTGGGTAACCAGGATCACGATCAGGGAAACAAACAGACCCAATGTTGCCGTGATTTGGATAAAGCTCGTATAGAAGCCACGCTTACCGTCGGGGACGTGTTCCGCGACATACACCGCCGCACCGCCGTATTCGCCGCCCAGCGCCAAGCCCTGCAAAACCCGAATGGCCAGCAACATGATCGGCGCGAACCAGCCCGCGGTGGCGTAGGTGGGGAGGAAACCAATGAGTGCGGTGGCTCCGCCCATGATGGTTAGCGTCACAAGAAAGGCGTATTTGCGTCCGACAAGATCGCCGATGCGGCCAAAGAACAAAGCGCCGAAGGGGCGTACCAGAAAGCCCACCGCGAAGGTGGACAAGTACGCGATGAGCGCAATGGTATCGTTGCCAGCAGGATAAAACTTCGGAGAAAGTACGGCTGCCAGGCTGCCGAAAATATAAAAGTCGTACCACTCGATCATGGTGCCGACCGAAGAGGCAAGAATCACTCTCCATATGCTGTAATCCGCCGGTGCCCTGTCGAGAGCTATGGTGCCGCTGGCCATGTTGTCTCCCCCTAAGCTTCCGTCCCTACATTGACGTTCCTGCCGGTTGGAGGGCTGGCAGCCAGAATTCGCCGAGGAGAACACCCTCGGAAGAAATGCCGCAGGCCGCGATTCTCAGAGATTTGAAAGAGAACCGGGCCGGCTACCAGCAAACAGGTCAGGAATCCCCCCGTTCATATATGCAGCCAAGGTCAAAGTCAAGTAACGGTTTTATCAGGGAATGGGGCGGTTTCTGATGCCGGGGTTACCAGGCACTGGGGGAGTTCCTGGTTTGGCTTCGTAAATTCATTTCAACAACAATCTGTAGAGACCCCCACCAAGAAGCAATTCATTTGTGAAATCAACATCTCCAACCGGTGCTAGTTGTGCGAAGGGTGCTGAGTGCGAACCTGCGACAAATACTGGGGCGGCCGGAATTCAATCGTGACGTCTTGTTGACCCTGGACTGGCCTTTTGTTCAAGAGAGTGGGCCTGAACCGCCACTGGCGAATGGCACTGATGGTTGCGGGAAGCAGAGAAGTCGAGCCGCTCAGGAGCTTGATGTCCAGCACTTGGCCGAACTGTCCGATGGTGGCGCGGACTTTTATGTTTTCTGCCGATACATAGCGATCCCCCGGCCGTTGATAACGAGGCCAAACGAAGAAGGCAAGCTCACCAGCCTGCAATCGAGCAGGTTTGTGAGCCGCTGCAGTTCCGGATTGCGGAGGAATAAGGACAGAAAGTTCCGAGGTCATCGCGATCGAAGAGGACGCGGCGATCGGTTTCTCCGGGAAAGTCACCCGGAAGGGTTTGCTGCCGTGGACGGGAGCAGTGACCAGAATTGCGGAAGCCGGTGACCGGTGTGGCGATACGCCCATGGCAGAGGCTACGCTGTGTGCCGCGGGGTTTCTCAGCGCGCCATTCATCGGGCTGACAGCTTTTGGTGGATGGCCCGGTATGGGACTCGCGGGTGGCAGCGCGTTTCGCACGATTGGCCCGGCGGAGCCATTGCGTCCAGGTCCGGCTTCGGGATGAACAGAGGGTTTCGATTCGATTGCGGAAGATGAATTTGAATTTGTGGAATGCACTTTCGCAAAAGTTTCGGAGTCCCGGCTGCTTTCCCTGGGTTTTTCTTCGGAAGGGGCGGCGTCATCGAGTTTATTGGCACCCGAGGGGTTGTTCGGATCAGTGACGGATTGAGCGGATGAACTTTCTGAGCGCGATTCTTCCAACTCCGGCGCCGGCGGAGCGGAAGCTCGCGAAGCCGTTTCGCCTGGGCGATCGGGCAATGCGGGTGACGTGACCTGAACGGCGAAGATTGATTTCTGGGTATCCCGGAGCCACTGCCCGAGCGGGCCGCGTCCCACAGTGAGCCCGATGGGCAAACTGATCACCGCGAACAAGAACACGAATGCGAATGCGGCGACGTGAAAACCGGAGATTTCAAGCACATGTTTGCGTGAGGGCGAATTCCCGTTGCGATTCGCTGACGACTGGACCCTGTCGGTTCGAACATGCGGTCGAAAAGCAGCGGCGCGTGCATGCGGGTGCACTTTTTCCTGAAGATCTTCAGCAAAGGATGGCGGGTCCGCGTCCAGAATGTCAGACGTCGCGATTTTCGCTGCCGGAGGCGGAGTGTCCACAATCCGTTCGGCCGAAGATGGTTGCGCTTGCTCCAGGAAGACACTTGCAACGGGCTCTTCCGGGAAGCTTTCGAGGGTTGCGGGGAGGAGACTCTCGACCGGCACATCGTGTTCGGCGCCGGGCGCTGCTGTTTCCTCTTTTGCCGGTACGTCCGCTGCCTGCCCCAGCTTATTCCGCTGCGCGATTTCCAGGAGTGTTGCCAGCTTGCCGCCCGCCTTCGAAAGGGCGTCAAAGACGTACGCAACGTTTTTCGGGCTGAACTGAAGCTGCCGGGCAGTAAGAGTCAGCCGGAGGATGTAGTCGATTTCACCTCGCTGGCTTTCGGAGAGATACTCCTGCAGGGAGGAATAGAGTGCGCCGTTCTCGAAATTCTCTTTCCATTCAAGAATGGCCTGGCGGCGACGGATGGCTTCTTTATCCAATTCCTCTTCGTGCTGTCCTGCTGCGGCACATCCGGCGAACGCTTCCGCTTGACCGTGGGGTAATGCCAGGATCATTTCCGGCAATCCACCACGCAGTTCCTCAACCTTGTTCGAGGGTAAAGATGTTTTGCGACAGAGCCACTCTCCGCGTGTCTTGTCGAAATCAATCGAGACGCGAAAGTCAACTGTTTCGAACTTGAACACCGGCAACGGCTTGAGAGCCGGCCACCTGCCCGCCAGGAGCAGTTTCATCTCGGATTGTTGTCCTGGAGACGAGAGTCCAGCAACGATGGGCCTGGGTCGTTCGTGTTCATTCAATTTCATGTTTCGGCCCGAAAAGTGCAACCCGCCACACGATTTTGCCGGCGTGCGGTCGGCAAACTATTGGAAGCGGGCGTTGCGACAAGCGTGGGAGGAATCCATCCTAGCCAACTTCCCCTGTACGCTGTCGTAACTTTCCCGAGTGGTGTCACCCCTCAACCCCGTCCGGTGGGATTAGTTGCGTGCCTCTTTTGAAAAGACGCGGTTCGGGCGATTTTCTGAGCCAGGTAGCGGAGCAGCTTGTGACCCCGTTTTGGAATTCTGGCGAACAAAAAGCGCAAAGCGATTAGTTAGCGCGGTCTGGTAAGTTCCGGTACGCAGGCTTAGCGGCCATCCTCGTACTAGTAGCCACATCTCCGGTAACCGCGTTTACCAGGACTTTGGCGATTTTCTGGAACCACCTAGTGACGCGCCGATTCCGGGTTGCGAGTGCCATTGCGATTTATCGCCAGCAATGCGAACGATGCCAGCAGCGCGCCTCCGCAGCTACGTACCCGAGCACGACCGCGGTAATCTTCTCTCTCACTTCTTTGGGGGCTTTGGTTTCTTTGGAGATTGAACCACTTCGTCCTCCAAGAGGCGCACATGCCAGATATCCTTATCGGCCTGCAGACGGAAGACGCCGATCTGGTTGGATTCCGTGGTACCCACCTGGCCGGTCCATACCACGCGGAATTTGGCTTTGCGCCACAGCCGCCGTATTTCGAGGATTTGGCCCGGAGTGGTGAGAAAGCCCACACCATCTAAACGCGCTCCTTCCTGGCTGAGATCGACTGTGTAGGCGCTCTGTATAAAATAGTTGCCTTCAGCATCCTCTCCCTTGACGACCACGCGGAGCGTCTTGCGAACGCGTGGGGATTTGCGCGATCTCTTCCAAAAGTCAGGAATCGGTTGTTTAAACGCAAGACCGACTTTCATTTCGCTTGGAGAGCTGGCCTCCAGAGAGGCCACGCGCACCTCCTGCACTTCCTGGCGGCTTTTGTGTATGAGAAAAACGACATCTCCCAGCTCCAGCTTGGTTCTCAGCACCACTTGAGCGCCGCTGGAATTGACAATCACGGTCTCCGTTTCTTCCTGGAATGTTCCGCACTTGCTTGTCCAGCCGTAAACCACCACGGGAACGCAAATAAGCTCACGCGCGCTGGAGCGGGGTATTCTCTTCCGGGAGGCCGCTGGATCTGCAACGGGAACTGCTGGCAAGTCACCTTGTGAGGATTGTGAACGCCGGAGGTCTTCGAGGGGGGCCACCTCGATCACTTCTTTAGGCATTGCTCGCTGTGCACCATGCTTAGAGCACTTGAATTCCCAGGATCGTTGGAGAATTTGTTCGACGGATTCATCGCGATCTGCCAGCGTCACCCAGGCGTCGGCGTCCCCGTACGAACAACTGAGCCGTATGGCAAAATTCCTTGGCATGAGCGTTCACTTAAGATTCTAGTCGAAACTGTCTTATGTGAGGAGGGCGTCCTTTCATCATGCATCGGCAATCGACTTCCCACTGAATTCGCCACGGCCACCAGGCCGCATGGCTGACTCGGGAACGTCAAGGGGCAGAAGTCTCGCTGGGGGAAGGTCGCGGTGCCCCTGAGTATTTTCACATGCCTGCGTAGTCTCGTAAGTGGACATCTGACGTACCGGGAGTTCACTTGTACGGTAACCGCGTTTACCGGGAGTTGAGAAGTGATTCATGCGCGCGGTTACAGAATCATTGAATTGCCGCACTTACTACCCGTCTGCCAAAATACCTGCTGTGACCATCCCAAAAAATTTATTGGTATTTCTTGCGTTGCTTCTCAGTCTGGTTGCTACGGGAGGCTGTGAGGGGCAAGGGGAGCACAAAAACGTTTGCCCAATAGATGGGCAACCGCCGGAGTGGTCGAAGCAGCGAGACCCCCAAACATGTGAGTATTTTCATTGGAGCTACACCGAACGCCAGACCCACTCCTGGACTGCACCCTGCGAGCAAAAGTAAACGGCATTAGCGTCACCGCACGTCCGAGTACTATGAGCCACTTTTCCGGGCAACCGGACATGTTCGATCCAGTACCCACTTTACCGGTTAGGGCGTTGATCAGGCTTAGTCTTCTTTGACAAGAGTCTTCAGGAATGTCTTAAACTCGCTCACGACGCGGGAGGGCAATTCGTTGGCGGTCTTCTTGGGTAGAAGGTCATGGCCTGCGCCGTCCACTTCCAACATGGCATGTGAGCCATGAATCAACTCCAGAGCGGATTTCATCTCAGCAGTCGTGCCGAATGGATCGCGCGTGCCATGAACGAAGAACGCGGGCGTGGTCAGCTTTGGGAAATGGCCGGTACGAAGTTGATTCGGCTTACGCGGAGGATGAAGTGGGTAGGAGAGCAGCAGCAAGCCGTCCGCCAGTTCGGGCTCTTCCGAAGCCAGCATGGTCGCCTGTCGTCCGCCGTAGGAATGGCCGCCCAAGAACACCTGACTATTTTTCTGCTCTCGCATGATCGAAACAGCGCGCCGCAGCCCGTCCCTGTCCCGGGCAGCGCTGGAGGGAGAAGGCGGTCCATGTGGGCGTTCGCGGCGGAATGGCAGGTCGAACCGCAAAACGGTGAAGCCCGACTCGGCAAGAGCATCGGACATCTCTACCAGCAGTTTCGATTGGCAGTCGGCGCCAGCACCATGTGTGAGTACAACGGCCTTTCCAGTGGGCCGCGCAGGTACGTGTAGGTAACCATGAATGACGGGGTCACTGTTGAGATCGTCAAAAGGAATAGACATGAAGCTGTAAATCGTGTGGATGTTCGAAGAGCGAGTGTATTCGCCAGCGGAAATTCCTCAAATGTCCGGTAACGGCTCCCAGTATTTGACTCAAACCGGCCTTCTCATGGAAGGATTTTGTTCCCTCCCGGACTTCACGGCAAGACTACCGTTCCAAATTTGCGGCGGATTGCGCATCATGGTGGCTGCCCGGTCCCAGGAAGGAATTGGGATGAAGAGAATTGCTTTGCTGGTACCGCTGGTTCTGGGGTTTGCAGCAGGTCATGCCGCGGCTCAGGACGTAACCTACAACTTCGACCGAGACACGGATTTCTCCAAATTCAAGAGCTATAAGTGGGTAGCCATCAAGAGCGTGCAGCAGGTTGACTACATCACGGCGCGGGAAATCGCCGTCGTGATTGACGCCGAGCTGGCCAAAAAAGGCCTGCTCAAAACGGATTCGGACTACGCCGACCTTTACATCGGTTACCAGACGGCCCTCAGCAGGCAGACACCGTGGATGGCGTATCACGACGGCTGGGGCTACGGCCCGAGATGGGGCGGCGGATTGGCCACGCTTTCCGAGGTGTCCATCCACGCCGGGCAGCTGGACCTGGACATGTATGCGGCGACAGAAAAAAAACTGGTGTGGCGCGGCGCCGTGTCGAACGCGGTCGAGATCAAACCAAATCTCGACAGAAGTGAAAAGAAGATCCAGAAGTCCGTGGTGAAGCTGCTGAAGAATTATCCGCCGAAGAAACAGTAAGAACGCGAATCGGAAACATGGGCCTCGGATTTGTCGTCTTACCGGTAACTTGAGTACTGGGACCCACATGGACGGTTAGCGCGCTAACCAGTAGTTGACTCCATGAGCGGCCCAACTGTATTAACATGCACTCGGACTTGCTGTTCTCACTGGTTCTTTGTGGCAATAGGACAAAAGTAAGGAGAAAGATTATGAAGTGCAAAATGACGGGAGCGGCAGGATTGGCTGGGGCGTTTGTCGCAGGCATGGTGGCGGCGACGGCGTTGGTCGGGGGGATGACTACGGCGGGGGCAAAGGCGCGGAGGACGGTGGAGCGGGGGCAGGAAGTGATCGTGCAGAGGGTCATCAACCCGACGATAACGGACGAGGACATCACTCTGCTGCGGCAAGATTTGCGGGCCAAGAAAATGCAGGTAATTGGGCAGAATATGTCGCTTTCGGATACGGAGGGAGAAAAGTTCTGGCCGATCTACAACCATTACGTGAAGGACTTGCAAGAAGTGAACAACCAGAAGTATGCGCTGCTGAAGCAGTACGCGGAGATGTGGGCAACGATGACGGACGAAGATGCCCTGATTTATGTGCGGCACTGGCTGGAGGTGGATGGGCAGGCGCAGGAGCTGCGCTTGAAGTATGTGCCGGTGGTGAGCCAGGTGTTGCCGGGAAAGAAGGCGGCGACGTTTTTTCAGTTGGACAGGCGGCTCAATATGATCATCGACCTGCAATTGTTTTCGCAGATTCCGTTGGCGCATGTGAAGGAGTAGGCGGGAAGAGATATCAGACATCCGTAATCAGATACCAGGAAGCGAAAAGAGGAGCTTACCGCCGATTCCGGCCCGACGTGCTACGCAGAAATAATCCAAGTGCGCGCTTAGTCGGGTGGTCTCAATGGGTCGACGCAACACTTAGCTCGAACCCACCTTGCATTGAAAACAAAAGGAAAAAGCGCTCGTTAGATTAGATCAGCCGGAATGCTACCCTGCCTAGGTTTTGACAGCGTACAGCCAGACAGATCGGTTCTCCAGGGGAAGTATCGTCGGATCAGCTGATTAGATGGTGTTGCATCGACCGGTTGAACTGGCACGGCAAACCGGACAAGTTCGTCCCAGTACCCGCAGGGCCGGCTGCGGCTGCGGCTGGAGCCGTGGCAGATGGGGCTTCTGCCGGGCCCTTCGCGCTTCGGACACAAAAAAAGCGGGGCGCTGGCCCTTAGCAGCGGCCCGCCAACGCATGATAAGAGACACGTAACTGGTACGGAGTTGGAAGAGGCGGCGAAAGTTATTGGGCGAGGAAGAGTTGTTGCAACTGGGCAAGATCCGGCGAGGCGACGTCAGAAACCGCGCAGAAAGAAAAGCCATTCTTTTGCCAAGCGAGCCAGTGGTAGCCCTGGGCCTCGCCGGCGCCATTCCAGTAGCTTTCGGGCTGGGCCTTTTCCACGAAGACATTAATGATGTGCTTGCGGCGAGAGTAGACGAGGGCGGCGACGGTTTTCCCGCCAGCCACATCGAGGCGTCCACCGAGTAAGGGGAAACCATCGCCGGCAAAGTCGCGGACGGGCGGGGCGAAATCGATGCGGCCGTCGAACCAGGGCTTAACGGTATGCTGGTCGGTGGATTCGACGTCGGTGAGGTGGCCAGGCTGCAGGGATCGAAGATGCGCGTCCACGAGAGTTGCAGCCATGAGCTGAGAATCGCTGAGGCCGCGCGTAGTTCGCAGTTGCCGCCAGCCGATAGAGACTGTGAAGAGCAGCGCAGCCGCCACGGCCAGCCAGCGCCAGGGGAAGACACGCGAGGCGGGAAACGAACGGACGGCGGGCAATTGCTGCGGATTGCCCAGCAGGCTCTTGCGCAGAGAAGCGGGAGCGCGCTCGTAGAGGTTGGCCTTCTGAATGGATTGGTGCAAGGCCTCTTCCGCGGCGAGCGTCTGCTTGCAATCCGGGCAAGTTTCGAGATGCTTTTCGAAATTGGCGGCGCTGAGGGCATCGAGTTCGCCGTCCAGATAGCCGTGCAATTGGTTTTGGGCTTGGTCACACGGCACGGCGGGCCTCCTTGGAAGCAGGTTGCGAAAGGGAGTCGCGCAACTGGGCGCGCGCTCGGGCAAGCGCCGACATTACGGTGCCAATCGGGCGCGCAGTGATTTCAGCGATTTCCTTGTAGGAGCAGCCCTCGAGTTCACGCAGGACGAGAATTTCGCGAAAGGATTCGGGGAGCGATTCGAGGGCGCGTGTGAGCTGTTCGCGGTCGCTGCCGGCCATTGCCAGCATTTCGGGATTTTGGCTTTCTTGCGGCATTGTGGTCTCGTCGAACTCCATGAATTCAGCCGCCATGCGATTCTGGCGAAGCCAGGTGAAGCAGGTGTTGCGGACGATCTGCAGCAGCCAGGCGCGCGCGTTGCCCGAGCGATAGGTGCCGAACGCTCGGAAAGCGCGGAATACGGCATCCTGGGTGACGTCTTCCGCGTCGGTGCGGTTGCGCAGCAACCAGCGCGCCAGGTTAAAGGCGGCGTCCAGATGCGGCAGCACGGTCACCTCGAACCGGGCTCTGTCCTCTCCTTCTAACACGCTCACCTTTATCTTGCCCCTGTATAGCACAACCTGGCCGGCCTCGATTTTATTCCCGCCGGGGGGAATAAAGGCGAAAAAAGAAATAATGCAGGAAAACGCGCTGGGTGGAATAAAACCGGGGCCGGCAGGGTCTATCACCCTGAACACGTTCACAAGCGGCGCGGGCTTGCCCCCCTTTCTCTGTAGGCTCGCGCCGTCCTTCCTCCGAGGGGCAGAACGTGAAGGGGACTGCAGCCAGCAACAGAGACTCGACAGGAGAGAAGCGATGACCGACAAAAAGAAGGATGAAATTCTTTACGACCACAACCAGGACGGGATTGACCGGCGTGGATTCCTGAAGTGCATGGCGTGGGCGGGAACGGGAACGTTCTGCGTGATCAAGGGTGGAGTGCTGAAATCCTATGCATTCAACCGAATCGGGGAACTCGATCCGGCGGACATGATGGGGGAGGTGAGCTTCGCGCAGATCAGCGACAGCCACATGGGCTTCAACAAGCCGGCGAACACGGATGTTGTGGGAACGCTGAAGGCGGCGGTGGATAGGATCAACGGGCTGAAAATGCAGCCCGAATTCCTGTTGCATACGGGAGACATCAGCCATCTCTCGAAGCCGGAGGAGTTCGATACGGTGGACCAGATTCTAAAGGGCGCTAAGCCTAAGGACGTTTTTTACGTGCCCGGCGAACACGACGTGCTGAACGACGACGGAAAGCAATTTCTGGAACGTTACGGAAAGGGAAGCAAGGGAGCGGGCTGGTACAGCTTCAACAAGAAGGGCGTGCACTTCGTTGGCCTGGTGAATGTGATGAACTTGAAGGCCGGCGGACTGGGCACGCTGGGGCACGATCAATTGGAATGGCTCGAAGACGACGTGAAGCATCTGTCGAAGAGCACGCCGATTGTGGTGTTCGCGCATATTCCGCTGTGGTCCGTATATCCGGAATGGGGATGGGGCACGGAAGACAGTGCGCAAGCGCTGGGCTATCTGAAGAAGTTCGGTTCGGTGACGGTGCTGAACGGCCACATTCACCAGACGATGCAGAAGGTGGAAGGGAACGTGACTTTCCACACCGCGACCTCCACGGCATTTCCTCAGCCAGCGCCGGGGAAGGCGGATTCGCCGGGGCCGATGAAAGTGCCAGCGGATCAGTTGCGCGGATTGCTGGGAATTACAGACGTGAATTTTGTGCGCGGGCAGCAGGCGTTGGCGATTGTGGATTCGAACCTGGGCTAACGCGCCGGGATCGGCTTTTGTCCGATCCATCCCAGGATGGCAGGATGGCTTGTTGTCCAGTCAACCCCGCGAGCGGTGCAGCCCGCGGGGAAGAAGAAAGGCCGGAGCGAATGCTCCGGCCTTTTCCATTCTGCTTGGCAGTATTCGCTACCTCAGTGACCCGCGTGGCCCCCGGGGTGACCGCCGTTTTCATGCTCCTTTGGCGGCTGCTGGTGATTCTGCTGCGGTGGCCGCGAAGTATTGGGGTGGCTGGTGTTTCCGTTGGTGTTGTTCGGGTGATTCCCGTTCGAATTATTCGTGGACGGGTGCGAACCGTTCAGCGAATTCTGCTGGCCGTGCTGGGAAGCATTCTGGGTCACGGTATTCGGCCGGTTGGTATTGTTCTGGTTGGACGAGCCATTTGAGCGAGCACTGGGCGGCCGGCCAGTTTGCGCCGCAGCGCTGCGATTGTTTCCAGCAGAGGAGTTCGGCCGGTTTCCGTTGTTGCCAGCAGCACGCGCCGCTACCACGCCCTGGCCATGGAATTGTCCCGGGTGCGCCGTAGCCGCAACTGCGGGGCGCCCGTGGTTTTCGGAGGCCAACATGCCGCGATCGCTGCGGGCCGCTTGCTCGTGCTGGGTCTGCATGGAGGTGGCCGCGACATGGTGCTCGTGCTCGGCCGCCAATTCCGCCGACGTGGCCCGCGCCGTGACGCCACCGGTGCCGCCGTTATAGCTGACATTGTTGACAGTGGTGCGGTTGATGACCGTGTTGTTGACGTAGGTGTTGTGAATCACGGTGGTGTTCACATTGGTGACTGCGGTGTTGTAGTGGAAGGCGCCGCCACGCCATTCGCCTCCAACAAACCCTACGCCGCCATAACCGAAGCCATAATTAATTCCGCCATAGAAGCCGACGTGCGGGCCCCAATATCCAGCGTGCCAGAGGTACGCGCCTCCGCCCCAACCCCAATAACCCGGAGTCCAGAGGAAGCCCGGGGTAGGGGCGACCACCCACGTGCCAGGCACCCAGTAGTATCCATCCGGCCCATAGGCCCAATAACCCGGTGTCCAGATGTAGCCCGGGGCAGGGCATACCGGCTGAACATAGACCGGCAGAGCCGGCGGGCCGATGTGCACGGAGATCCCGACGGCGACCTGCGCGGGAGTTTCGATTGGAATTACAAGAGCAAGAAGTGCGAGCAAAAACAGTCCGGCAATCTTTCTTAGGTTCATGTTTGAATCCTCACGAAGTTTACCGCCCCGACTGGGTCTCGCGGCTGCAGATCGAATTATCCCACGATGCTGGAAGTTCAAACCCGGGGTAAGCAGAAATGTTGCGGAACTGTCAGTAACTCGTGAATTATCAAAGACCTGTCATGGACGCGGAAACGCTCAGCTGCCAGAACTGAGTGATTTTTTGAGCCAAGTGGTAACCTCTCCGTGGAATTCCAGCCCCAGAGCGAACCGTCCGTCTAGGAGGCGCTCGCAATAAACCACCCGTGCGTCCGTTTCCAATTCGCCGTCGGCGGATCTGATCAATAACCGCTCATTCAGCCGTCTGGCGTGCCGCACAAGCACACGGATTCCCAGAGAGCAGATGTTCTCGGTCGTCGAGCGTTCCCCTGCAGACGGCTCCTTGAGACTGGAGATCTTTACGGGGATGGCCAGCCGAGTCCGTTTTTCAAGTCGTCCCGACCGCATAGGCATTTGGTGACTCACCTTCCAAACTGCCTTCGGTATCGTTGCACCGGGCTGGGCGGAGCTGAGTAACCGAATTAAATGGCACGAAGTTTAACGACCACAGTTTCTTGCAAGTCATCGCACCTGGCTCGGCTGGAGAATGGCGACCCGCTCGGGCGGGCGGCTCAACCTGCGCCTCTTCTGCTCGTACATGGCCTGATCGGCGCGCACCATCCACTCTCCAATCGAAGCATTGCTGCAAATGTTGATTCGCACCGCACCCAGGCTGAGGTTGATCGCGTAGCGGGTTTCCCCCGCACTGACAGCTTTCAGGTCCTCGCTGAGCCTGGTGCGAATGGCCGCTTCGCTGTTGTCCGAGGCTTCGATCGCCAGGACCGCAAACTCGTCCCCACCCAGCCGGGCGATCACGTCGGAATCGCGAAAGGTCATTTTCAGGGCTTTGGCTGCGCGCTTCAGGGTCAGGTCGCCTTCGCCATGGCCAAACGAATCGTTGATGTGTTTCATCCCATCAATGTCCAGGAAGAAAAGCAGGATTCCCCGCCCGGTGCGGTGGCCGATTTTTAATTGGCGTTCGGCGATGGCCATGAACCCGCGGCGGTTGCACAGGCCCGTCAATTCATCGGTGAGCGCCAGGTTGCCGAGCTCCGCCTGCAACATGTATTGTTTTGCGGCGCATTGAACGGCGCGCATCATCAGTTTTTTCATCCGCCCGGCCTGGCCTTCGTCGAGCAGCGGGTCGTCCTGCACCTTACGCACGTCTTGCAGCAAGCTCGCGAGCTCCCTGTTGGCATCGGAAAGCACGGTCTGGAAAATGGTTTCGTTGGTGATCTCCTCGCCTTGCGTGACCAGGCGGGAGACGTTCTGGCGCAACTGCTCGGCGTCCTCTGTCATTCTGAGTAGCGCCGCGTCAAACGGATATTTCTTCGATCTGAAATGTTCGGTTTGCTTGCGCGCGGAGGCGCGAACTTTGGTTGGGCCTACGGTCATTCCGTGTCGTCCTTGATTCTTAATCGCAACTTCCATTCGCTGCTCCCACTAGTTCACAAAACCCATCCGCTTCGTTACGGCGCTCAACGGTTTCCGGCCACTCCCGCCGCTGCATCAGAGGCTGGCTGTCACCGGGAAGGCGAGCCGGCAAATCCGCCGCAAATCCTCGTAGGTGAAATACACCTCTTCTTCGTTCCCGGCGCGTTCCAGATGACCCAATCCCGACTCTTCCGAAATACGGCGCAAATCCTCTTGCGGTATCCCGAGCAAGTAAGAGGCTCTGGCCTGGGTAACAAATTTTGGGACATCATTATTCAAATCGTTCACGGCCTCCCCCAATCTGCACGGTTGCCCTGGCGTCCTTTTGGACAATCGGCCCAACCCTTTTCTCAACCCTGGTGCTGGGCGAACTTTTCTCCACCAGCCTTACGAACGTGAGTTGGTCCGCCTCCGTGACTGAGCAGTTCTGTTCTCGGGGTGAATGAGGTGGGAGCCCAATGCACGGAGGCGGCCCGCTCTCGTAGTCTCAAGATAGCGGGTGGGCGAATTAGAACAATTCGGAGAATCCTCCATTTCCAAACCCGGTAATCACCCCACGTCGCTCAGGTAAAGACCTGAGGAGGGGGACATCTGGTTTCCGAACCGGCGTCTCTCAAAACCTGAGCCAAACGTAAGACCTCGCACCCTGCACCGGCGCGGGGTCTTTTTTTGTCCGTTTGCCAAATTGATTCGAGGTAGCTGGTTTGCTAAGGTCGTCGTCATGTCCGAGCGTTCCACCGAGCAGATACGCGAATTGCTCGACTCCCTTTATCGCGTGGATTCGGGAAGAATCCTGGCAACTCTGATCCGTTTGCTCGGTGATTTTGATCTTGCCGAGGAGGCGATGCACGAAGCCTTTGCGGCTGCGCTGAGCCTGTGGCCGAGGAATGGAGTACCCGATAACCCCCGACCATGGTTGATTTCGACGGCCCGATTCAAAGCCATCGATACTCTGCGTCGGCGGGCAAGGTTTGACGCGTCTCAAGACGAGCTCGTGCGATATCTCGAAGCGCAATCAAGCTCGGCGGAAAGGTCCGATGAAGAGGACGGCCTTGAGGATGACCGGCTGCGCCTGATTTTTACGTGCTGTCATCCATCTCTAGCCCCGGAAGCGCGCGTTGCGCTCACCTTGCGTGAGGTATGCGGGCTGACAACCGAGGAGATCGCAAAGGCCTTCCTGATCACTCCGCGTACGCTGGCGCAGCGCATTGTGCGC
>Ga0210405_10003134_pt1 | contig 16485 bp, 18 predicted proteins | sample IncBWH11MmetaG_FD_155492 | JGI IMG/M metagenome (GOLD analysis project Ga0210405, IMG submission 155492) | Forest soil microbial communities from Barre Woods Harvard Forest LTER site, Petersham, Massachusetts, United States - Inc-BW-H-11-M | ecosystem: Environmental > Terrestrial > Soil >... | reverse complement strand
GCGCTACCGTATCGGAATTCAAAGCGCGCCCACAAAAATTGGCAGTCTTCCATTCGCGGCCGCGTTCCAGAAATCGCTGGAAGAGAACAAGAAGACTTCGCTGCTGATTTTGGAACTGGTGCAGAAACTCGTGCGTCACAAAGTCTCTCTACGCACGGTCGAAGGGCCGATCGGCATTGGCCGCGCTGCGGGAGAAGCCGCTCAGCAAAAAGGCTGGACGCCGCTGCTGGCTCTCACTTCCGCCATCAGCTTAAACCTCGGCATCTTCAACTTGTTGCCGATACCCATCCTCGACGGCGGCGTGATCATGCTGTTGTTCGTCGAGACCATCATGCGACGCGACATCAGCCTGCAGATCAAAGAACGTATTTACCAGGCGGCATTCGTCTTCCTGGTGCTGTTTGCGGTGATGGTGATTTACAACGATCTGGTGAAGACGTTGCCGGGGTTGGCGCAGAGACTGCCGTAAGGAGAGACTAAGGCGCGATCAAGGGATTGATGACCTGGATCGCGCCATACTTTTGTCCGGCCGCCAGATCTTCTGAGTAAACAATCTTCGCGCCGCAGTGCTGCGCAGCTTGCAGAATCAAAGCATCCCAAAAGGAAATTTTGAACCGATACTCGAGGTCCAGGGCCTGAATAATCAGTTCAGGAGTATTCACTACCACTAACCAGCTCATATAGTCTCGAATCAGCTGGCGTATTTCATCCAGTGAGCACGGCGGATCCACCTTCTTTCGCAGGCATACGCACAACTCCTGAAGGACTTGCGTACTTAACGCGCCTGATCCCTCACTCCACAGAGTCTCAATGAGTTGGAGAGATCGCTTGTGCTTCACTCCCGCGCTGGCATCATGGGCATAGACGAGTATGTTGGTGTCGACGAATCGTTTATCGCTCATATAGCTCGTCGCGTGAGCGCGGCTTCTTAAAGTGCAACTCCATGCCACTATGCAACCTGGCCAGGGCGCGGCGCCGAGCTTGGGCATAGCCTCTACGCTCTTGCAGAATCTGTTCGAGACGCTCCGCGAGTAGCGCGCTGATTGAGGTTCCCTGCTCGGCCGCCAGCACCTTAACCTCACGAATTAACTCAGAATCGAGTTTGAGAGTGATATTGGTCTTCATAGCACATGTTTACGTGCAGCACGATTATACGTGCTTGCAAGTCTCATCGCAAGCCAGCGCTCTGGGACATTGCGGGGAGGCGGGCTCGCCCCTGTCGTGCAGCGGCTTTCCTGATAAAATAAAGATTCCCATGGCTAACATTCAGCGCAGGAAGACAGTTACGGTTTCGGTGGGCGGCGTCCGGGTCGGGTCCGATGCACCTATTGTGGTGCAGTCGATGACGAATACCGACACCGCCGATATTCCTTCGACCGTGAAGCAGGTTGCCGCCCTGGCTAAGGCTGGCTCAGAGTTGGTTCGCGTTACCGTCAACAACGAGGAAGCGGCTGCCGCTGTGCCCCATATTGTCGAGCAACTCGATAAGCAGGGCGTGCGCGTGCCTATCATCGGCGACTTCCATTACAACGGCCACCTCCTGCTCAAGAAGTATCCCGAGTGCGCGCGGGATCTCGCGAAGTATCGTATCAACCCGGGCAATGTCGGCATTGGGCGTAAAGACGACTCCAACTTCCGCACCATGATCGAAGTCGCGGTCGAAAATCAGAAGCCAGTGCGCATCGGTGTGAACTGGGGATCACTGGACCAGGCCTTGCTCACCAAAATGATGGACGAGAACTCGCGCCTCGCCGAGCCGAAAGACGCCCGCGAAGTCACTATGGAAGCGATGGTGGTCAGTGCGCATCGGTGTGAACTGGGGATCACTGGACCAGGCCTTGCTCACCAAAATGATGGACGAGAACTCGCGCCTCGCCGAGCCGAAAGACGCCCGCGAAGTCACTATGGAAGCGATGGTGGTCACTGCGCTGAACTCCGCTGAACTCGCGGAGAAATGCGGGCTGCGTGCCGATCAGATCATTCTCAGCGCTAAGGTGAGCGGAGTGCAGGATCTGATCGACGTCTATCGAGCGCTGGCATCGCGTTGCAATTATCCTTTGCACCTCGGACTCACTGAAGCCGGCATGGGCGCCAAAGGCATCGTTGCTTCAAGCGCGGCGCTTGGCGTGGTTCTGCAGGAAGGCATCGGAGACACGATTCGTGTCTCGCTCACACCCGCTCCCGGCGGCGATCGGACCGAGGAAGTGCGCGTGGGCCAGCAGATTCTACAATCGCTCGGCATTCGCAGCTTCACCCCGCAAGTCACTGCCTGCCCCGGCTGCGGACGCACCACCAGCACTTTCTTCCAGGAAATGGCGGAACAGATTCAAACTTACCTGCGCGATCAGATGCCTGTCTGGAAAGGACGTCTGGTCGGTGTCGAAGAGATGAAAGTCGCGGTCATGGGCTGCGTGGTCAACGGGCCTGGCGAATCGAAGCACGCGAGCCTCGGCATTTCTCTGCCCGGCACCTTCGAAGAGCCCAAAGCGCCCGTCTATGTGGACGGACGCCTGTTCACCACGCTCAAGGGCGACAAGATAGTAGCCGAGTTCATCCAGATTCTCGACGAGTACGTCGAGTCGCACTACGCCGCGAGAGAAGAAGTCGCAGCGAAAGCATAAAGAGCCTTCAGCACTCAGCCGTCAGCATTCAGCCAGTCACGTTGCTGCCAAAGTGCATCCGCTCCAGGAAACCTCTCTCTTACTTCTGCGGTGCCGCGCCCATCTGCGCAAACGTGATCATGTGACCTCCTGGATCTTTATATCCGACCTCTTTCGATCCATAGAAGGTCGTTCGCACGGGCATGACCACCTCCACGCCCTTCATCGCCGCGATCGTGTCGTCGAGGCTTGCGACTTCCACATAAAGAAACGACGGACCACGCTTGGCCAGCAATGGATTTGACGGCACATCTTTCTCGACGCTGGCATAGCTCTGATACATCACCTCGACGTCGCCTTTTTGCAGAATGACGAAGGCCAACTTGTCGCCCTCGGGAACTTCGACGGTTTTCGCAAAGCCCACCCGCTCCCAGAATTTCACGCACGGCTCTACTTGCTCGACCAATAGGACCGGCGTCAGTTTGTTGACACTCATGGCAGCCACCTTTTCCTGTGCATTCCCCGTTCCGCAGAGCGCGAGAAGCAGCATCAAAGTCGTCACTCGCATGGTCAGTTCCTCCTTGCGAATCGCCACTAGTCTTAATTAGACTAGTGAAACTTGTCAAGGAGATTTTTACGCCCAAGAAGAAGAATTCATCGCCGGAGCTGACCATGCCTGACCTGGTCTTACTGAGCCTGCTGGCGGAGAAGCCGATGCACGGCTACGAAGCCAACCAGGAACTACAGCGCCGTCAGATACAGGATTGGGCGGGAATTTCACGTCCCCAGGTCTATTACTCGCTCGACAAGTTGGCTCGGCTGCAGCTGGTGCACGGCACAGACAGCGACGCACCGCAGGCCGGACCGGAGCGACGCGTGTTCGCGACCACAGCTAAAGGACGAGCGGCGCTCGCGGATGCTCTGGAGCGCGGAGATTGGGCGGTGCAGCGCGAGCGCCCGCCCTTCCTTACTTGGATCGCGCTTTCCTGGCAGGCGCGTCCGGGAGTGTTTGAAGAACAGATTAGTCGTCGACAAGAGTATTTGGAGACTGAACTCGCCCGCGAGGAAGAAACGCTACGGGCAATCAAGAAGGAGGTTGGCCATCGTTTTCACGAAGCCGTTTGGATGGTCTCCCTGATGATCGATCAATTCCGCACAGAGCTACGCTGGCTGCGCAAACTCTCGAAGGAACTCCGTCGCCGTGAGCCTGCGCGTCGTACCCAATGAAAACCGCAGAGGACGCAGGGGACACGGAGCATACCACGAAATCACAAGAAATTAAGATCCTCGGCGTCCCCAGCGTCCTCCGCGGTTTTGGTCAAGCTAAGCCGCAAGCTTCATCAGCGCGATTGCCGCGCCCAGCCACAAGGCAAACCCTGTCAGATTCAGCGCAATGCGCCATCCCACGCTGTCGATAAGGAAATTGTATTTCGCGTCCATAAACCACCTCTCACCTTCTGTCTGATTAGACGTCCCAGGTCCGCCATTGTGAGCACCCCGGAACTAGCCATAGATACGGCAGCGGCAGGCAGAAAGTTCCCTTGAGAATCAGGCCAGCAGGGGCAGTTGGGGTGTATTTCCCGGGAGAGGATCCGCAATGCTTTTCAACTCAGGGTAGTGACTCAACAGCGTTTCAGGAGCTTTGACTCTCTGCCCTGTGAGCATGTGTTTCAACTGCAGGCCGTTGACTCCCGCTTTCGACTCGAAGTGGTTGTTGGTGACCACATAAGTCACTTCCGCCTTGTGCGCGATGCGTTCGATCTTGTCTTTCCATCCTGCAAGTTCGGTCTCGCTGTAGAGGTAGTTATAGCGATCGTCGCGGTTATCGCCATCGAACCACTGGTCGTAATTGCGTCCATGCAACCGCACATAACCAACCGGAGCCGTTACATGTTCCGTCGGCGCCAGAGATCGCCCAATCAACGGTTGGTCGACATTACAGAAGGCGACATTCTTCTGCTCAAACGATGCCAACGTTTCCGGATTGTCCCAACTCGAATGCCGCACTTCGACCACTCGCGGATACTCGATGAACTGCCGCAGCAGCGTTTCCAGATACTCGCGATTCAGGCTGGTGTTCTTGAAGGAAAACGGAAACTGGATGAGTAGCGCGCCCAACTTCCCTTCCGAAGCCAGCGCCTCGAGACCTTCACGTGCGAGCCGCTCGTCGTCGTGATTAGGACGAATCGTCGCGGCCGAGGTCGGTCCGACGACCATAGCGGGAGAGTGCGTGAACGAGCGGTGCAACTTAGCGGTAAACATGAATTGCGGATTCACGGCTGCCGCCTTACGAACCCACAGCTTGGCCAACTCAGGACGGATGTGTCCGTAAAACGAGGTGTTGATCTCGACCACATCGAAGCACCGCGCCAGGTATTCCAGCGGATGCTCCTTCCGATGTGACATGCCCGGCGGGTAGAAAACGCCTTCCCAGTCCTTATACGACCAGCCAGCCGTCCCTACGCGTATTTGCGGCTTCGACTCCATGAAAAGCCTTGCTGGATCGAGGTTAGCACAGGGAACAGGCGCATTCGGCTTCGTCTCGGCACAGCGGCTAAAGCCGGTCGAGACTTCCTTTTTCAGGTATGGCTGAAGCCATACCCTGATACGAACCTCGTAGCGTCAATTTCCGCCCACATTCGCTTGTGACGCTCATCACATCGCTTGGTGACGGTCGGCACAACCTCGTGGTCGGCCTCCGCGCTACCCTTGGACCACAGACTTGGGGTAAATTCGCCATGCCAGAAAAGCGGAAGAGAGAAAAAGTCGTCGCCGAAATCACACTGGCCCATCTCACCCAAATCGCCCAGGAGACTGGCCGCACGCTTACCCACGAAGAAGGCCTGGAATTCCTCAACCAGAACGGGCGCGCATACGCCATGTGGACGAAGATGATGCAGGCAGGCGAGGAGTACATCAAGGCCACGCTGGAGCAGCAGGCCCCGGTCGCGGTGACGCGCCCAGCCCACCGCAGGCTAGCGGTCTAATAGAACAGCAATACCATCCAATACACGCCGTTAGGATAGCCGTGCGTCCGCGCATAGCACGAGCCAATGGAATAGGATCGCATCTCGCGATCGGCAACCGCCCTTCCCGCACTCGGCGGTAAAGTCTCAGGCTGCATCGTGGTATAGCGGATGACATAGGAAGCTCTGGGTGCCGGAGCGCTGAGCGATTCCGAGTTTGCCATCGCGCACGCCGCCGATTGCGCCGCGGCCGCATCCAGCCGTTGCATCGACGACAAGCCATTGTGTCCGCGCAGGCGGTTCACGCCTTCGGCAACAATGTCGGCGGACGCCTGGGCGGAATACGCCGGCAGCCCGTGTCCGAAATCCTGCGTGACATAGAGTACTTCGCCGACCCGGAGCACGCCGATGCCAACCACGTTATAGCCGACGTTCAACAGGTTTTCGCGATGGGGGAGGGAGGCCATCAACACAGCTTGCACCCGTTCGACCGTGGCCGCGTACGCCACGTTTTCCCCCGCTCGATCCAGGTGCAAGTTTGTGTTGATGGCCAACCGGTCGGTGAGGGAGGGCTCGCCGGCAAATTGGTGGGAGAGTTGTTGTTGGTTGGCCATTTCCTGCGCGTGCGCCAAAGCCGCCTGCGTGAGTCCGGCGTCTTCCTGCAACGGGGAGGTTCCGGCTTGCTGCCGCGCCTGGTTAGCCAATTCGAGAAGCTCTTGCTCGGCTTCGCGATCTTCCTCGGCCATGACTGTCACGGGCGATGCCAGGGAAAGCGACGCGCTCTTCACCCGAGGAGCCTGTGGCTGAGTACCCTTGGCTGGAGCATTGCTGCTGGCCAGAGTGAGCGCGACGAAAGCGATGAGGGCCTTGACCATAAAGAAACGCAGAATCTTTATCGCCACAGAAAAGCGAAACTTCCGCTTTGCTTCCCTCACGCTAGACTCTAGAATTCAACTCAACCACTTACTATGGGTACATTCCTCTTGGTCGTACTAGTCGGGCTGAACCTGATACTTCTGGGTCTCGGGATCCTGACTTTTTGGCACTTTAAAAAACTCCCGCAAACCACTGAAATAAAGGATCTTGCGAGCCAGTACACGAAGGTGCAAGAGGCCCTCTCGCAGAGGTTCACCGCCGCCACCGCCGATATGGCCATGCGGCTGGAGCAAACGAAGGGAGACCTACGGCAAGAAGTAACCGATCGGCTCAGTGACGGCTTCACCAGGATTGGTGCATCCGTGGAAAATCAGCTAACCAGCGGCCGCCGCGAGCAGGCACAGGACATGCGCGAAGCCCGTGCCGAGCTGACCTCCTCCCTAGCCCTGACGACCCTTCAGCTCAAGAACGAGTTTGATGGGTTGAATCTGAAGACTGCGCAGAATCTGGAATCGATTCGCCAGCAAGTCGATCAGAAGCTGCTTGCCATCAGCGACCAAGTGCAGCAGAAGCTCGATCAAAACATCAAAGAAGGATTCGCTCAATTCGAAAAAGTCCAGCAGCACCTGAAAGCCGCTGAAGAACAATTGCGTGAAGTGGGGGCGCTCGGACACTCGATCAACGACCTGAACAATCTTCTGAAGCTGCCGCACCTGCGCGGCAAGTTTGGCGAAGCCAGCCTCGAGCGTTTGTTGGCCGATTTCCTTCCCGCCCACATGTTCGAGATCCAGGCCCAGCTTCCCGAAGGTGGTGGCCGCGCCGACGCACTCATTCAATTTCCCGATCGGCGTCTGCCCATCGATGCCAAATTTCCACGCGAGCAGGTGCTGGCGTTATTCGAAAGCAACGATCAAGCCGAGATCACCGCCGCACGCGTGGAGTTTACCCGTGTGATGAAAGCAGAAGGCAAGCGCATCAAAGCCTACATCCAGCCGGAAAACGGCACCACCGATATTGCGTTGATGTATCTGCCGAGCGAGACCCTTTATATGGAGGCGGTCCGCAACCGCGAACTCGCCGACTGGCTCAACGAGCAACACGTCTTCCCGGTCTCTCCCAACACGTTGTTGATGACACTGCAGACCATTGCGCTGGTCCACAAGTGGTATGAGGTCGCCAGCAGGTTTGAACAGAGCCGGCTCGAACTGGGCAAGGCGCAAAAGCAGTTCGACTACTTCCAGAATAATTTCGAAAGCGTAGGTAAGAGCCTAAACAAGGCTCAGGAAGCCTATGAAACCGCGAAAAGGCAGTTAAAGAATTACCGCGGCAAAGTCACCGCCCTGAGTGGACAGGAGCAATTGGAATTGGACGAGAAGAATGACGAAGCCCCACCGCCCTTGTTCGACAAAGCCAGCGCCTAATCCCTCACTTCAATCCGCACCCTTCACCCGCGTGTCCACCGCCACCCAGTTCACCTCCCAGGTCTTGCCTCCGTCGTCGGAGAAGGCCTGTTCGAATCGGCATGAAGTGGGAGTGATGTCGGAGATCACGAATCTCACCAGAATGGCCCGCCCGTTCAACGTTTCATGATCGTAGAATTCGCCTTTTCCATTCTTGAATTCCCCGATGGTGGGTACGCCAATCGTGCCGCTGGCGCTGTTGGCGAAGTTCAAGCTCCACTGATGCGAATCAGGATTGTAGAGGCGAAGGTTGAGACCCTCGAAGTGTCCGGCAGGCCCATCCGCTACCAATTCCACCAGATTCGCCCGCCCGTCCCAGACCTTGCGCACCACCGTAGTACCGTCGTATTCCACCCAGGTATTCGATCCGGTCAGGGGATGCAAACGCCGCGATAGATGCGTATGCCATGTACCGATTTCGAAATCGAAATCGTGCGAGCCATCACGCGGCGGCTTTTGTTGCGAATATGCAGGGCCAGTTTGGGGAAGAAATAGCAGACAGCTCAGAAGATAAGTAAGCAGATTTCGCCGTACATTCATCTGCGCAGCCTAGTCGCGGCGGTCCTCACCAACAATAGCCACTTCGCCGCCAAAACCAACAGCCACTCGGAGATAGCGTCCAAGTAGGCCGAAAGTCTCTTGACAACCCGCGCCCAAAGTCCAAGAATCCTCGGACTCCCCATCCCGCCCGTCTTTCAAGACGACGGACGTGGCATTGATCGTGACAGCTCCAATGGGCCCCATTCCCTATCTTTCAGGAGACTCTCATCATGTCGACTCGATTCACGTTTCTTTTTGTTCTGATTCTGAGCACAGCCGCTCTCGCTCAGGTGAATGCCGTTTATGTTCTGAGCAACGTCGGACAACTGCCCGGCAAGAACTCGGTTCTTGGCTACAGTAACGACGGCACCGGCAAACTGACTCCGCTGAAGAGGTCCCCTTATTTCACCGGAGGCACCGGGGTTTTCGAAATGAACTCGGTCTTCTCGCCGGGCTTCCAGGCCGATCAGGAGATCGTCATCAACTCCGCGGGCACGTTGCTGTTCGCCGTCAATGGAGACTCTAATACCATCACCAGCTTTGCGATCAACTCTGACGGTACTCTCACTAACCTTGCGACGGCGGCGTCCAATGGACAGGATCCCGTCAGCATTGGTCTCGACGAAACCAGCCCGGCGGGTCCTGTGATCGTGGTTGCGAATCAAGCTGATGATCCCCTGCAAACAGGAGGGATTCCGAACACTACAAACTTCACCGTTAATCTCGCCAGCGGTGTGCTGACTCCGATCGCCAACTCCACCATCACCTATCCCACCGGGACCCTAGTCACCCAAGCACTCATCAGTCCCAGCGGCAAGTTCGTCTTCGTGATCGACAGCGGTACGCTCTTTTCCTACAGCGTCGGCACCGATGGACTGCTCACTCTCAACAACATGGAAGGCACGATTCGCGGGCCCATTTTCCTTGGGGAAACTGCACATCCCAAGCTGCGGGCTATCTACGCGGGTCTGCCGGCAGTGAATGAGATGGGCGTATACACCTACAACACCGCGGGCGATCTGTCGCTTGCGAAAGTCATCGTGAATCAGGGATCGCTGATCTGTTGGCTGACCACCGACCCGGCCGGCGACCACCTTTACACTGCGGAGACCGGCACCAGAACTCTGACCCTTTACGACATCAGCGGGGCGAACTTTTTGAAGCCCGTGCAGGTGCAGCATTTCACTCTGAAAGCCGGTACCGACGAGCCGACAAACATAAAACTCGATCCGACCGGGCAATTCTTGTACGTCCTGGGACTACAACCAAACGGCCAGACGCCCGGCAATTTTATTCACGTGCTGAACGTAAGCAGCGTGGACGGGTCCCTCACCGAAACATTGAATCCTGTGAAGATCCCTCTTCACACTGGAGAAGTCCCGATGGGACTGGCCGTAGTCATGAAGTAAGAAAGGATTGCCCGGAAGCTGCCCAGGTTCGCGCCGGTTTTGGTGCTAACCTGGGCTTCCTAATGTCTGTACGTACATGAACATATCGTCGCGTTGCGAGCCCTGTCGCTCTCTGTTGACTCCTCGCCCACTTCGGCCTAACATCTCACTCCAAGCGCTGCCCCCGCGGACAGGAAGTCCCTCATCATGGATAAGCCTCGGGATTCCATGATCGGAAGCTCGATCTCCCACTACCGCGTGCTCAAGAAGCTGGGCGGCGGCGGCATGGGCGTGGTGTATGAAGCCGAGGACACCAAGCTCAGCCGGCACGTCGCGCTCAAATTTCTCTCTGACCACCTCGCAGACAATCCTCAAGCGCTTGAACGGTTCCGTCGCGAGGCACGCGCCGCTTCCGCGTTGAACCATCCCAACATCTGCACCATCTACGAGATCAACGACAGCGAGGCGCGGACTTTCATCGCGATGGAGTTGCTGGAAGGCCAGCTGCTCAAGGAGCTGATCGCCGACCAACCGCTGCCGTCGAAACGATTGGTCGAGCTCGCGCTCGACATCACCGAGGCTCTAGAAGCCGCTCACAGTGAAGGCTTGCTACATCGCGATCTGAAGCCGGCGAATATCTTCGTCACCAGCCGCTATGGGCGCGCCAAGATTCTCGACTTCGGCCTCGCGAAGCCGGCGATTGGGCCAGGGAGCGAAGTCCCTGATGACTTGACCAGTTCGCGCGATCTCACCAGCACGGGCGCGACCGTAGGCACGGTCAATTACATGTCTCCCGAACAGGTACGCGGCGAAGCCCTCGATGCCACCAGCGATTTGTTTTCCCTGGGCGCGGTACTTTATGAGATGGCCACTGGCCGCCCCGCTTTCCCGGGAAGAACCTGGGGGCTGGTTCTCGAAGGAGTTCTGAATCGCAAGCCCGTCTCGGCGCGCGGATTGAATCCGAATATTCCCAAGCGGCTCGAGCAAATCATTCACCACCTGCTCGAGAAGCCTCCTGCGCGCCGCTATCCTTCGGCGCATGCTCTGAATGCCGACCTGCAAGCTCTGCGCCAGGAATTGGATTCGGGTTCTTCGCCGCGAGTGAAGCCCGAGCCTTTGCCGCGCCGGGAGCCAAAGGCGGCTTCGTCGATCGCTGTGCTTCCCTTCCAAAACGCGACGAAAGATGCGAACAACGAATATCTCAGCGACGGTATCACCGAAGCGATCATCGACACACTCTCTCGCTTGCAGCATTTGCGCGTGATGGCTCGCAGCACCGTGTTTCGTCATAAGGGCCCTGGAGTCGATCCGATTGCCGCGGGCCGAGAGCTAGGAGTGAGTGCAATTTTGACGGGACGCGTATCGCAGGTGGGCGATCGCATTGTCATCCGCGCGGAACTCGTTGATGTCCTCAAGGGGTGGCAGCTTTGGGGAGAACAGTACAGCCGTGAGATGCGCAATATCTTCGACGTGCAGGAAGAGATTGCCAGCGAGATTTCTTCAAAGCTGCAATTGAAACTCTCGACCGACGAGAAGAAACGCATCCGCAAGCGCCAGACCGAAGACGCCTCAGCTTACAAGTTGTATTTGAAGGGGCGCTATTGCTGGCACAAGCGCGGCGAAGATCAGGTGCGCGCGGCGATCACGCATTTCCAGGAAGCGATTCGCATCGACCCCGCTTACGCGCGCGCTTACGCGGGGCTGGCCGATTGCTATGCGACGCTCTCGTTTGTGCTAAGCGGAAATCCTCGCGAGAACATGCCCAAGGCCCGCGCTGCGGCGGATCGCGCGCTAGAGATCGATCCCTCGCTGGCCGAGGCGCACGCTTCGCGGGCGATGGTGACCTATCGCTACGAGTGGGATTTCCCCGAGGCGGAGCGGGAATTCCGCGCGGCGATTGAATTGAGCCCTGGCTATGCGGCGGCTCACCAGTGGTATGGCGAGTGCCTCACGGCGACGGAGCGCTTCGACGAATCAGTGGCGGAGTTGCATCGCACCCTGGAACTTGATCCGCTGTCGCCGATCAGCAATGCCGTGCTGGCGGGCATGCACTTTTTCGCGCGACGTTACGATCTTGCGATCGAACAATCCGCCAAGTCGCTCGACCTCGATTCTAATTTCTGGCCGGCGCTGATGTTTCGAGGAATGGCGTTCGCTCAGAAGAAGGATTATCCGCATGCGGAAGAGTCGCTCGCGTTGGGACTGGAAGTGTCGCAGCGCGGCTCCATGATGCTGGCAGCAGTGGGCCATGCGTATGCGAGTGCGGGAAAGGGTGAATCTGCCGAGATGGTTCTCGGAGAGCTTTGCTCACCGCCTCCCGGCCGCTACGTCGCTCCTGTGTATCCCGCATTGGTTGCGGCGGGCCTGGGCAATCGTGTGCTCGCGTTGGATGAACTAGAACGAGCGGTGAAAGAACGTTCGGGATGGCTGGTGTTCCTCAAAGTCGATCCTCGATTCGATGTGCTCCGGACGGAAGCGCGTTTTCAAAAGATCGTGGGGCAAATGGCTGAGCGAACGACACGAGAATCATCCGGTTCGGCACAGAGGCGGGCGGGATAAAAGCTGGAAACCTCAAGGTTCTGCGGGGCCGGCAGGACGCCGGCGCTACTCCGGAATCCTACGTTTCGCAAAGTAGGGAAACATGGACGCCCCTCACTTTGTTTGCTTTAAAACCCACTCTGCAATTTTCTGTAGCGCAATCGGCGACATTGTTTCTTCGATCTGAGCGTATTCATTTGGAGATCCCGTGGTCGCAGTCTGGAAGAGGTGATTGAGCCCGGAAAGTTCGTCGACCTCATAATTTTTGTTGCCGCTTGCCTCGAGCGCTTTGCGGATAGTCGGTAGATTCAGTTTTGGGGGAACCTGCAGATCTTTCTCGCCGTCAATGGCGAGCACCGGGCAAGTTACTTTGATCAGCGCGTTCGTAGGATCGTACTCGATGAAGTAACGCATCCATGCGGAGCTTAAGAACTTCACTTGCGTGGTGAGTTGCGGCTCGGGAGTTGTGTCTTTGAGTTTCGCGCGCAATTGTTTCTCGAGAGTGGCGCTATCTTTTTCGCGCTTCACCAGCGCAAGCAGTTCGACTTCTTGTGCTGCATCTTTCTCAGTTTGTTCGTGGCTTACGCCGCTGGCTTCTTCGATCAGTCTTTTCTGCGCGATGAGGATTTGATCTCCAGGCACGCCCGTTCCCGCCATCATTACGATGAAGGCGACATCGTGATTCATCGCAGCCACCAAGGGAGCGATCATTCCGCCTTCACTGTGGCCGATCAGTCCGATCTTGTTTGCGTCTACCTCGGGACGCGTTCTCAAATAGGCAAGCGCAGCCTCAGCGTCACTTGCGAAATCAAGAGTGGTGGCCGTCGAGAAGATGCCGGTAGATTTGCCGAAGCCGCGATCGTCTGCGCGCAGAACGACAATTCCTCTGCGAGTCAGATAGTCAGCGAGAACGAGAAATGGTTTGTGCCCCATCAGGCTCTCGTCGCGATCCTGCGGGCCGGATCCGGTGATGAGAAAGACTGCGGGGAAAGGTCCTTTGCCTTGCGGAGCAGTCAGCGTGGCTGCAAACTTTACCCCTGCCGGTTTGTTCTCGTAACTGACTTCTTCTTCCCGATAGGGATAGGGCTTGACCGGATTCTGCGGGCGACGGAGTTCAAGCTCCTTGGGATCTTTCAGACGCTTAAGCTTCAGGGGAAGAGTGTGACCTGCTTGCGTCCAGGTGCCGTCGATCGAGTTGAGCGCGGGATCCAGCTTGCCTTCATAGACTCCGGCGAGTTGTTTCATTTCCAGTTTAAGCGAAGAGCCATTGTGCGTGACCGTCGTGACAGGCAATCCCTTTACATTCTGGTCGGGGCTGTCGGCCGTAGCTATCAGACCGTCTTCGGTGTTGGTGATGTGAAACACCATGCGCAAGGGGACAAGACCGTTGTTCAGAATTCCCCACCAGTCACCATCGATGTCAGAAGGCTTGGCGAGTTTGTGTTCGGTCTTAATAGGGACGGTCAGACGCCGGAAGGTGAGCGGCAGAGGTTGGAGTTGTGTCCATGTGCCTTCGATGGCGGTGCCGTCGGCGTTGAATTTGCCTTGATACGAGCCGTGGACATCGAGCACGGAAAAGTTCAAGGCGGAGCCGTTCAGGACGATAGAGGTGACGGGGATGTCGTCAGCATCCTGGTCCACGCTGTCGAGAGTGGCCTTGAGATGGCCGGAGTCATCTTTCATGACATGCAGGACCACCCGAAGTTCGGCACTGTTCACCTTCAGCGTGCCCTGCCAATCGCCGATGATGTTCTGGGCGTGAAGGGCGGTGAGGGCAAGCAACGGGATAAGGATAGCCAGCTTCTTCATCGAGTTCGCCGCTCGCGCCACCTGGCTACGTGCCGTAAGATTTTTTCGGAGCAGACTTCAGAGGCTCGGCCAGCTTAACTTCCCACACTCCGTCGAATTTTACGAAGTAGGGTTCGACGGAGATGCCGGGAAAGTTGTCGACCAACAACTGGCCTGCTCGCAGCAACTCGGTGCGATGATGAGCGGCCTCTGCGTCGCGGTCTCCTTTGAAGTGGGCGAGGCCACCGTAGGTGGCACAATCGGAATGGCTCATGACGAAGACCCGCTTGGTCTGGTGCAGGCGGATCGACATGCGCACCTGCTCAAGGATGAAATCTTGCTCGAAATCATTGCGCGGTGAGGCCAGAGTTTTAGCACCTCCGGCGACGACGATCATGTCAGGACGGTCGATTCCCTGCTTGCGCAGAAATTTGCGAACCGCCGTGCTGATGCGATTGTCGAAACAGCACAGGACGGCGGCGTCCGCGACGTAAGCGTCGGGAGGAGAGTCGAAGTGGAAGACCTTCTTCATCGGCTGGTCGATTTTATCCCATGAAGCAGCGAACGCACTCGAGGATGACACATTCCGTGCCTACCGAGATCCTTACCGTCGCTACGCGACTGCGCGGGCGAGGGCGCCCGCGCCACATGGGCCGTTCCACATTCACCGCGCTACGCTCCGCGCTTCGATTTCAGCTCTGTCAGCAATTGCTCGATGCGGTCTTCCTTCTCCAGGGCTGCTAACCGATCCTCGACATTATCAGCGGCTAGCTCGGTTTTGGCCTGGCCCATCGCTTCCGAGTGGGCGACCTTGCGCTTCATTCGATCGAAGGCCGCGGCTTTGGAATTGTCTCCCATGGCCATTTTCGCGTCGCTGGCTTTCGAGACGGCGCGGGCGCGGCGTTGCTGCGCGATGAGCACATCGGCCTTGGCCTGAGCTTCGGTCAGCTTTTGTTCCAGTTGGCGCAAAGCGGTCTTTAAGTTTTCGACTTGCGCTTTCTGGTCGGTCACCTGCTGGGTGAAGTTGTCGCTCAGTTCGCGATAGCTTTCGACGCGTTGCAAGGCGGCGCGAGCCAGGTCGTCCTGTTTCTTGTCGACAGCAAGCTCGGCCTTGCGCATCCATTCAATGACTTTATCTTCGTCTTCTTTCTGCTTTTTTTCGAGCAAGTGCTGGTCGGCGATGGCGATCGCGACCTGCGTTTTCACTTGCAGAAGCTGGTTCTGCATGTCGAGGATCACCTGCTTGATCATCTTCTCGGGGTCTTCGGCCTTGTCGATCAGGTCGTTGAGATTCGCCCGAACTAATGTGGAAACTCGCTCTAGTAATGCCATAAGAAACTCCTTAAGACCGTCGTTGGTCGTTCGTCGTTGGCCGTTGGCTATCAAATCGTTGGCGATCGCTGATGGACGCAGCGATGGCCAGGCCGATGCCGATTCCGATAGGGATCCAGGCCGGCATGTGCGTGGCCGAGGCCATGGCGGCACCGATGGCGGTGCCCAGCGCGATCCCTGTACCGATGCGGTATGGCTTCTTCATATCTTCTCCGTGTCGAGCAATTACAGATTCCTCGTCGCTTTCGCTCCTCGGAATGACAATCCTGATGAGTGGGGGCAGCCGAAGGCAGCTGCCCCCACGCGAGTCGTTATTGGCTTGGCGGTAACGCATCCGGCTTCGGGCTTTTGTCTCCGATCTGGCGGACTTTGCCTAACAACTCGGAGAGCGGCATGCCTGACAAGGTCTCGAACAATGCAGGCACTTGCGCCGCCATTTTCGTGATGTCACCGGTGATCTTGTTGATGCCGGCGGCGTCTCCATTGCCGGTCGACACGATGGTGATCTTGTCGATGTTGGCCAGCGGACTCGCCAGCGCTTTCACCACCTCGGGCATACTGGCAAAGAGTTTGTCGATGACGGCGGCCTGGTTGTATTCCTGGTAGGCTTCCGCTTTCACGTTCATCGCCTTGGCTTCGGCTTCGCCTTTCTTGAAGATGATTTCGGCTTCGGCCTCGCCTTGCGCTCGAATCGAGGCAGCGTGTCCGTCGGCTTCTGACATCAGACGCTGCTTCTCGGCGAGAGCAAGAGTCTCGATGCGCTGACGCTCGATCTCAGCTCCTTTCAATACGGTCGCGATCAATTCTTTCTCGCGGCGATTGATTTCCGCCTCCTGCACTTTTACTTGCTGCTCTTTCTCGACCTGTTGCACCTTCACCTGCTCAGCCACGACTTGCTGCTGCATGATGTTGGTCTGGATGTCGTAGGCTTTGTCGGCCTGCGCCTGCTGCTTCTTGGTGACTTCGAGGTACTGCGCTTTCTTGACCTCGAGGTCGC
>Ga0210405_10003132_pt1 | contig 16487 bp, 14 predicted proteins | sample IncBWH11MmetaG_FD_155492 | JGI IMG/M metagenome (GOLD analysis project Ga0210405, IMG submission 155492) | Forest soil microbial communities from Barre Woods Harvard Forest LTER site, Petersham, Massachusetts, United States - Inc-BW-H-11-M | ecosystem: Environmental > Terrestrial > Soil >... | reverse complement strand
CGCCGTTCTGACGCTCGCCCTGGGCATCGGCGCGAACACCGCCATTTTCAGCGTGGTCCACTCCGTGCTCCTACGACCGCTTCCATATCCTGATGGCCATCAGTTGATTTTCCTCCGCCAGGAACAAAAGAAACTGGGAATCGATGACATCCAGTTTTCAGTGCACGAGATGCAAGACTATCGCGAACAGAATCATAGCCTTTCCGGCCTCGTGGAATTCCACGCCATGTCTTTCATCCTTTACGGGCACGGAGATCCCGATAGGGTGCGCACGGGCGTTGTCTCCTGGAACTACTTCGACCTCTTCGGCGTTAAGCCGATTCTCGGCAGGACCTTTTTGTCTGGTGACGAAGAGCAGGATGCTGCACCTGTGCTCTTGCTTAGCTACGATTATTGGAAAAACAACTTCGGCGCGGACCAGGATATTGTCGGCAGAACTTTTGAAATGAACGACAAAGTTCATACCGTTGTGGGCGTCCTTCCGCCCGTACCGCAATATCCAAACGAAAACGACGTCTATATGCCGACTTCTGCGTGTCCATTTCGATCCGCGAAAGGATTTATCGAGAATCGCGACGCCCGCATGATGGAGGCGTTCGGCAGGCTGAAGCCCGATGTTTCTCTGGTCCAGGCCAGCGCCGAGATGTCCACGATTGCGAGCCGGTTACGATCCTCGTATCCGAAATCCTATCCTGAAAATGTCGGCTATGAGGTTACAACCAACGCCCTGCAGCGCGAATTGACCAAGGATGCGCGGCCCACTCTGCTGCTACTCCTTGCAGCGGCGGCCTTTGTCCTTCTGATCGCCTGTGCGAACGTCGCCAATTTGACGCTTTCGCGCATGGCTCGGCGCGAGCGGGAAATGGCGCTGCGCAGTGCTCTTGGCGCGGGGCGCGGTCGGCTGTTGCGCCAACTCTTGACCGAGAGCTTCCTCCTTGCACTGATCGGCGGTGCTCTGGGCCTGTATTTCGCCTATGGGAGCCTCCATCTGCTGACCGATTTTGCGGCCCGCTTGACTCCGAGGGCCCATGAAATTCAAATTGACACCCGCGTTTTGCTCTTTGCGCTCGTCTCGGCCCTCGGCACGAGCATCATCTTCGGTACTCTCTCTGCGCTGTTCTCGCGGATCAATCTTGTCTCTAGCCTCAAAGAAGGCAACGCCGGTACGGGAATCGGCCGCAGACAGAACCGCCTTCGAAGCGCGCTCATGGTGTGCCAGATTGCCTTCTCTTTCCTGCTGCTCATTGGCGCAGGGCTTCTGTTGCGCAGCCTTTTCAACATGCAACACGTGGAAGCCGGGATTGTCCCGCAGCGCGTTCTTGCGCTAAGAACTACTCTCAATTTTTCGAAATATACGACCAGCCAGGAAACGCTCGTCTTTGAGCAAAAACTGTTAGATCGCTTGAAGAGTGAGCCCGGGGTTCTCTCCGCCTCCATTTCTAATCGCTATCCATTCGAACCGGAGTTCATCGCGGCAGGGGCACAGGGAGTTTCCCTTTCTTTTGAAATAGAAGGCCGCCCCGTGCAGCCGGGACAAGCTCCTCCCGTCACCACTTTCGCCGCCGTTTCCCCTGATTATTTCCAGGCGCTCGGGATTCCCCTGAAGGAAGGCCGGCTGTTTACCGAAAACGACGACGAAAAGGGGCCGACCGTCATTCTGATAAACGAAACTATGAAGCGTCAGTTGTGGCCCAACGAAAACCCGGTCGGGAAGCGCGTTACGGGTGACGGTGGGAAGACCTGGGCGCAAGTCATTGGCGTCGTCGGTGACGTCCGCGAATTTGGGTTGGACCGTCCGCCGGTCCCAGAGGTCTATGCCCCACAAAAGATAAATCCGGCCCCTGGTGCAGTACTCGTGCGTACCGCCGCCGAACCCGGGAGCATGGCCAAGGCGCTCACCGCCGCCATCCACGGAGTCGACCCGCAAACGGCAGTCACACGCATTCGAACCATCGAGCAAGCGCGCTACGAATCAATGGCCAATCCCCGCGTTACGGCGAGCCTGCTCGGAATCTTTGCGGGACTGGCTCTGGCTATCGCCACCGCGGGCATCGGAGGAATCATGGCTCTGAGTGTTAGCCAGCGCGTGCGTGAAATCGGCATCCGCATCGCCTTGGGAGCGCGTCCTGCGAGTATTTTATGCATGATCGTGGGGCAAGGTCTCTTCCTCACGGTGCTGGGAATCGGAATCGGCGTTGCTAGCGCTATCGCCCTCACTGGCCTGGTCAAATCACTCTTATTTGAAGTGCCTCCGACCGACATGCTTACATTCTGTGGCGTGAGCTTGCTTCTTCTGACGGCCGCTTTTCTCGCGTGCTATCTGCCCGCGAAGCGCGCAGCGGCGATCAATCCGAACGAGGCTCTTCGCGCGGAATAAGCTTGAGACTTTCGAATTGAATCTCAAAAGGAGAGACTGGGTATGAAAAGAAAAAACATCACGCGCAGAGAATTGCTACAAGCGACAGCAGCGCTGGGTTGTCTGGCGGCAACTCCGTTTTCAGCCGCTGCTTCGCGGCTCGAAGGCACCGACCCGCCTCGATCTTCCTCCGTCAGAAACCCGCTCAAGCCTCCCGCCGAAGGCAGTATCCCGGTTGCCTTTCTCGTTTCCGAAGGCGCGGTGATCATCGACTTCTGCGGACCTTGGGAAGTGTTCCAGGACGTCATGATACCCGGCCGCATGGATATGCCATTCCAGCTTTACACCGTTTCTGGAACAAACAAGCCTATCCAAGTAAGCGGTGGAATGAAAATCGTGCCTGACTACACGCTGGAAGCCGCTCCCGCGCCGAAAGTTGTGGTTATCCCGGCTCAGAGTGCGCCAAGCGCAGACGTGCTGGAATGGATTCGCAAGTCGGCAAAGAGCGCGGACGTGATTATGTCGGTTTGCACAGGGGCATATCTGCTGGCGCAAACAGGCTTGTTGGCGGGCAAAGCCGCCACCACTCATCACGGATCGTACGTCGATTTTGCCAGGAAATATCCTGATGTCCGAGTCAAGCGTGGCGCGAGATTCGTCGAGGACGGTAATCTTGCCTCCGCGGGCGGTCTTTCCTCCGGCATTGATCTCGCTCTACGCGTGGTCGAGCGCTATTACGGCCGGCCAGTCGCGCAGCAGGTTGCCTTCGATATGGAATATCAAGGTCAAGGCTGGATGAATCCAGATTCCAATGCGGTCTACGCTAAACTGCGCACTTCCATGGACGGCCATCCGCTTTGTGTGGTGTGCTCAATGGCTATTGACGCAGCGAGTGCATCCAAGTCTGTCTATCAGGGGAAGACCTACTACTTCTGCAGTCCAAATCATAAGTCCATCTTCGACGCATCGCCGGCAGAATTCATAAATGCTATGTGATGTCAGTCCAAGACTGGAAGACCTGCCTGCGCTGATGTAAATCTGAAGACGAAAGATTCCCCGACAAGGAAACGGGTCTCAACGCGAGGACGCACTTTAAGCGGAAAGAAACTCTTCGAGCAGAAGCCGTGCGAGCCGCCGCGGATTGTGGCGGATGACGCCATGCTCCTCCAGCAGATTGTCGAGAACCACGCGGCACCCGAGTTTCTGAAGCTCTGGCAAATCGATCTCCACCTGCCCGGCGCCCTGACGCCGGTAGCGCTTCGCAACTTCAGGTGAAACAGGCCGCCGGTTGGCCACAACCCAGTCCACCATCGAGCGCGGCGTGTGGTCACGGATCGCGCGGAGATGATCCGCCAGAGAGTACGCGGCCGTTTCGCCCGGCTGCGTCATGAGATTTGCAATGTACACGCGCGGAGCCTCCGACTTGGCAATCGCTGCGGCGATTTCTGGAATCAGCAAATTCGGAAGAATGCTCGTATAAAGCGAACCGGGGCCCATAAGTATCAAGTCCGATTCCCGAATGGCGTCAATCACCGCTGGGAAGGGCGGAACGCGCCGCGGAGACAGCGAAATCTTTTCTATTGGCGTCCGGCTGGCCGTAATTTTGGTTTCTCCATGAACGATTCGGCCGCTGGCGAGCTTGGCGACCAGCTGCACATTCGAAAGCGTCGAAGGAAAGATGCGGCCGCGGATGGCCAGGACTTTGCTGCTGACTCGAATGGCTTCGGCGAAATCCCCGGTAACGTGCGTGAGGGCCGCCAAAAAGAGATTGCCGAAATTGTGGCCGATCAGCCCGCGTCCCGCATGAAATCGATATTGGAACAGCCGGCCGAGAAGGGCCTCGTCTTTCGAGAGCGCCACCATGCAGTTGCGGATGTCGCCCGGCGGAAGGACGCGGTTTTCTCGGCGAAGCCGGCCGGAACTGCCGCCGTCATCCGTTACCGTCACGATGGCCGTTAGCTCCGTGATCGGGCGGTCCGAATTGGGATGCTCGTCGCTTCGGCGAACGACGTATTCCTTCAGTCCCCGAAGTAGTGTTGAGAGTCCCGTGCCTCCTCCAAGAGCGACGACGCGGAATCCGCGCGACAGTGTTTTCGGTTTGTTCGTTTTTTTCTTCACTGGATGACTTAGTGAAACCGATCCATGAATCGTTTCCTAAGAGGCGTGCGTCTCCCAACTGAATTCTCGCTGTCAGCGTACAACCGCATGGAGACTCTTTCCTATCAGGCCGGAATTTGCAATCGGGCTTTTACTCTAGGTGCGTTCCGGTTCACAGGCAAGAAGACCAATTCATCAAGGCTCAGCCGGCGGTGCCGTCTTTCTCCGGATAGAGAAGCTCGGTGAAGCGAGGATCTTCCTGGAGGAAGGCGAAGTCCTCGTCGTTGCGCGCGTGGTAGCGGTTTTCTGGGCGGAGTTCGATGGCCACTTTAAGATTCGCCATGGCCGAATCCGCTTCGCCGGTCAGGCAATCGAGGGCGGCAAGTGCGTAGTGAATGTAATCCGATTTCGGCGAAGCTTTACGCGCTTTGATGAGACTTTCGCGGGCATCGTCCCAGCGGCCGATGTTCATCATGGCCACGCCGCGCTGATAATGTTCGTCCGCGGTCTTGGGATTGTGTTCCGAACTGGGCTTCATGCGCTGCTCGGTGATGCGCAGGTGCATGCGAGCGCGGTCCGCCAGCCCTTTGCTGGGCCCTTCGAGAACTTTTTCCAGCTCTTGCTTGGCCTTGGCAAATTTCTGCTGGTGGAAAAGTGCCAGCGCTTCGTCGTACGTCTTGAGCTGTGCCTGAACCAGAGGATCAACCAGTTCGACACCTCCGCGCTGAGCGGGCGGAGGCGGTGGCAAGCTCTTCTTTTTCAGTGAGTTAGAGTGGCCATGCGCCGCGCCTTTGCCATGCCCCGATGAGCCCGAAGAGGCTTTGCGCGCTTTTGCCATGCCGCGAATCGTAACAGAGGAAAATGATGGCGTCAACGAGTGGAAATGAGTGGAAATGAGATTGCTAACCCCAGTGAGTTACTGCCCGGCGCCACAGACGGAAAAAAAGGCATCCAAACGAAGGCCTTTTCCGGGAAACTGTAAGTAAGTTATCCGACAGAGGACAGGCACAACCGGAAGGCTGGCCTGCCAGCACTGCGTATGCTATAAATTTGTGGCCGAACTCTGGTTAGGAACAAGTGCCTTTCATCAATTTTCCTGCGCGCGAAATTAACTGCAAGCTCGTCTACTACGGTCCAGGTCTGGGCGGTAAGACCGCCAACCTTCAGTGGGTCTACGACCACACCGGCCAAAACCAGAAGGGCAAAATGGTCTCCCTGGCCACGGAAACCGACCGCACCCTCTTCTTCGACTTCCTTCCCTTGGATCTTGGAACCGTTCGCGGCTTCAAGACCCGCTTCCATCTCTATACCGTCCCCGGCCAGGTGTTCTATGAGGCCAGCCGCAAGCTCATCCTTAAGGGTGCTGACGGCGTCGTCTTCGTGGCGGATTCGCAGGAAGAGCGGCTCGATGCGAATTTCGAAACCATGGAAAACCTCCACGAGCATCTCAAGGAACACAATCTGAATTTCGAAACGATTCCCTATGTCCTGCAGCTCAACAAGCGCGATTTGCCAAATGCCATGTCGGTGCCGGATCTGACCAAGCAACTTCAGAAAAAAGGCGAGCCCGTCCTCGAAGGCGTCGCCATTCAAGGCGTCGGCGTGTTCGAAACGCTGAAAGAAGTTGCTAAGCTCGTCTTGGCAGAATTGAAAAAGGGCGGGTAACCCAGCCTAGTGGAGTCGGAAGTTTATTTCGATTGGAGTGAGCACAGGTACTGGCTTTCCTTCTTTGGTTGCAGGTCTAAACCGCCACTGATTTATTATTTTGACCGCTTCCTCGTTCAAGCCAAAGGGAACGCCCTTGGCAACGCTGATATCAGCGGCTCGGCCTTCTTCCGTAATGGCCACCATCATGACAGCATTTCCATTAAATTTTGCCTTTCGCGCTGGGTTCGAATACTGGGGCGCAGGGCAATAGACACACTCCGGAACCCCTACGCCGTTTACGCCCGCTCTCGGAAGCGTGGAACCCTGCGTGGCAGAGACGGCCGGGCCGGAGCGCTCCGCTTCGTAAGGTTCGAAAGGGGCGAACGCCTTCTGCGGTTCTGGGATCGCAATCTGCATTGTCTCCTGTGGGCCGACCTTGTCGGTGGAAATGTTCAGTAATTCAACCAGTAAGTTGAAATGATCGCCCAGCTGTTCGATGTTACCGATGAGTACGGCGTTCGCTTGAAACTCCGTGGCCAGCCAGCGAGCGGCCTCTCGGTCATTCAAAGCGTTGGAAGCAATGTGCTCGCGAGTCAAATAGTCTAGCAGGCGGCTTCGGTCAACGATTTGAATGCCGTTTCCCTGAGCAAGAAGTTCCACCGAAACGGAATCGGCCAGCTGAATGCTAAACCGGGAAGTTGAGCCAGACGGGTTTGTGAAATTTGCGACCAGGACCGTGCAGCTGTTGGGACGACAATTGGCTTTATCGGCTCGTTTGAGAATGCGGGCGGCGAGGCTTTCAAGGTCGGCGCGATAAGGCGAAATCGCTTCGGAGGAGTCCTGCTGATCTTGAGCAATGCATGCGCCATCGACGAGAAAAAAGAAGGCCGCCATAAGAACGAAACAACGAGGAATGCGGCTACGTCCGAACATTTTCGAAAGTGTAGCACAACGATACTTAATAACGAGAGTTCCTTTTAGCTTTCCTGGTGCGGTGGGCTGAGCTGCCGGATGGGGCGGAACTCTCAATAAAGCTGAAACTCGATGTCCACGGGGACCCGCACCGGGACGGACTGCCCATGAAACTTGGCAGGCTTGAATTTCCATTTCTGAACTGCGTCGATCGCCTTTTGCGTTAGCGCAAAAGGCGCGCCCTTCAATACCAATACCGAATTGACGACGCCATCCTTTGTAACGATCAGCGAAAGTTCGACAGTCCCCCGGTATTTCGCAGTGCGTGCAAGGTCGGTATAGTCCGGACTGGGGCAATAAACGCAGACCGGCAGAGATGCTCCGTCCACTCCGGGTTGCAGGATGCCCGGCTCGTTGGGTATGGCCTCCGCAGCGCGAGTGAAGGAAATCGCCGGTTGTTTCAAAAGTTCCCGCAGGTCGCTTGTCGATGGGAACTGCGCGCCCCCGGACCAGGTTTGTCCCAGCCCATCGACGCGCACGCTAATCCGCATTTGCTGATTGGCATCCGGCTCGATCGTTCCGCGCACCACCCCGGCTCCTCCCATCGAGCGCGCCAGAGTCAGGCAGACAACTTCACTCTGAAGATCTTCGAGACCCATCCAATTTTCCTTCAAATAAGCCGTGAAGGACTTTCGGTCTTGCACTTGGAAACCTGAAGCGAAACCGGAAAGCGACTGCGCCAATTCGTCTGCCAGCAGCGTGCCCAGTTTGGAAAATCGCCTGTCGCCGCCATTGGAAAAATCAATCACCAAAATCTTTGGAAACGCCGGATCGATCTTGGACTGGCGGATTTGCTCGGCTACACGCAAGGCCAGCGAATCCATTTGCTCTTGGACAATACGTGGCAAGGCAGGAGACGCATCCTGGGCCCCCGCCACGGTCCCGGCCAGCGAGCACGCCAGCACTGCCATCATCCATGGAACAACCGCGCCTAAAACGGAGGAGGTCCGGCGACACACATCTGAAAAGGTCTTCCTAAGCAAAGAGGCCCGCATGTTTCTATTTGAAATCGACGTCTTATAGATGAATCCGGGGTACACCCAAGCTAAAGGACGCTCTTAGCGCGGTAAACGTTGCTTTGCCTAGGCGAAGTTGGCAAGTGCGAGGGATTCGGAATCGAAAGTTGGGATGGCCTCGACGAGCCGCGTCACCGTGAGAGCATCTCGTACGCGCCCTGGGCGGCAGATGAGACGCAACGCACCGCCCTCGCGAGTCAGCTTTAAGGAGATGCGGACTAGCGCTGAGATGCCCGAGCTGTCAATTTGCGGAACGCCATTGAGGTCGACGATGACTTTGCGCACTCCCTTCTTGGCGACATTCTCGAGAGCATCGGTCAGTTGCTCACTTGGATCGCCAATGGTCAAGCGGCCGCGCACTTCTAGAATCGGAATGCTCCCGGACTCTCGAACGTTGATCTCCATCGGCGGATGCTCGGTCATAGTACTTCGCTCGAATTCCTCAGTCTCGCTGCCGTAACTTCACCCTGCTTTGCCTTAACCGCGGGAGCGGCAAGTTTACGACCGCGATGCATTATACGATGGCCGCGCCGGGAGGCAAGAATAGCCTCTGAAGAATTGTCGGGGAGAGGCATGGATGCCTGGAGCGCGAGGTGAAGGCAACATTTGACTTGCCCGGCGTTCCGGGGCTACGAATCTGAAAAACGAATCTGACCGATGCAAATTTCTAAACTTGACTCTCGGCGACCCCGCGTATAATCCGATTCGAAAAAGTGGCGGGTCCTCGGCAGTGTCTTTTTCAGCGTAGTACCGGCCAAGGCCGGAACAACCCAAACGAGGTGGTGGATATATCTATGAAGCACCTGGGATGGAAATGTTGTTTCCTCATGACCATGGTGCTCGCCGCTGTGCCCCTCCTCGCGCAACAAGCTGCGTCCTCCGCCACAACTAGTTCCCCTGCAGCAACTTCCAGCGCAACGTCTGCCTCGACTACGGAGGTCCCGAAGGCCGTGGGCGAGCAACTGAAACAGCTTGATCAGCGCGTCACCGCGGCTCAATCGGCCGGCGATAACGCCTGGATGCTGGTGAGTGCGGCACTCGTGCTGATGATGACAGGACCTGGTCTTGCCCTCTTTTACGGCGGGCTGGTCCGGCGAAAAAACACCCTGGCGATCATGATGCAAAGCTTTCTGCTGATGGCTTTGATCAGCGTGCTGTGGGCGTTGATAGGGTACAGCTTGTGTTTTGGTGGAAATGGCCCGGTCATTGGCGGATTCGAACACGCCTTTTTGCGAGGCGTGGGCGCCGACCCGAATCCCGACTACGCCGGAACGATTCCGCAATCGACGTTCATGATTTACCAGCTCATGTTCGCGATCATCACCCCAGCCTTGATCACCGGCGCAACAGCCGAGCGGATGAAGTTCAGCGGCACCGTCCTCTTCCTGACACTTTGGTTTTTGGTGGTCTACGCGCCGCTCGCCCACATGGTGTGGGGCAAGGGCGGTCTTCTAAACGCTTCTCTCGGCGGAAAATTCCCCACTCTGGATTTTGCGGGTGGAACAGTCGTGCACATCAGCTCCGGAGTTTCAGCCTTGGTGTGCGCGCTCTATCTTGGAAAACGGACTGGCTATCCGAAGCAGCCCATGCCGCCGCATTCTTTGGTGCTGAGCTTCATCGGCGCGTGTCTTTTGTGGGTCGGATGGTTTGGCTTTAACGCCGGAAGCGCGCTGGCAGCAAGCGCTCTGGCGACGAGCGCGTTTGTCGCCACGCACATGGCCACCGCTGCAGCCGCAATAAGTTGGAGCATCGCGGAGTGGATCAAGAACGGCCGACCAAGCGCTCTGGGCGCAATTTCCGGCGCCGTTGCGGGCCTGGTCGCCATCACGCCAGCTGCGGGATTCGTAGGACCGATGCCGGCTCTGGCCATCGGCTTTATCGCCGGCCTGGTCTGCTACTACATGGTCACGAAAGTAAAATCGATCTTCGGCTATGATGATGCGCTCGACGCTTTTGGTGTTCACGGCGCGGGCGGCACCATCGGCGCGCTCCTCACCGGCGTCTTCGCGCAACAAGTGATCAATCCGATTTTCGGCGCGGGCAAACCCGTTGGCGGAATGGATGGACATTGGGGACAGCTCGGCAATCAGCTTGTAGGCGTGTTGATCGCTTGGGGCTTTGCGCTCGTCGGCACCATTGTGCTCCTCAAGATAACGGATATCATTACCGGCGTGCGCGTGACCGAAACCGAAGAGATTGAAGGTCTGGACATCACGCAACACGGCGAAGAGGCCTACAACCTCGAGTCCTGAGAGCGTCATGGAAATGATCAGCACGGCAGCATCACGCCTTGGGCGGAGCAGAAACGTTCATGATGAAAATTGAGGCAATCATTCAGCCCTCGCGGTTCGAATCCGTGAAAGATGCGTTGCGCGAAATCGGCATCGAGGGGATGACCGTCACGGAAGTTCGCGGCCACGGCCGGCAAAAAGGCCACACCGAAGTTTACCGGGGCCGCGAATACACTGTGGATCTGCTGCCCAAACTCAAGCTCGAGATGGTTCTGCCGGATCCGCTGGTGCAGCGCGCTGTGGACACAATTTTAAAGACAGCCAAGACAGGAAAGATTGGCGACGGTAAAATATTTCTATCACGGGTTGAGGAAGCCATCCGGATCCGTAACGAGGAGCGCGGCGAAAACGCGCTCTGAATGAAGTGACGACCGCAGCTCGCCCGGGACTCGATCCGGCCAACCGGCCCGCAAAAACCATGCAAGGTTCATTGACTCCCTTGTCCGTCCTCGGACCACAAGCCGAGGACGAACGACAACGCATCCGGCAAAAATTTGAAGCGGGCGGAAGCGCGCACGAAACGCTGCAAGCGCTTTGCGCTCTGGCCGACAAAACCGCGCAGCAAATTTTTGGAGAAGTTCTGCGGGTTCATAACACGGAGCCACAAGGACTTTCTCTGGTTGCCCTCGGCGGTTACGGGCGGCGCTTGCTCTTTCCTTACTCGGATCTCGATATTCTTTTTCTTTTTGGCAATGAAAAGGCCGAAGCGGAGTTTCGTCCGTTGATCGCGGATTTTTCCCGCACGTTGTGGGATCTCGGTTTTCGCGTAAGTTCCGCCGGCCGCACCCTCGAGGAATGCAAACGCATCGAAGAAGACAACGCCGAGTTTCATCTGGCGCTTCTGGACCGCAGGTTCCTCGCGGGCGATGAAGAACTTTTCGACCGCCTCACCCAAAAAATTCTAGCGGGACCGGAAAAACAAGCCCGGCCGTTCCTGCTCGCCGAATTAACCAAACTCACCAAGGAACGCCACGCGCGCTACGGAAACACAATTTATCATTTGGAGCCAAACGTAAAGGATGCTCCGGGAGGCCTCCGCGACTATCAGGCGGCGGCGTGGCTCCGCCAGATCGCCAATGGACAGAAAGACGGCTGGAAGAACAGCGCGGGCGAAGAAGAACTCGCCGCCGACGCGGTCGATTTTCTCAGCGCCATCCGCTGCTTCCTGCATTACAGCAACGGCCGAAACGACAATACGCTGACCTACGAGTTGCAAACCGCGGCCGCGGAACGCTCTCTGGGAGTAGCGAGCGGCGCGGCGCGCAATGCGAAACGCAGTCCGGAAGAGTGGATGCGCTTGTATTTTCGCCAGGCCCGTATCCTCAACCGCTTGCTGCTGCGCTACATCGAACAAAAACCTGCGCTACCGTTGAGTTTTCGCGAGCGCTTTTTTAGCGTAGCGCGCAGCGCCCGCGCCGAAGCCGGCAAAGCTAAACCGTTTGCCGTGCGCGACGGATTGCTGGAAGTGGTGGACGAACCGGCGCTTTCCGACCGCACCGTGACCTTCGCGCTGTTCACGGAAGCCGCGCGAACCGGCATCCCGTTGAGCCGCGAAGCGGAACGCGCCATCTTTTACATTCTGAAACATCCCGAGCTTCCGCAGAAAAACACGCAAATCAATTGGGCGATGCTTCGAGAAATTCTCGCCGCCGATTTTCCCAGCATGGCGCTCAGGCCCATGCAGCGTCTCTCCCTCTTGATGGAGGTCTTGCCGGAGTTTAAAGCCATCGATTCGCTGGTGGTGCGCGACTTTTATCACCGCTACACCGTCGACGAGCATTCCCTCCGTACGATCGAACACCTGCAAGATCTCGCAGAGCCGCCGGATGAGCGCGCTGCCCATTTCCGCCAGCTCTGGAAAACGGTCGACCGCCGCGATTTGCTGATACTCGCGCTTCTGCTCCACGACGTGGGTAAAGGCATGCCGGTTGAGAACCACATTACCGGCAGCCTCGAAGCGCTGGGGAGCGCGGGCGCGCGCCTGTGCCTTTCCGCATACGAAACGGACGAAGTTCAATTTCTGATCGAGCATCATCTTGCCATGTCGGAGACCATGCAGCGCCGTGACATTTTCGACCCAGGCACTGTTTCCGTCTTCGCGGATATCGTGGCGACGCAAGAACGCCTTCAGCGATTGTGCTTGATGACTTACGCCGACATTCACGCCGTGAATCCCGAAGCCTTGACTCCGTGGAAAGCGGAAATGCTCTGGCAGCTTTTCGTCGCCACGTCGAATCACTTCAGCCGCACATTGGACCGCGACCGCCTGCATGTTGCCGATGAAGTATCTTTGCTCGAACAGGTAAGCAGCCAAGCCGGTGGCGCGAATAGAGCGGACGTCGAGCGGTTCCTCGAAGGTTTCCCGCGCCGTTACCGCGCGGTCCACTCCGCCCCGGAGATTGCCGCTCACTTCCAGCTTTACCAAAGACTGGGCGCGGAGCCCGTGCAGACCGAACTGAAAGCGCGCCACCATTCTTTTTCTCTCACTTTGCTGACTGCCGACCGTCCGGCACTGTTCGCCACCATCTCCGGCGTGCTGGCAGGCTGGGGCATGAACATTGTAAAGGCCGATGCGTTTGCGAATGCCGCAGGCGTCGTGCTGGACACCTTTCAATTTGTCGATCTGCACCACACGCTCGAGCTGAATCCCAGCGAAATTGCGCGGTTCCAGAAAAACCTAGCGGACATCGTGAACGGAAAAGCTCCTCTCGCCCCGCTGCTGCAAAGCCGCGAAAGCGCCAGCAAATCAAAACCGCCGAAAGTGGCGGTGGAAACACGCATCGGCTACGACGACACCTCTTCGGCGCACAGCACCCTGCTCGAAATCATGGCGCAGGACCGTCCGGGACTTTTGCATGAAGTCGGCTCCGCGCTTGCCCGCCTCGGCTGCAACATTGACGTCGCGCTGATCGACACCGAAGGCCAAAAGGCCATCGACGTTTTCTACCTGACGGAGCGCGGCAAAAAACTCAGCCAGCAAAAGCAAGAATTGTTGCGCGAAGTTTTGCAAAGCACGCTGTCGTAAATCGTCAGATTCCCTCGTCAACTGGGCAGAGAGATCCCTTGCTCCCCATGCTCGCCTTGTAGGGACGCGACTCGTAGGGCGACTGAGGCGGAGGATACCCCTGCCCCCCTATGTTTTTTGTAAAGATGGGATTCGATGGGGGGGCATTCGAACGGCGCGCGCGAATTCGAATGGGACTGGCGGAAGTTGTGGGATTGGAAGGAGTTGGCGGGGGAGTGATGGGCTTGATATGGCTGTGGAAATGTGTGGCGAAAAAAAGTGGGTAGGGAATGGTGGGTAGCAAGTAGGAAAAAAACAGGAAACTCAGCCACCATCCGGTCGAGGATGCGGTGCAGACCCGGATGCTAAGGGCACCGATGGAGAGAACGACATAGCAAGGGTACGCGCCAAGGGAGGAACGGAAATGACGAGAGACGAGGCTTGGAAGCTGGCTAATCATTGGGTTGCGGCTTGGAACGCCCATGATCTGGACTTGATCATGACGCATTATGAAGATGCCGTCGAGTTGACTTCGCCCGCTGCCGCGCAGCTTTTGGGGACGCCGGAGGGCAAGGTGGCGGGGAAGGCGAACTTACAGGCTTATTTTCAGCGGGGGCTTACGGCATACCCGGAACTCCACTTTCGGCTTGAGGACGTACTTTGGGGCGTAAACAGCGTGGTGCTCTACTATACAAATCAGAAGGGAACACACACGGCAGAGTTTATGGAACTGTCGGCGACTGGAAAAGTGGCGCGAATCGTGGCGAACTACAGCGCCTAGCAAGAGCGAGAACGTCCGGGCGCGCGCCAGACTTCTCGCGCTCGACGGTTTTCTGAAGCCGCATGAAGTTTGGCTGAAATTACACCATGGAACATCTCGAGCGTGAGCGAGCCACTTTGCGGGCCTGGGCTTTGGAAGTTAGATGCGGTTGGTCGTCGCCGACGCGACTCCGCTCCACTACTTGATCCTCATCGACGCCATCGAAGTTTTGCCGCGCATTTTGAGAAGATCCATGTTCCCATCGAAGTACGGAACGAATTGAGCCGCGAGGCGAGACCTCCGTCCGTGCGAACTTGGGTTGCCGCCCGGCTTACTTGTCGTGCTGCGGCACCCACCACTCGGGAAGCATTTTCTGGATGCGTAGTTTCCGCACAAGCGGTCCCCACTGGGGTTGAAATTCAGCGGCTACATTTTGAATCGCAATGTTCGCGAACTGGAACGCCATTCTTTGCTCAACGTGTGTGAAATCGTTGTATCCATGCGGCAGGTAAGCCCTCCCCACAAAACCGCCGGCTGCCGCTCCGGCAAAATTCGAAAAGGCAATCGTGTTTCTCCCGGAGTCGGACTTATCAAGGAAAGTAAACGCAACTGCGTGCATGGTCCGCACAAGAGGATTTTTACTATTGGACCGCACGTACCGCGGATCTTCATGCAAGGCAACACCGGTCAAAAAGCGCGCGGTTCGCTCGGAGGTGACCGTGGCGATGGAATCTCCATAGAGCCTGCCGAACGCCCCGGCCCCGTCCTTCCATTCGCGAGGGTAGTGGTTTTTTGGACTCGCCATGCCCATACCGGCTGCGAACGCCGGGAAGACAACGGAAGGCGGCCCAAATGTTTGATGGGCGTAGATTGTAAATTTATCGCGGAAGGATAGATGCTGAGAAGTCGCGACCGGCAGGAACAGTAAGGCACTGGTTGCGCCTTGCGGAAGGGGTGATGAGCTTGGCGGGTTGCTTTGGTGCTTAGGTTCCGGGAAACCAGGAAGGATGGCTGGTTGCTGGCTATGCGTTTCCGGGATTTGTTTACTGGCCGCCGCGGAAGGGCAAAGAGACGCGGCATCCGAGGAGTTGCAACTGAGATCCGCTTCCTTTTTCGTTTCCTGTGAAGCAACAACCGGCGAATACGCAGCCGCAAGGCATAGCACGATTACGGCCATGCGAATGAATGGTATAGAGCGATAGGTTCTTACGTTCATCTTTTCTCCCTTCGAATATTTTGCAGACCGAGAGATAGATGCGTTAAGATTGGGACTGGTGGGTGACATCAGTCCAAAAAACATGACCGATCGTCCAGCATTCGAACGCCACGTGGACCCGTTGTCTGAAGTCTTTGGATCATTGAGAATTCAGGATGCGATTTATAAGCGTGTGGAAGCGACGGCCCCCTGGGGTGTTCGCTACTCGGGGGATCCAGGTACGCGGATACGCTTCATGTTAGTAGTTCGCGGATCGGCGCTTCTGAGATTCAAGAACCGAGGAACTATCCCCCTTTCCGGCGGCGATCTTTTCATTTTTATTCTGAGTGATGAGCCCTTTGCAATGGTGGATCATCCGCGTTCCGCCGTCGCCGATTTCAGCGAAGTAAGCAAATTCGAAGTGGATGGCGTGATTCATTTCGGAGGAGGCGGCCCGCTCACAACTTTGCTCGCTGGGTCGTTTGGCACGAGTACATTCGGGGCGCCACTCATTTCTAAGATTCTGCCTCGTTTTCTGCACTTCCAGCTTGAACAAAATCGCAGTCATGACTTCCAATCCGTACTGGATCTTTTGGCGTCGGAAACCGCTCAGCCCGGGATATTTCCATCGTGCTTGAACAGTCTTTATGAATTACTGTTTGTCTACGCAATTCGGGCCTACGCAAGCAGCTCCGCGGCTCCGCCAAAGGGGTGGTTGGCCGCCATGTCAGACAAGCATCTGAGCAAAGCCATCGGGGCAATGCATTCGGGCCTTCATAGGAGTTGGTCCGTTGACTCACTTGCTCGCGAAGCACGCATGTCGAGGTCGGCCTTTGCATTAAAATTCAGGGCCGTTTTGGGTCAGACTCCTTTCGAATACCTTACGCAATGGCGGATGTACAGAGCAGGCGCCATGATTCGCTTGAAGCATACGTCGTTCTCTGAGGTGGCGTCAGCCGTTGGATACGGATCGGAGAGTTCGTTCAGCCGCGTGTTTAGGAGAGAGATGGGCGTAGCTCCCAGGGTATATCGACGCAAGTGCGGTTCTGCGACCTAACGTTTAGATAGAGGAATGGTTGGTGGACGTGACAGGGTTCGAACCTGCGACCTCATGCTTGCAAAGCACGCGCTCTCCCAGCTGAGCTACAC
>Ga0210405_10003129_pt1 | contig 16496 bp, 12 predicted proteins | sample IncBWH11MmetaG_FD_155492 | JGI IMG/M metagenome (GOLD analysis project Ga0210405, IMG submission 155492) | Forest soil microbial communities from Barre Woods Harvard Forest LTER site, Petersham, Massachusetts, United States - Inc-BW-H-11-M | ecosystem: Environmental > Terrestrial > Soil >... | reverse complement strand
TTACTTGCACGGGTAGCGATCCGGACAACGACCCGCTGACCTACAGTTATTCCGCGTCGGCCGGCCAAGTTTCCGGTACCGGCTCGAACGCGTCGTTTGATGCCACCGGCTTGCAGCCCGGAACGTACACCGTCAAGTGCACGGTGAACGACGGACGCGGCGGCACGGCGGATGCCTCGGGCAACGTCGAGGTCAAGGAACCTCCGCAAGTGCATCAGCTGGAACTCAAACTGGCCCTGCATAGCATCTACTTCCCGACGGCGCAGCCTACCGTCGCGAAGCCTACTGCCGGCTTGATGGCCAGCCAGGCGGTCACTCTCGACACCCTGGCAAGCGATTTCAAGCAATATCTAACTTACAAGCCGGACGCCCACTTGATTTTGGGTGGCCACGCTGACGTCCGAGGGGGAAAGGAGTACAACCAGCTTCTCTCCCAGCGCCGCGTGGAAAAAACCAAGAGCTACTTGATCGAAAAAGGTGTTCCCGCCGACCATATCGATACCAAGGCGTACGGCGTGGACCAAAACATGAGCGACGACGATGTCAAGAAGCTTCTCGAGGACGATCCAGACCTGACTCCGGCGGAAAAGCAGAAGTTCCTGAAAAACCTGCTGACCGTTCGCTTGGCCAATAACCGGCGCGTGGACGTGACCCTCAGCACCACGGGCGAACAGTCCGTCCGCCGCTTCCCGTTCAACGCGAAGGACGCCTTGACCCTGCTCAGCAGGCAAGGTGGCGAGAAGGGGGCACCGGCCAAAGCGCCCGCAGCCAAGAAGCCGGCGCCCAAACCGTAGTCGGGCTAGGCGGCCCTACTGCGGGTGAAATGGCTCGCTTGGCAATGAAACGCTAACTCACCGGGTTTGGCGATTCACAAACGGAACACCAATACGGGCTCTCTCGGAATTCCTCCGAGGAAGCCCGTTTCCTTTTGTTATCGAAGAACTGCCAGCGGACCCGCAACTTCTACGACAACGTAGGAATGGAGAGATCTCCACAGGACGCAAGCCCTCTTTGGTTTGAATTCGCGGGGGCGCGCCGTTCCGGCCTGCCAATTTCCTTCCATTCGGAGAACTGAACCACCAAGATTTTGGCGAGGTGCTTCGGCACGAGCTCAACAACCCGCTCACCGGCATCCTGGGCAATGCGGAGCTCTTACTTTCCGAAATCCAGCGAAAGAGTGACGGGCGCTCGCCGCAGGGTGCTCCGCGGCGTCTGGAAACCATCGCTGCCCTCGCGGTACGTTTGCGCGAATCGGTGCGCCGCCTGAGCATGGAATGGGAATCGCGCCAGAATCCCGTGGATTAGCCCTGGCCCCTGGAGAGAAAAGGAAAATTCCAACCTCCCTGAACCTCGTTGATTTCGTCCTTCCCCCGTTAACACTCCCGCACGCCGGAACGTCTTGTCCATCACAAGGAATCATTCACCCTTGTGCCGGTAGCGCGGTGAGTAGCGGAGGCAAACGTGAGGGACGTTTGGAGCGATATCCGTTATGGCGCGCGGATGCTGGCGCGAAATCCTGCGAGCACCGCAGCCGCGGTTGTAACGTTGGCCCTGGGTATCGGCGCGAATGCCGCCATCTTCAGTATCGTAGACGCCGTTCTGCTTCGCCCGCTGCCGTTCAAAGATCCCGCGCAGCTCGTTCTCCTCACCGAGTCCAATCCCGGTAAAGTGGACAAGACCGGCGTTTCGTATCCTAGCTACACCGAATGGCAAAACCAGAACACGGTATTCGAGGAAATCGCTGCCTACGTCGGCACCGGAGCCACCGATGACCTGGTTCTCGGCCTTCCCGATTCGGCGGAAAGAGTCCAGTACTCTGCCGCGACCACCAGCTTTTTCTCAATTCTCGGAGTGCGCCCTGCTCTTGGCCGCGCATTCGTCACTGCGGAAGAACATCCGGACAACGCCAAAGTGTTTCTGGCCAGCGATGCGCTGTGGCGCCGAAGTTTTGCAGCCGATCCGCACGCCATCGGAAAGACTTTTTTGCTTGATGGCGAAGATTACAAACTGGTCGGCGTGATGCCATCATGGTTCCAATTTCCCACGGGTTGTGATGTGTGGCTGCCGGTCGGCGCGCTAGGCCGCGAGCTGCAAGACCGGATCTCGCATCCGCTTCGAGTGTTAGGAAGATTGCGGCCGGGCGTAAATGTTCAGCAAGCTGCCGCGCAAATCGACGAAATCCAGCAGCAGATTGGGAAGGCCTATCCCGCAACGGACGCTCAATGGCGAGTCCGTGCCACCCCGCTGCTCGAAGAGTTTGCCGGCAACGCGCGTGCCTCCTTGCTGGTCTTGCTGGGCGCTGTGGGATTCATTCTATTGATTGCGTGCGCCAATGTCGGCAACCTCTTGCTGGCGCATGCCGCTTCGCGAGAGAGGGAGTTCGCCATCCGCGCGGCTCTGGGAGCTGATGCCAGGCGTTTGCTGCGCCAGGCGCTTACAGAGAGCCTGCTCCTGGTTTCCTTCAGCGGGAGCTTGGCGCTATTGGTTGCCAAGGCCGCGCTGCCCGTGGCGGTAGCTTTGAGCGCCAGCAGAATTCCTCGCATCGAGCAAGTTGCTTTGGACGGGCGGGTACTCGCGTTTGCTGCGATCCTGGCGCTTGCCACTGCTGTTCTGGTCAGCTTGGCGCCCGTTGTTCATATCGGCGGAGTGGATATTCAAGAATCGCTGCGCGAAGGGCAGCGCGGCACAACCCGGGGGCCTCGCAGTCAGCGAGTGCGCAATGCCTTGGTCGTTTCAGAGGTGGCGCTGACACTGCTGCTGCTTTGCGGCGCGGCCTTAATGCTGAAAAGTTTTCTCGATCTGAATAGAGTGGCTCCAGGCTTCCGTCCCGAACATCTCTTGACCATGAAAATTGCCTTGCCCGGCGCGCAATACACCAGCGGCAAGCAGACCTCCGTTCTTTTGGACGAGGTGCTGGAGCGTCTCAAAGCTCTGCCGGGCGTCGAATCGGCTGCGGCAACGACGACGCTTCCGCTGAGCGGCGAGTGGAACTGGAGCACCTTTAACATCGCCGGGCAGCCAACCCTGGGCCAAGGAGACGCGCTCTCCGCGGAATGGCGCGGCGTCAGCGCCGGTTATTTTCGAACCATGGGCATTCCACTGCTTCGTGGCCGGCCATTCAAAGAGGCCGACACGCAGGAAAACTCCCAGGTGGCGATTATTAATGAAGCCATGGCCCGGCGGTTCTGGCCTGGAATGGATCCGATTGGTCAGCACCTGTTGAGTCTCGATCGGCCGCCGAAGGCCCGGGAGATTATCGGCATCGTGGGAGACATAAAGAGCTTTGGTCTCGATGCGGAAAGCAAAACGGAATATTACACGCCATATGCGGCTTTTTGGTACATGAACTTGGTGCTGAGATCTAAGCAAGATCCGGCACTGTTAGCGCCGGCCGTGCAGAGGGAGATCGCCGCGGTCGATCGAAGTGTCGCTGTCTATCACACTGCGACGATGGACCAATTGCTCGCTCGTTCCCTGGCTCCAGAGCGGCTCAATTTATTTTTGCTGGCGGCGCTTGCTTTGCTGGCGCTGGTCCTCGCCGTCCTTGGCATTTACGGTGTGTTGGCGTTCGGGGTCAGCCGGAGACTGCCGGAGATTGGTGTGCGCATGGCGCTGGGCGCCCAGCCTGGGGAAATTCTCAGATTGGTCGTTGGGCAAGGAATGAAAATTGTCTCGTTGGGCTTAACCCTCGGCGCGGCCGCGTCGTTCGTGTTGACTCGCCTGATGACCAGTCTCCTTTATAAGGTAAGCCCAACAGATCCACTCACGTTTGTTGCGACGGCAATTTTCCTGGCGCTTGTGGCGCTCGCAGCATGTTACTTTCCCGCGCGCAGAGCCATGCGCGTCGAGCCGGTCACAGCGTTGCGTCAGGAATAAGGGAAACATCATCCGCCGCGTGGCTCGCTTCGCGGAACCCGAAGAACCTGCTCTTTTCAACCCACTGCACTCCTGCTAGGCTTACGTCCAACGCGGCGGTCGTTTTCCGCCCCGCACGTTATGAGTGAATCTCCGGCTCGTCAGAGAGTGAACGAACTTTTCCCGGAACTGCTTGATGGGCTGCGGTTGCTCGAAGGCCGCTTTCCTGCAAATGAAATTGCCGCGCGTGTGGTGCGCGCTGCGATGGGCCAGCCCGGCGTGGCTGGCGCAAGGCTCTGGCGCGCCGACCGCGGCGAAGCGGAAGTTTGGGCCGAAGCCGGAAAGCTTCCCGCGTCGACACCTGCGGGAATAAAACCGGGATTGCCAAGCGACAGCAGCAAGGACCCTTCGATTTGGGCGGGCGCGCTGGGGAGCGACGATTTCCGCGTGCGCGTTCTCGAGGTCCGCGGCGCGGGGCCGCTCGAGGACCGCGTGCGCAGCCAGATGGATTTGCTCGCGCGCTTTTCCGCCGTGGTGCTGGCGCTGGCGGAACGCCGCGGCGCGATGAAAGAGCTTTCCAGCATTATCGAAGCCACCAAAAAGCTGAACTCCACCCTCGATCTCGGCGAGCTCATTCACATCATTCTACAGATTGCCACGCGCCAGACCGGGGCCGAGCGCGGAACCGTTTTCCTTGTCGATCGCGAGCGCAAGGAAATCTGGTCTCTGGTGGGATTGGGGCTGGAGCAGCAAGTAATCCGGTTGCCCGCGGATCGCGGCATCGCCGGCTGGGTGGCGCGCGAGGGTTCCCCGGTGCGGTTGGAAAGTGCTTACGACGATCCGCGCTTCGAGCCGGACATCGACCGCAGGCTGGCGTTCAAGACGAACCAGTTGCTTTGCTTGCCCATTCGAAATGAAGCGGGGGACATCATCGGCGTATTGCAATTGCTGAATAAAGAGGAAGGTTTCACGGACGAAGACGAAGCTTTTCTGGATGCGCTTTCCGCGCATGTGGCGCTGGCACTGGAAAAAGCGCAGCTGCACCGCGAACGCGTCGAAAAAGAAAAAATGGAGCGCGACCTGGCGCTGGCGAGAGAAATTCAGGCGGGGCTTTTGCCGGATGCGCCGCCAGCGTTTCCGGGAATTGAAATTGCGGTGTCACACCGCGCTTCGCAAATGGTCGGCGGCGACTATTACGATTTTCTTCCCGTGCAGGTGGACGGAAGGGAGGCATTGCTGCTGGTTGTGGCGGATGTCGAAGGGAAAGGTGCGGCGTCGGCGCTGGTGATGGCCAACGTGCAGGCGACTTTGCATGCGCTGGCGGATCACCTCGAGCAGCTCGAAAAATTGCCAGCCACCATCAATCACAAACTATTGATGGGCGCGCGCGCCTCCATGGCGCTGGGGCGCGCTACAAAATATTTGAGCATGTTCCTCGCTCTGGTCGAAAGCGGGGGACGGAACTTCCGCTACGTGAACGCGGGGCACGTGCCGCCGGCGGTGATTCGAGCGGATGGACGCGTCGAGTGGCTCGACGTTGGCGGCATGATCGTGGGGTTGCTTCCGGACATTCAGTTTGAGTGCGGCAGCGTTGCGCTTGGGCCGGGCGACCTGCTCGTGGCATGCACGGACGGGATCACCGAGGCGATGGACCCGGTTGGGACGGAATTCAGCCGCCAGCGTCTGGCAGAACTCGTCACTGCGGTGCGCGACCGCACTCCTGAAGCAATCATGCGCGCGGTGCTTGCCGAAGTGGAGACGCACTCGCGCGATGGAATGTACGAAGACGACCGCATCCTGATGGTGATGAAAGCCTGCTGATCCGCCTCTGATTATTTTTTGTTCTTCGAGTTTTCCGCTTCAGTGCACTGAATTCGTTCTCTTTTCTCTTCTCTGTGTCTTCTGTGAACTCTGCGCTCTCGGTGAATGTTTTTTTCCCTTTCGCTAAGAGCCGGTGGAGGAATAGCGGCGGAGGCCGATCCGCCACGCCGTGACGGCGAGCGCGAATGTGGCGGCGGCGACGAGAGGAATCAGAAACGCGTAGATGCGAAATTCGGGGCGGCCGAGAAGGCGCGACGCCGGATAAAAAGTGGCGAAGCCGAACGGAATGATCCAGCTCAGCAGGAATTGGATGTAGCTGGAATAGATCGAGAGCGGATAACGGCCGAAGGCCAGGAGGTTCCAGAAGGGCGGATGAATGCCGATGCGGTCCTCGAACCAGAAAGAAAACGTGGAGAGAAAGAGGAAGACAGAGAGATAGATGATGCCGCCGCAGAGTGCGAAGACGGTAAGGAGAACAACATCGAGCGCGTGCCATGGATAGTTAAGACGGCGCCCAGCCCAGACGATTACCACAAGGCCGACGACGACTTCCTGCAGGGACTCGATGCGGAAGGCGTCAAAGACTACCTGGAACAGAGAAGAGAGCGGGCGAAGAAGAACGCGGTCAAATTTTCCTTCCATGATGTAGGTCGCGCCGAATTCGTAGAGGTTGAGTGAGAAAACATTGAAGAGTCCGAAGGGGATGAGCGAGAAGCCGTAAAGAAAGACGACTTCTTCCATGCGCCAATTCGAGAGAGTGGGAACCCTTTTGAAGAGAACGAAGACAAATCCCAGCGAGAAAATCGTCGCCGCCATAGAAGTTGCGGCAGAGATGAAAAAATCGCCGCGATAGCTGACACGCACCTTCGCGTACTGCGCGAAGTAGGAGCCGAGCAGCGCGGTGTGACGTTTCAAATTGATGAGAGCTTCGCGCATTTAGCCCCCGTGGATGGTGATTTTGCGCGTGGCGCGAATCCACCAGACGTGGCCGAGGAAAAGTAGAGCGGCGACCCAGAAATATTCGATGGCGAGGAGGCGCAGCGTTTCGGCGAGAGAGAGGCGGCCAAGATAGATTTGCAGCGGGGTGTAGGCGATGTGCTCGAACGGGAGCCATGAGGAAAGGATCTGGAGCGGGCGTGGGAAAAAGTTCAGCGGGATGAGCAAGCCGCTGAGCAGTTCGATGAGCCAGAATTTCGCGCGAATCAGGGCGAGGATGGACGTGAGCGGGATGGCGCACGTGCCGATGATGAAATTGAGCGCGCCCATGATGAAAAAGCTGCCAATGGCGGCGACGAGGAACAGCGCGAAATTCAGCTTCGAGGCCGGCGGCAGTACGGGGAAGAGCAGAGTGACGATGATGGCCGTCGGCGCGGTGAGAAGGATGAGGCGGAAGGCGGATTCTCCCATGGCACGGGCGAGCCACATCCACTGGACGGAGACGGGCTTGATCAGGTCCATAGCGATTTTTCCGTCGATCACTTCGTAAGCCATTTCCTGATCGATGGTGTTCCAATAAAAGGAACGGAGAATCCACCCGACGCTGACGTAAGTGAGAATTTGCGGAAGCGAAAATCCGGCGATGGAGCCGGTGGCGTTGGCGAAGACCGCTCGCCAGATGAAAAAGTAAACGGTGACGTTGATGAGGTAGGTGATGATTCCGGTGTAGTAGCGCAGTCGAAAAGCGAGAATATTTACGAAGCCGATGCGGATGAATTCGCGATAAATCTTCAGGCCGGCAAGCGGCGAGGGCTTGCGAACGGGAAGCGGAAGTGTTTGCGTGGCGGCCATGGCTAATATTCTTCCGTATGTTCCTGCGTTTTCTCTTCAGCCGTTTTACTTCATCACCGGCGAAACGCTTTTCTCCTCGGGCTGGCACAAACTCATTTCGGCTTCGCCGGAATAGATGCGCTTTATGATTTCTTCGATGGGTTCGTCTTCGATGACGAAGTCGCGGACGTCGACGGCGGCGAGAATCTGGCGAATCAAATCGCTCGAAGAGACGCGGGCGCGGTCGAAGCGCAGGCGGCAAGTCATTTCATCGAGTCGCTCGAGATGCAGCGAGGTGGCGCCGCTGGTGCCGTTTGGAGCAAGCGTCGGGAGATTTTGCTCGAAGGTGGCGAGGCGCGCGCTTTGATCGCCGTCGCGAAGAATGAATTTGATTTGCTTGGTGCGGAGGAACTGTTCTTTAAGGCGTGCGAGCGGGCCGTCGTAGAGGACGGTGCCGCGATCGATAATCATGATGCGGCGGCAGAGTTCTTCGATGTCGTCGAGATCGTGGGTGGTGAGAAGGACCGTGGTTTTGTAGCGCTGGTTGATGGCGCGCAGAAACTGGCGGATGTGATCCTTGGCGACGACGTCGAGGCCGATGGTGGGCTCGTCGAGAAAGAGAATTGGGGGATTGTGGAGGAGCGCAGCGGCGAGATCGCAGCGCATGCGCTGGCCGAGAGAAAGTTTACGAACGGGAACGTCGAGCAGTTCCGTTAGGCCGAGGACTTGATTGAACAATTCCATGCGTTCGTCGAAATCGCGCTGCGAGACGTCGTAGATGCGGCGCAAGAGTTTGAAGGATTCGATGGCCGCGATGTCCCACCACAATTGCGTGCGCTGGCCGAAAACGACGCCGATGGTTTTTACGTACGCGGCGCGCTGGCGCCAAGGGACGAAACCATTCGATACCATTTCGCCCGAGGTCGGCACCAGGATGCCGGTGAGCATTTTGATGGTGGTGGATTTGCCGGCGCCATTGGGGCCGATGTAGCCGACCATTTCGCCGCGGCCAATTTCAAAATTTATGTTTTCTACAGCTTTGACGGTTTGGTATTGGCGATGAAAAAGATTCGCCAGGCCGCCGAGGATGCCTTCGCGCCTGCGGAAACTGCGGTAGTGCTTGGAGAGTGCGTGAACCGAGATTAGGAGAGCGTCCGGCATGAATCAATAATTTTAGCACGCGGGAGAGAAAAGACCGGCGCTGCACCTTTTTGTTGTGAGTGACTCAGTTTCACCGCAGAGATTCGTCGTTATCGCCGCCGCTTCGTTAATTGCGTCATTACGGCTGTAAAAAGCTGACAGGCTAGAAAGCCTGTCCCACCCTGCTGACATTGCAAAAAGCGCACAGGCTAGAGTGCGTGTGCTACCGAGTTATTGGACGGGCTTGGACGGGGCAACGTTAGCGAAAAATTCCAGGACGCGGCGCTGGAACTCGGCGGGCTGGAAGCTGAGAGCGGCGGTGTGGAATGCTCCGGGGACTTCCCACAATTGTTTGGGGCCGCGGGCAGCAGCATAGATGCGTTGCGCGTGGCGGCAGGGAAGGGCATCGTCTTTCTCATCGCAAATGAGGAGGACAGGAAAGGCGCGGGCGGCTACGGCTTTTTCTGGAGATATTTCGTCGACCGGAAGGCCGGTTAGTTTTTGGCCGCGATAGAGGAGCATCCAACTGAACGGCGAGAAGATCGTTTTGCCGAGCAAGGGAGAACTGCGCAAACCAGCGTAATCGTAAGAGGCTTCGCGCATGGTGGCGAAAGGAGCTTCGGCGACGACACCTTCGATGCGGGGTTCGACGCCAGCGGATTGCAGAGCGAGGCCCGCGCCCATGGATTCACCGAGGGCGAAGACGCGTGGAGTTGGGGGCGACGGCGGATAGGGTAGTTCAGGGAAGTTCCCTACAGACTCGGGGGGTCTGTAACCGAGCTGCACTTGTAGGTCGGTTCTTCGTCGACCGATCTGGGCAAGTAGAGCGTCGAGGATGGCGCGGGTGTCGTTGCGTTCGAGCCAGCCGTAGGTGGCGATTTGGCCTTCGCTGGCGCCGTGAGCGCGGGCGTCCATCATGACGACGCTGTAACCGGCGCGGAGAAGGAATTCGGATTGGCCGATGACCCCGACGCGGTTGTCGGCGACCCCATGGAAGAGGAGCACCCAATGGCCGTTGGGACGGTCGGGGCGGACAATCCAGCCGCGAAGGAGGATGCCGTCGGGAGCGCGGACGATGAAATCTTCGCGATGGCCGCCGGAGTGAGCGAAGGAAGCGTCGGCTTCGCGGGTGAGGTCGGGGGTGAGCTCGCGGCGGATGGGGTGGAGGAACCGGGTGCGGCCAGCCAGCCACCGATTCCGGCAAGGATCGGGGGCAAGAGGAGAAGGATCAGTAGGATACGGAGGAGGCGGCGGCGTAGGGTGATGGGCATAGGCTTAATGAATATACGAGAAAACGTGGGGCCATGTTCTGGGTAGTCATGAGGCGGCGCTAGGGATGCTCCCGGATCTATTCTGTCAGCGATGGGCCCGGTCCGTACCCCGACCTGTACGCCTTACCACCCCACCCCCTCCCGCCTTTTCGGTAAGTGTGGATTCTAAAGGACTTAGTTTCTCTGTAAGTTTATTAGAATCTAGCACTTGCGTGCGCTTGCGTAAGTGTTGATTCTAAATGGTTTGCTAGTAAACATAATTCCGTCGGGATTTCGTTTTCTCTCGAACGAGTAAGTAGATGCTGGGGAAGGAACACCAACCTTGCTGCTCCGGGAAGCTAAAGACCGCGGGGCTCCGCCCTGCTCTACTTTGCTGGGGGGGCAGCTATTGTGGTTTGGCGAATAAGCCAAGAAGCGCACAGGCTGAAGCCGGTGCCACCAAAACAAAAACGGCAGCCCCGGCTGCCGCTCTCGGGAAATTTCCCTAGCTGTAAGAATACTACAGCTAGTAGCTGGTTCAAGAGACAAATTGGCCTGTAACGGGCGGAGCTCAACTTGGCGCCGCTTGCCCGGCTTGGGTTTTTGGCGCTACACAGATTGGTGTCATTTGCTGGAGAGGGCGAATTGGTTGCCGTCGGGGTCTTTGAAGACGCTGGAGGTGCCCCATTCTTCGGCTTTGGGCTCGCTGGTGAATTGGACGCCTTTGGATTTGAGGATTTTGGCGGTGGCCAAGACGTCGTCGCACCAGAAGGCGATGGACTGGAATTGGCCGATGCGGCTTTCATGGCCGTCTGGTGTGAAGAGCGCCAGGCCGGATTCCCCGCCGGGAATCATGAGTTCGATCCAGCGCTGTTTTTCGGAGAAGGGTTGGTCGGTGACGACTTTGAAGCCGAGTGCTTCGGTGAAGAACTTCAGGGAAACATCCTGATTGCGAACGGGAATGCCAACGAACTTGATGCCGCGAATCATGCGGACCTCCTGGATGAGACTTTCGAGAACATATCTTGTGGCGGCGGGAAGTTGCAATCAGGCAAGCGTTACTATATGAATGGCTGGTATAGCTATGATCTCGCTGGACGATTACGTCATTGATGTGTTGATGCGGGATTTGGTGGGGCACGACCGGAGGCCGGTTTGCTTTTTGGTCTATGTGTGGCTGGCGGCGGAGTCGGGGCGGAGGGACGGGGCCGTGAAGGTGAGTCACCGGGAGATTGCGGAGAGTGTTGGAGTTTCGAAGAGCTCTGTGCAGGGGGCGGTGAGTTGGTTGGTGCGGAGGAAATTGATCGCGGCGAGGCGAGAGAGCGTGACGGCTACGCCTTGTTATTCGGTGTTGAGTCCGTGGAGGAGGACTATAAAGCCGGAGAAGGCTAGGCGGCGTGTACCTACGGATGAGCTGTGACTCGCACGGGCACGGCGTGCCGTGCCCCTACGAAGGAAAGAAATTAGGAGCGGAAGAGGACGGATTCGCGTTGGAAGGTTTTGACGGCGACGAAGATGGCGACGGCGGCGTAGACGCAGGTGGAGGCGAAGATTACGGCTATGGAGTTCCAGTGGTAGGTGCCGGTGATGATTTCTTTGCAGATCAGGCTGGTGTTGAGGATGGGGATTAGGGCGAGCTTGGGGGAAAGCTCGACGCCGGGCATGAGGGAGGCGACGGCGGGGATGACCACGACGAACGTCATGGGAGTCAGGTAGCTCTGGGCTTCTTTGTAGGTTTTGGCGAAGAGGGCAACGGTCATGAGGACGGCGGAGAACAGGACGGAAAGAGGAAGGGCCATGAGAAAGACGGCGAGGATGGAGATCCAGCCGAGATTCATCTGCAGGGCGTGGTCGCCGGAGGATGCGGCTTGAGAGTGGCCTAGAAAATAGAAAGAACTGCCCATGGAGATGACGGAGAGGACGGCCGTTGTCAGGGATGCTGAGAAGACTAATAAGAATTTCCCGAGCACGAGATCCAGCCGGGAGATGGGGCTGGAAAGAATGGTCTCCATGGTGCCGCGTTCTTTTTCGCCGGCAGTGAGATCGATGGCGGGGTACATGGCTCCGGTCATGGAAAGAATGATGACCATGTAGCCGATGAAACTGCCAATGCCAGCGCCGCTCACCTTTTCGGGTGGAGCGGCGTTTTCTTTTTTGATCTCGAAGGGAGAAACGACGGAAGCGGGAAGGTCCTTGGCCTTGAGGCGGGCGGCGACAATTTTATCTTTGTAGTCCCTGAGAGACGTTTCGACGTGCTTGGCGCCAAATTCCGATTTTATTTCGCCTTCGTAATAGTAGATATCCACGGTCTGTGAATTTCCATTTGCCAAAGAAGCCTGGAAGCCCTTGGGAATCTGTACCGCGGCGCGGATTTTTTTGTCGGAGATTTGGTCTTTCCAGTTTGCGGCATAAGGAACAAAATCGAGATCTTTAATGTCGTGGAGAGTCGCGAGCACCTCGGGGGAATCTTCACCGTCGATGATCATGACCTTGGGGATTTCTTTTTCGGCCTTGCCGAGCATGACGCTGGTGACGGAGATCATGCCGGTGATGAGAATAGGAAACATCAAAAGAGGCACGAGGACCGTGGAGATGAGGGTGCGGCGGTCGCGGAGCCACTCAGTGAGTTCCTTGCGATAGACGATGCTTACGGCGTGAAGGTTCATTGTGCTCATGCCTCCGCGTTGGCGAACTGGGGACCGACGACTTGGACGATGATCTCTTCGAGATTGTGTTCGGCGTATTTCTCGCGAAGCTGAGCGACGGTTCCTTCGGCGAGGAGTTTGCCGCCGTGGATGATGCCGATCGAATCGCAGAGGCGCTCGACTTCGCTCATGATATGGGTGGAAAAGATGACGGTCTTGCCCTGGGCGCGACAGTCGCTGATGAAGCCGATGATGGTGCGGGCGGTCATGACGTCGAGGCCGGTGGTGGGCTCATCGAAAATCATAACGGGAGGATCGTGGACAAGGGTGCGGGCGATGGAGGTTTTCTGCTTCATGCCGGTCGAGAGTTTGTCGCAGCGGCGGTCGCGGAAACTGTTCATGTCGAGGCGAGAGAAGATGTCGTCGATGCGCTTTTTTAGAGTGGCTTCGTCGAGGCCGTTTAAGCGACCGAAATATTCGACCATTTCTTGAGCGGTGAGGCGCGGGTAAAGGGCCGTGGCGGTGGAGAGGAAACCGACATTGGCGCGGACTTTTTCGGGATAATCGATGACGTCGTAGCCGCAGACGATGGCGGTGCCGTCGGTGGGCTCGAGGATGGTGGCGAGCATGCGGAGGGTGGTGGTTTTGCCGGCGCCGTTGGCGCCGAGGAGGCCGTAGATTTTGCCGGGCTGGCAGGTGAAGCTGACGTTATCGACGGCGCGGATTTCGCCGCGCTTCTTGTCTTGGAAGCGCTTCAACAGGGAACGAGCTTCGATCATGGATGGAACCCTCGCTTGCAGTAATCAAGAGAACAAGGCAATAAGGCTACTGAGTCTACTACGGGGTGTGTAGGTAGAAAATATCATCCGTGACGAAGTGACTGGTGACTGGAGCAAAGCGCTGCGACATTTCGAATCTGTAGTTGTTTGAGGGGTGATAACAGGTATCACGCGCTTGCGGCACAGTTTAGGTGGGGGGGGGCGCGCATCCTTGGGGGGGTGCGACGCATCTTTAACAGATTGGAGATGAGGCACTTAATAGGAAGCCGGGTGGAGAAAGCAGCTTGGCTATTGTTAGAATGAAACACTTCGGGGCACTCCAGACGTAGGGAAGCAAGCACGCACAAGATGGAAGCAGGCCAAGGGGCGCTTGGGTTTGTGTGTGTTATGGCGCGCATGGACTGGGTTTGGATGGAATAGGAGAGCATGGATCGAAGGCTGCGAAACCGGATATTGATCTCGCTGGTGCTGGCGGGAGTGGCCGCAGTTTTATTGTTGTGGCTGAGCGCGCGGAAGCCGGCGGTGAAGATATCGGCGGTGACGCCTACGCGAGAGAACCTGGTGTCGTCGATCAGCAGCAACGGGAAAGTGGAGCCGATTTCTCCCTATGTGATGAGGGCGCAGCTGGATACGTTTGTGCAAAAGATTTATGTGACGGAAGGGCAGACGGTGAAGAAGGGGCAGCTCCTCCTGGAGTTGAACGTGAAGGAAGTGGCGGCGCAATTGGCGGAGACGCGGTCGAAACTTTTGCGTGTGCAAGACGATTTGCGGGCGGCGAAGTCTGGGGGGAAGGCCGATCAGGCGGCCAAGGTGGCTGGCGATTTGGCGAAAGCAGAGGGGGAACAAGACAGATTGCAGCGAAATCATGATTCGCTGGCAAGGCTGGCGGCGGGGCAGGCGGCGACGAAAGAGGATCTTGCCTCTAACGAGCAAGCGCTGGCGGATGCGAAAGCCGAAGTGACGCGCTTGCTGGCGGTGAAGCAGGAGTTTGACCGGCAGGCGAGGCTGGATGCGGAGCGCGGGGAGTTGCAAGTGCAGCAGACTTTGAGCGAGATGGCAGCGCTCGAGGATAAAGTGAACGATGGGAAAATCACGGCTCCGGCTGACGGAACACTCTATGCTCTGGGCAGAAATGCTGCCGGGCTACCATTGAAAGCAGGGGACTACGTGAAATTGGGCGACCTGCTGGCAGAGATGGCGGATTTACATAAGGTGCGAGTGCGAGCGTTTATCGACGAACCGGACCTGGGGGCGCTTGAAGCGGACGAGCCGGTCATCATTACCTGGGATGCATTGCCGAACCGGAGCTGGGTAGGGAAGACGGAGATTGTTCCGAAGCAAGTGGTGCCGCATGGAACGCGGAGCGTGGGCGAACTGTTGTGCTCGGTGAATAACGACAAGCTGGAGCTGCTGCCGAATATAAACGTGAACGTGAGGATCAATTCGAAGGAGCGCATGAATGTGCTGGCGGTGCCGCGAGGAGCAGTGGCGTCGGACGGCGGACGCCGGTACGTATTTGTGGTGAAGCCAAACGAGCTTGGTGTTGGCAAATCGCGGCTGGAGAAGCGGGAGATTACGGTGGGAATCGCGGACGCCATCAGCTATGAGGTGATGAGCGGATTACAGGAAGGGGAGATGGTCGCGCTGCCGGGAGATACGGATTTGCATGATGGTATGGCCGTCCAGGTTGTGAATACGAATGCGGCGTAGATGGGAGATGGGGATACGCAGGCCGACAAAATATTGGGTGATGCTAGCCGTGTCGCTGGCTTCGACGGCGAGTATTTTGGCTACCGTCAAGCAGAGCGAGGGCTTCGAAGCCGGGCGGCGGGCTTATGAGAACAGCGACTATGCGAAGGCCGTGCTGGAGTTGCAGACCGCGGCGGCGAAAGAGCCGCAGAACGGCGACATCCAGTTGCTGCTGACAAAATCGTATTTGGAGATGCAGGAACGCGACGCGGCCATCAACAGCGCGGAAAAAGCGGTGGCCATCGATCCGAAGAGTTCGGTGTATCACGAATGGCTGGGAAGGGCGTATGGCGAGAAGGCGGACCACGCCTCGATGTTTTCGGCGCCGGGACTGGCGAGGAAGACGCATCGGGAGTTTGAGATTGCGGTGCAGCTTGACGAAAAGAATTTTGCGGCGCGGCAGGCGTTGATCGAATTTGATTGCGCTGCTCCCGGCATGGTGGGCGGAGGGGAGGAGAAAGCCAAGCCGGAGATCGAGAAACTGCAGTCCATGGATGCGACCGAGTGGCATTACGCGCTGGGGAATTGCCGGCGGCAGAAAAAAGATTTTGTGGACGCGGATGCGGAGTTCCAACTGGCGCTGGAAAGTCATCCGAAGTCGGCGGAACTCATCTACGACATCGGGGATTATGCGGTGAGGAGGAGCCAGGCGGAGCGATTGATCGAGGTTGCCGAACTGGGAGCGAAGGTGGCTCCCTCGGACCCGCGGGGCATGTTTTACCGGGCAGTGGGTTTGATCCTCAAGAACGAGAAGCAGGAAGAGACCGAGCGGTTGTTGCGGGAATATCTGCAGAAGGCGCCGAAGCGATCTGGTTATCCGCGATATGCAGTGGCACACGAGTGGCTGGGCCGTTCCTATGAGAACCGGGGAGACAAGGAATCGGCGAAAAACGAATATCAGGCGGCGCTGCAATTGGATCCGAAGAATAAAAGCGCACGCGAGTCGCTCAAGCGGGTTGAGAAGAATTGATGCGCTGTGGGGATTAGCGCTGCTTCGGTTTTTCCAGCAGCACCGGCTTCGGCGGACGTGCGCGAGCAGAACCGGGGCGAGTAAAACCTCATGATGGATTTGAAAGAAACGCTGTCGGTATCGATTGACGCGTTGCGGTCCAACAAGCTGCGCGCGATGCTGACGTCGCTAGGCGTGATCATCGGAAGCGCGTCGATCGTGCTGGTGGTTACGGTGGCGCTGACGAGCCGGAAATTTGTGATTTCGCAGATTGAAGCGGTGGGGTCGAATCTGGTGTGGGCGGAGTTAGTGAGGAGTTCTGAGCGGGCGCAGCCGCTGAGCTACGAGCTCACGCTGGAGGACATGCAGGCGGTGAAGGACACGATTCCGGAGGTCTCGCAGGTGTCCGGAATAAGCGACCTGCAACTGTCGGTGGTGGCGCAGGGCGTGGTGCGGCCGGTTACGTTGATCGGGGTGACGAGCGGGTACAAAGAGATGCGCCGCCTGTTGGTGTTGCGCGGGCGTTATCTCGATTCCGTGG
>Ga0210405_10003128_pt1 | contig 16500 bp, 9 predicted proteins | sample IncBWH11MmetaG_FD_155492 | JGI IMG/M metagenome (GOLD analysis project Ga0210405, IMG submission 155492) | Forest soil microbial communities from Barre Woods Harvard Forest LTER site, Petersham, Massachusetts, United States - Inc-BW-H-11-M | ecosystem: Environmental > Terrestrial > Soil >... | reverse complement strand
CTTGCTGGACGGCTGCCGCGATGACGCTGGGGTGAGCGGAGCAGACGGCGTACACACCCACTTTCTCGCCGCCACGATTGCGACCGATGATCTCCTGTAATCGCTCGCTCGCGTTTTTGGGCTGTGGTTCCACAGTCGGCGATCTACTCGGGCTGAGCCTCGAGAAGCAGGTGTTTGTTGAACGCGGCAGAAATCGTAGCCTTGGGGCCGTGGACGCTTCCGAAGTCTTTGTTGTTCACATAATCTACGATGTGGTAGGTGCGGTCCTGCAACCCGCGCAACTCGATCGGGCCGCTCCAGTGGCGCGCGAAGAACGCATAGTACAGTTCTTTGTCTTTGCGGATGACGTGACCCTCGGGGCGATCAAAGCCGATATCGTAAAGCTCTCCGAGATACTCACCTCGTGAAAGCATTTTATCTTTATAAATCTGGAGCCATTTCTCAAAGATCTTCTCGCGCTCTGGCGTCAAGTCGGACTTGCTGTGCTTCTTGACGAGATCCGGGAGTACGAACTGGGTGCCCACAACTCCGCCAACTCCCACGGTGGAAGCGAAATCGATCGCTCCATCGCTCAATTCGACGTGGTCGCCAAAGTAAGGGATGTTGTCGCCCATGAGAGCTTTCAATGTCTTTCCTTTGGAGCGAATCTGAAATGAACTTTCGGGATCGGACGCCACTGACATATTGAAATGTGGCATGGTGAAAAACGAGTAAGCCGTACCGCAAGGACAGAACTCGACTAAGGCGTCCGGTTTCACGCTGCGGGCTGTTTCATAAATCTCTCGGAAGAAGTCCGGCAGAGCTTCAACCGAGTCCTCCAGGCGTTTGTGGTGGTGCGCGGGATTGTAGCAGGGAGGGACGGCGTTCATGTGCTGGCCGTCCAGCTTCAAACCGTCGAATCCCCACTCGACGAGGATCTTCCGAACCAATGCTTTGTGATATTCCACAACCGCCCGGTCGGCCGGACAAAGATAGAACGAGTTCCACCAGGAGATTTTCCGCTTCGATCCATCCTGATTCAGCAGAAGGAAGTCAGGATGCTCTTTGAGTAGTTGCGAATCCAGCACAGCGCTCAGCGGTGACCACCAAAGTTGAGCTTTGAATCCCTCTGCATGGATACGATCGACCAGGGCTTTCATGTCGGAGTCGCCATGCGGAAATTTCTTGGGGTCGACAGCCCAATCGCCGTAGTCGTTTTGCCAACCGTCGTCCAAGGTGACCCAGGAAAAGCCCATTTTCTTGACCGTCGGAAGCGTGTCGTAAACCTGCTTGAGCTTTACCGAGCGGCCGTAGCCCCAGGCACACCAGATCGGGCCAAACGCGCTGTCGGGCGCCGACCCCATTTGAAATCCCTGTCGCATCATGAGGCGCCGGTAATCCGTAAGCGTGCGAAAGTAGTCCCCCTGATGCACCGAGACAAATGTGCGGAGAGTGTGGAAACTCTCTCCCGGCTCGATTGTTCGCTCCTTATTCGAGCGGACGGCCACGTGAGCATGACGTGCGTCCGGCATGGAGATGGGAAGGGATATGAGGCGCGGCCCGGGCTCGACGTGGCCTACCGCGAGACCAACGTCTTTGCGCCATACGTCGACAATGGGAGTGCCTCCACCGTAGTCGCTGGCATTCATGCCAAGGTAATTCTCCTGCCGGAAGCCGTGTCGTAAGGGAAGAACCCAATCGGGACGCTTCTCGTACGAGCCACTTTGATAGGACCAGAACGCAGGGCCTCGCGCAGTAGGAAGTGAAACGAGCGAATATTGATTATTGGTCCAACTACGAATGCTCAGTGGAGCGGTGCCGGTGTTCGAATACTCAACGTCAAAGATGGCGAGAGAATGGAAGTCAGCATAGATCGTGACCGAGATGCTCTTGCGCAAGTCTCCGGACTGGCCAGTTAGAGACAGCCGCTCCCCCGTGCCAAACGCGTCAGTCACGGTACTGCGGTGAGACGAGGTCAGGGCAAAGTCAGTCCACGTGCGGCCGACGCCGGTGACCGTTTCGGATGCGGAAAACGGAGTCAGGGGTTTTGGGCTCGGGTCCAACAGCGCGACGATTCGGCTGTGCAGATTGAGGTCGAATTCGATGCGCAAGACTGAGCTTTGAATCTGTAGATCAGTCGGGATGCTCTCAGCAGTTGGCGGCGCCGACTTCAGGTTGGAATTGGTTTGTCCTGAGTTCCATCCGGGCAATGCGAGGCTTAGCAAAACGTAGCACACTAAAGCGATGGCCCGCGCGCATCTCATCATCGCAGCGTACCACCGATCATATGTGGTCGGAGTTTCATCGTCCTTTTGGTGAGGGCATCGAACCCAGGGGCTAGAGCCAAACCAATGTTCACCGACTTCCGGCATGCCTGAAGGCATACTCTGATACGAATCACAAGTTTTCCTGTAGCTTGTTTGGACAAAGACGCTCTTTGCGATATATTTCGATCAATTACTTTTACTTTCGTTTGGTTGGCGTTGTCAAGGGGCGAATACATATTGAATGAGGGCCGAACTGATGTCGATCAGAGTGAGTATTGTTTGTTTCTTGTTATTGAGCGCGTCAGTGTGGTCGGCCGCGCAGAACGCCAGCCAACAACAGAACCAGTCCCAAGGGCAGATTGGCTACAAGTCCGCCGCCGGTGCGGAACAGAAAAAGACGCTTTTGCTCAAGGACTTTCAACCTGTCCCGATGTTGCATGCTCCAGTGCACAACATCGACCGAGCCAAGTATTACGTGATCGACGTTCACAATCACGTCAACGACGCACTGGGAATCGACGAACACATGCCACCTGATCGCGTGATCGAGATCATGGATAAGACCAACGTCAAGACAGTTGTGATTCTGACCGGCATGTGGGGAGACAAGCTGCAACGGGTGATCGACGAAATGGTCACGCCCTACCCTGGACGTTTCATGGTCTTTTCCCAAATCGACTGGAGCAAGATTGACGATCTTAATTTCGGGCAGGAAATGGTGGCGCAGCTCGACGACGCGGTCGCGCGAGGCGCTCGCGGCCTGAAACAATTGAAGGATCTTGGCCTGAGTGTGCTCGACAAGTCAGGAAAACTGGTTGCGGTGGACGATCCGCGCCTCGATCCCATCTGGGAAGAATGCGGACGGCTTGGAATCCCCGTGTCCATTCACTCTACCGATCCTGAAGCTTTCTTTCACCCAGTGGACAACACGAATGAACGGTACGAGGAGTTGATCGAACATCCCGACTGGAGCTTTTATGGCCCACAGTTTCCCAGCAAGGAGTCAATCCTGGCCGCGCGCGATCGCATGTTTGCCAAGCATCCACACACGACGTTTATCGCGCTCCATGTCGCGAACTGGCCGGAAAACCTTGACTACGTTTCTCACTTGCTGGATACGCTGCCCAATGTCATGGTCGAATTTGGTGCGCGCGAAGCCGAACTGGGCCGCCAGCCTCGGCGCGCCCGCGAGTTCTTCCTCAAGTATCAGGACCGCATTATGTTCGGAACCGATAATGGCATGGATGAAGCCATGTATCGAAACCATTTTCGCTGGCTGGAAACCGGGGACGAATACTTCGACTATTGGGGGTATCCGGGGCAGGGTCGCTGGAAGATTTACGGGATGGAACTGCCAGACGATGTTTTGGAAAAGGTCTACCACAAGAACGCCGAGCGCGTTTTCGGACAATTCCGTGGAATTAGTGCTCACCAATAAATTCACTGCGGGCACTAGACCAGCGTGATCTGCATTCCTGTCTTCTTTAGTGCCGCGAGGTCGCCCTTGGGAATGCCTCCGTCTGTAATTAGATGGTGTACGGCGGAGAGCGGCGCTATCGAAGACAGGCTACGCCGCCCGAACTTGCTGGAGTCACACGCCGCAACCACAATGCGCGCAACATCCATCATGGCTCGGTTAACTTTGGCCTCAAGCAGGTTTGGCGTGCTCAGCCCGTAGTGCACATCGAAGCCATCGACTCCCAGAAAAAGAATGTCGGCGTTCAGGCGCCGCAGCGTTTCTTCCGCGATGGGTCCCACCAGCGAGAACGAATTCTTTCTCAAAGTGCCGCCCGTCAGAATGACCTCGAGTGCAGAGCCAGAAAGCTCCGCCGCGATGTTGACCGCGTTTGTGATAATGGTCAGGTTCTGAAATTCGCGCAGAGCCCGGGCAATTGCAGTGGTTGTGGTGCCGGAATCAAGAATGACCACCTGGCCTTCTCTTACCATGCGGGCAGCGGCGGTCGCGATTTGCAACTTTTCCCTGCGATGCAGCTTTTCTTTTTCCCGCAGAGTTGGGTCTTCCAGCGCACTCGCCCGCGCCGGCAAGGCGCCGCCGTGGGTGCGATGGATGCGGCCATGCGCCTGGAGAATGTCCAGATCTTTTCGAATGGTGACCTGGGAGGTCCGGAAATGCTTGGCCAAGGCGCCGACCAGCACGCGCCCCTCGCGATTCAATATCTCAACGATCAGTCGACGTCGTTCTTCGTTCAGCACGGGCTCACTCGAGAGTCTTTGTATTTTACACTTGACAGGCCGGCGAAACGAAAGTAACAGTTAATAAACGCAAGTATACGAAAGATCGACTGGTTTCGATAATTCGAACCGTGATATTGAAAACCGTTTACAGGTTGATTGAGACTCTCTGATTCAATCGCGGAGCGCCTGAAAGTGAATGCCCTTTCTCAAGTGTTGGACCTGCCGGAGAGCGAGAAGAAGACTCGCGGGCTGGTTCATACGCCCGCGGAAATCGCCCAGCAGCCCGACACATGGCAATCCACTTTCGACCTCTTCAAAAGGAGGCGCGCGGAGATCGGGGAGTTTCTGGCGTCCGCGGGCTTGGCGGTGGACCCCCGCGTCAGGCCAACGGTTTTCCTCGTTGGCGCCGGAACCTCCGACTATATTGGGAAGTCCCTTGCTTATCTGTTTCGAAAAACATGGCTGTGCGATGTAGTCGCGGTCCCAAGTACCGATCTCCTGACGCACATGGACGAGTTGTGCGCTCCCGGAAGGAAGTATCTTTGGATTTCCTTTTCCCGATCAGGCGACAGCCCTGAAGGCGTTTCGGTCCTGGAGAGAGCTTATAAGCGCCGCCCCGACATTTACCACGTTGTAGTTTCCTGCAACCCGAACGGGCGAATGATCCGCGCCAGCGTGGGTAACCCGCAAGTTTTGAGCATCTGTTTGGACGACGCCGTGAACGACCGCGGATTAGCCATGACCAGTTCCTTCTCCAACATGGTGATCTTCGGTCAATGCCTGGCTCACTACGGGGATATCGAGAGATATGAGCACGTTCTGCCACAACTGATTCGCGCTGGACAGAGTTTTCTCCCGATTGCCGCTGATTCCGCCGCTGAACTGGCACGAGGGCCGTACACGAAAGCTTGTTTTGTCGGGTCCGGGCCGCTGCGAGCTGTGGCCAGGGAATCCGCTCTCAAGCTGCTGGAGTTGACCGCGGGCAAGGTCGTCACTATGTCAGAATCGGCGTTGGGCTTGCGTCATGGTCCCATGGCAGCCTTGGACCAGAAGACCTTGTTCGTCTGTTTTCTTTCGAGCAACAAGCGGGTGCAGGAGTACGAGCGCAATTTGCTCGAAGAGATTGGAAGCAAGCGGCTGGTTACGACCCGGGTTGTCGTCGCCGGAAGCGCAATCTCCGGGATGAACGCCGTAGCCGAACAAAATCTTGCGCCAGCCGTGCCTGTTCCTGTCGCCGATGACTATCGCCCGGCGGTGGACGTCATCTTCGGGCAAGTGCTCGGGTTGTTTTTTTCGTTACGATGGAACCTGCGACCCGATTGTCCAAGTCCAAACGGCGCCATAAGCCGCGTGGTACAAAATGTGATATCCGTCCCTGACTGAAGCTCCGCACCTGCGAAACTCATGAAAGGATCTTCGCATGATCGAAGTCTGCGTTGTCGGTGAGATCAATCTCGACCTCATCCTCTACGGATTGCCCAAAGATCTGGTGCTCGACCGGGAACATCTGGCCAGTAATATGGCGTTTACCCTGGGAAGTTCGTCAGCGATCTTCGCACACAACTTGTGTACCTTGGGCACGCAAGTCGGCTTCATATCGAAAACGGGCCGCGATCCTCTCGGCAAGATCGCCGTGGAGCGCCTTTCCGCAGCCGGAGTTGACATCAGCCGGATGAAACAAGGCTCAGGGCAAACATTCACCGGCCTGACCGTCGTGCTTCCTTATCCTCAACATCGATATATGCTGACGTATCCGGGGACGATGTTCGAAATGCAATATTCCGACATCGATATGGACTACGTCCGGACCGCCCGTCACTTCCATCTTTCCTCTTACTTCCTGCACCGTGCGCTCCGGCCGCAAATTTTGGACCTGTTTCGGCAAGCCAAGGAAGCCGGTCTCAGCACATCGCTCGACACCAACGATGATCCGGAAAACGACTGGGCACAAGACCTGCTCGAAGTCCTGAAGTACGTTGATATCTTCCTGCCGAACGATCGCGAGGCAAAGCAGATTGCGCGAACGGATGACCTTTCGCAGGCGCTCAATTTCTTAGCGGGGCTCGCCAAAGTTGTGGTCGTGAAACGCGGCTCGTCGGCCGCCATCTGTCGGAGGGGCGACGAGCAGTGGAGCCTGGCGCCGCCGACCGTCAAAATGGTGGACGACATCGGCGCGGGAGATACGTTTGATTCTGGATTCATTCACATGTATCTGCTGGGCGCGACACTGGAGGACTGCCTGGCCTTTGCCAACCTTACGGCTGCTTACTCGGTGACCAAGGAGGGCGGCACAGAAGCATTTCGGGACCGCAGTGGACTTTTCAATTTCATTCGCGAGCAATGGAATTTGATGGGAAGAGGTGCGTTGCCGGTAAAGGGCTAGCGGCTGGCTCACGGCATTTCCAGGGGCATCGCTCAAATTGCGTCGCTCTTTCGGAACTTGTCGGCGACCGACTGGGGAAGGCTCTGTTCCAAGCGCCGTGAGAGCCACTCTTGTAGCTCGGAAGTTAGGTCCGGCGTAAGCGACGTGAACTGCAACCCGAGGTAGGTCTCGTTGCACCAACAGATGGTAGCGTCGACCGCGAACGGCGTTTCGTGACCAGGAAGGGTGAACTGCACCTGGACTTTAATGCCCGTTCCGAGCGAGACGGGAGTGGCGATTGCGATGCCGCCTTCGCTGATGTTCACGGTTCGGCCATGTATCTCCGGCGTGGGAGGCTTGCAGATCGTAGCCGGAATCTCAACCGGGCAGCGGAAGTAGCGTCGTCGCTCGCGCACAATCAGGCCATAGGCAACTTTCAAATTGCGGTCGATCAAAGCCGGGGAAAGAGGTCTCGTCAGAACAAAATTGGAACCTGCCTTGAACGCACTGGCGGTTTCAGCATCATTGCCGCTGATGGTGAATAACACGGCGGTTCGATTCGAAGCGGAGAGACGTACTTTTTCCAGCACCGAGCTGGCCTGACCTCCTACTTGGAGATCAACCATTACAGCTTCGAATTTTCGCTGATCCAAGAGGCTCAGCGCTGTATGGACATCCGCGCATATCTCTGGGGACATCGCGAGTTGGCACATTGATTGGCTGAGTTGCTCGATCGTGGCCGCATCGTTCGAGACAAGCAGCACGCCTCCGACGGTCTCAGATGGCGCGGGGGCGGCTGCATTCGCGTTACTCATGCTAAATCAACCTCTTACCTGCAGGAATTCAGGTGCAGCGCGTGGACCCGAGCCTGCCAAATCATTTGTCTAACATTGTCTCTGATTTCCCGAAGAATGCCACATCTTCTTTTCACGGACGCTCGCACCCGATCTTGCTGCACGGTTTTCCACAGCGACCCGTCGCGATTCTTAACTGCAATGTAACATTCCTATGCTATAAAAGCGGCTTCCATTCACAGGAGGCCTGTCCCATGAACTCTTGTCGCCTGTCGGTCGCCCTTCGTCCCTCTAAGATTGTCAAGTTGGTCCTGGCCGCACTTCTGACCCTCGCACTCGTACCGCACCTGGCTATGGGCCAACAGACGCTGGGTTCGCTGAGCGGTACGGTAACGGATCCGAGCGGAGCCGTAGTGCAGAAGGCTACTGTCAAGATTCGGGATGTGGCCACCAACCTGTTAGTGACGGCGGAGTCGAAAAATGACGGCTCCTTCAGCGCTGCCGATCTCCCCATCGGCACCTACGAAGTCACTTTCACCAAGGATGGCTTCAAGACTGCTGTGTATAACCAGATTCTGGTGCAAGGCAACCGTACCGTGACGCTCAACGCCAAGCTTCAGCCTGGTGCGGTAGCTTCCGAGGTGACTGTTACTGCCACCCCGCTTCTCAACGCGACGGATACGACGACTGGCTACACTCTTGACGACAAGCAAATTGCGGAAATACCGCTGGGCACAGGGAGTTTTACCCAAGCTGCAATTCTGAGCCCAGGCGTCAGTGCTGACTTTCTGAACACTGCGGGCACGAATGCTGGTTTGGGCAACCAGGCTATTTGGGCTAACGGGCAACGCGATACGAGCAACAGCTTCACCATCAACGGCGTCTCCGGAAACAACATCTTTAATGGCAAGTCCTCGAGTCAGGTGACGTCGGGCCGAGTGGCAGTCAATATTGGCGAGGGCGGCAACGGTCAAAGTAATCCGAGTGGCGAGATCGTAACCAGTACATCCGTCTACGGCGCGATCGGCCAGGCGCTTCCCAGTCCGCCCCCGGAAACAATTGAGGAGCTGCACGTGAATTCTTCGATGTATGACGCATCGCAAGGGGCAAATAGCGGCGCCCACATCGAACTTACGACTAAGTCCGGCACCAACTCGATCCATGGCGGAGCTTACGAATACCACCAGTCGACCGGCTGGAATGCTAACCAGTGGTTCTATAACCACTTCGGACTACCAAGGCCGCACATGAACCGTAATGTCTTTGGCGGTTACCTGGGCGGTCCGATTATGAAAGACAAGCTTTTCTACTTTGTCTCTTATCAGGGTCAACGCGTCGCCGACCAATTGCTGGGAACATCCCTCGTGGCTGTGCCTCCGGATCTGACCGACGATCGCAGCGCCCAGGCCATCGCGAATGTTGCCAACAAAGACTTTGGCCCGTGCGGCGCGAGTGGCCAGCCAGCCTGCATTTCGCCTGGCCAGATCACACCGCAGGCGCTAGCACTGTTGCAGGCGAAGGCGTCGAACGGAACCTACTTCATTCCTAGCGCAGAAACCGACCCGACAATCCTCGCGAACCTGCAGAATAATTCCCGGACGGACGCCATCGTCCAGGGCCCCGGCTCGCTGTTTGTGGCGGATCAGGTAAATGGCAACATCGACTACTTGTTCAGTGCCAAAGATCGTCTGGCAGGAAAGTATTATTTCCAGCGCGATCCCAATACCACCCCGTTCGCCAACAGTCAACTGCTTGGGTTCCCCCAGACCATGGATGCCGGGAGCCAAACGTTCTCCCTCGACAATACGACCGCAATCACGCCAAATTTGACTTGGGAACAGCGTTTTGGTTTCATTCGCCAAAAGGCCTATGCCAATCAAAGCCAGTCGATACACCCCTCGGACATTGGGATGAATCTTCTGGGGCTCAACCTCTTTCCTCAAATTAGCCTGAAAAACGCTGACAACGTTACCTTCAATGGTTTATCGATCGGTCCGGCCAGCAATTTCGCCAACGCCGGCATGTTCCAAAACAATTTCGAGGTATCCAGTAATCTCAAGTGGGTACGCGGCCGGCACGCGATATCCACCGGGTTCAATTTCGACTACACCCAACTCAATGTAATCAACAAGAATAACGATCTGTCCAGCGTCACTTTCAACGACTTCCCCGGCTTTTTACTCGGTCAATTATGCGGACCCAATGGGGCTTCTTGTGGCAGCCAGTCCCCGACCGAGCTGTTGAACGGGGCCAGCAATCGACACTACCGGACGAAGCAGGCTGGCGCATATGTGCAGGACGATATCCGACTCAGCTCAAATTTCACCCTGGACGTTGGTGTGCGATGGGATTGGGATGGGCCGCTGGTGGAAGAGAACGGCCTGCTGACAAACTTCTACTCGCAGAATTATTCCTACAATGTGGCGTCCGACACGATTAACGACATCGGCTTGGTGGTCGCGGGAAACAACCCAACGTTTGGTACCAAGGGCGTGAGCGCATCCACCCTTACCGGAAGGCAATGGGGATTCGCCCCACGAATTGGGTTCGCTTACAGCCCGGCTTCGCTCAACAATACTGTGGTCATCCGGGCTGGATTCGGCATGTACTACGATCGTGGCGAATATTTCGCTGAACTTTCTCCGCCCGCCGGCGGAGGCATTAGCGGACCGTTTGGCGTAACCGTGGAACAGCCCTTCGTGGTGCCGTTCTTTGCTCCTCCTAACGCTACCTTTGCGAGCCCGTTCGGTACTACGCCTCCCCCGCCACCTCCGCAAAATCTTTCCGGCGTCGCAGGTTTGGTTCCGAACGCGGGCCAGCTTATTAACAACACTACCCCGTACTGCACGGCAAACAACCTGTCCGGCTGTGGACCACTGGTTTTCGGAGGTTACGATCCTAGAAACGTTCTGCCGTACTCCGAGAATTGGACGTTCGACATCCAATGGCAGCCCCGCAATACACTTGTATTCACTTTGGGATACGTCGGGAACCACGGGTCCCACGAAGTGATCCCGCTTCCATTCAATCAAGCTCAAATTGCCACCCCGCAGCATCCTCTTCTTGCCGGAGGTCCGAACCAGCAGATTTACTCTTACGGATACAACGTTCCCGGCGTCGCCGCCGAAAATGTTTCCGCACTCGTCGAGGGGTTTGGCACCGGCAATGTGGCATTGCGTGCGCCTTACCTGGGATACGACCCCAATTCGGATTTCAACCGGACCGTCGGGGTTTCCAACTACGACGCTTTGCAGGTTCACGTGGATAAGCGCTTCAGCCATGGCCTGCAGGTAACCGGTTCGTACACCTACTCGCACACTCTCGATGAACAAAGCGGTCTGGGACTTTTCTACAGTGGGAACGACCCCAACAATCCCGCCTCGTCTTACGGCAACTCGGATTTCGACCGCACCCATGTTTTCAACGTCAGCTATCACTATGAATTTCCGAAAGTAGCGAATGGGAGCGGATGGGTGAAACAGGTGGCGAACGGCTGGGGGTTAAACGGGATCATCGTGTTGCAGAGCGGCCAGCCCTATAGCGTTATCGATTACAGCGGAGGCGCGGCCAGCATCTATTGGGGCGGCGGACAGGACCTGGTTACGAATCCGATCGTCCCGGTCGGCGGCTTCGGCGCGACTGCAAGCAATCCCATACTTCAGGGTACGACCGGTGTGAATGGAAACCTGCCCGTGCTGAATGCAGCAGCCTTCGGCATCCCCACTCCATATACGCCGGGTACGAATGGCGTCCCACCGTGCGATCCAAAGACCGGCGTCTGCGACACTTTCGAGAACGGTTATGCTTCAGGCGGGCGCAACATCTTTCGAGGCCCGTTCCAGTCGCGTTTCGATTTCGGGGCATTCAAGAATTTCCAGCTGACTGAACGATTCTCGCTGCGCTACGATGTCAACGCATTCAACATTTTCAATCACCCGAGCTTCGACATTCCCAGTAACAGCGTCAGTTTCAATCCGGGTTTCTGCAATCCGCCGTCGCCGAGCTTCTCTTGCTCACCATTCGGATATTCATTCCCGCCATTCGGGAACCTGGGCCAGCTCCAGCACACGATTGGCAGTCCACGCTTCGTCCAGATGGCGTTGCATTTGCAATTTTGAAGCTGAGAGCAGTTTTGGATAAACGCATGCTGGTTGGAATTTGATTGAAACAGAAACCACCTACATTCGCGAGCAAGCTGGTTAGCAGCGCGCTGATCGCACTGTTCTGGTTCCAGAGCGTCAATGTTTTCGGATGGGGTAACGAAGGACACGAATACGTCAATCGGGTTGCGGCTGAGAAAATCCCCGCTGAAATGCCGCGCTTCTTTCGGCACGCGGTTGCAGAGCTCAGCTACCTTGGTCCCGAGCCCGACCGCTGGCGAAGTCCCTCGGAGTACGCTCTCAAGAATGCGCAGGAACCTGACCACTACATTGATCTCGAGCGTGTCGCGTGGCTCGACCCGCTTCCGCCAGGCCGGTACGAGTTTTACCGCAAACTTTACGAAAAGCGCGCGGCAACCGCCGCTGCCGATCATCCTGACGACTACCTTCCGGAGCACGTAGGCCTTCAGCCGTACATCACGATGGAAATTTTCGGCAGGCTAAAAGCGGCTTTCAGGGAGTACCGGCATCTTCGTGAAGTCCATCAGCCAACCGCGCCCGTGGAACACGCGATAGTCTTTTACGCCGGCTGGCTTGGGCACTACGTAGCCGATGGTTCGCAACCGCTGCACACCACGATTCATTACAACGGGTGGGTCGGACCGAACCCCAAGGGCTACACCACGGAGCACGGAATTCACGCCAAGTTCGAGAGCACTTATCTGGCACAGAATATAACTGCCAAGGATTTTGCGAAGTTCGTGCATACTCCCGAGCGCCTCGCCAATCCGTTTGCGGACTACGTCAAATACCTCAGGGATTCGAATCGGCAGGTTGAAAATGTTTATGCGATCGAGAAAGCAGGCGGTTTCAACGGCAAGGGTTCCGCTGAGGCTTTTGACTTCACGACCCACAGACTGGCAGCCGGCTCCCAGATGCTCTTGGATTTTTGGTACACGGCCTGGCTTGATAGCGCGACCAGCACAGAGTTTGCGCCGGGCTCGACCGCGGCTCCACCCATCAAATAGCCACGGCATTTGTCTGCGCCAAGCGAATCATAGAGACCCGGTCCAATAAGTATTTCGCTTTACGTCAATCGATGTGCTCCCCTGCCTCGAACCCTTCTTCAGCCATGGGCAGCACGTCGCGCTCGCGAGCTACCCATACATAGAGCGTAGGCAGCAAAAAGACGCTCATGATGAGGGCTGCGATCAGGCCGCCGACAATAACGATCGCGAACGGGCGCTGCGAATCAGAACCAATCGCATGCGAAAGAGCGGCTGGCAGCAGTCCTAAAGTTGCCACCAGCATGGTCATCATAATGGGCCGTAGTCTCAATACGGCGCCCTCAACCGCCGCATCCTCGATGGAATATCGCCGAGCTCGAAGCTGGTTGATGTATTCGAGCATGATGACTCCGGTTTGCACGGACACGCCGAATAGCGCCAGGAAACCAACGCCCGAGGAAACACTGAAGTTGGTGCCGGTGATCAGAAGAGCAAGCAGACCGCCGATGGGTGCGATTGCAATATTAGCCATGATCAACAGCGCCCATTTGAAAGATTTGAACATCGTGTAAAGGAGGATGAAGATGATGAGGATCGTAATAGGGAGTACGATGAGCAGCCGCTCGTTGGCTCTCTTCTGGCTGGCATATTCTCCTTCCCAATCGAGAGTGTATCCGGTGGGTAATTTGACTTGCTCGTTTACCTTTTTGATCGCTTCTTCCACTGTGCTCCCGAGGTCGCGACCACGGACGCTATACTTGATGGCAACATACCGGCGATTGCCTTCGCGATAGACTTCCGAGGCTCCATCCGTCACTCTGATCTTGCAGAGCTGTGCAAGTGATACTCGTTCTCCGGTGGGCGACAGCAGGCGAATCCTTTCGATCGCGTCCTTTGTACTCCGATATTGAGGCAGGTAGCGCATCGCCAAATCGTATCGCGCCTCTCCCTTAAGCACCTGGGTGAGCGCACTGCCCCCAACCGCGGTCTGGACCGCATCCTGCACGTCGGAGACATTAATCTGGTAACGAGCGGCTTGCTCACGGTCCACAGCCACGTTTAGATTGGGCTGGCCCAGCACCCGAAAAACTCCAAGATCCTCAACGCCTCTGATTTTGCGCATGATAGTGACGATCTCATCTGCTTTTTCTTCCAGAAGTCTGAGATCGTCACCGTAGATTTTTGTGGCCAAAGCTCCCTTCACTCCACTCACAGCCTCTTCCATGTTGTCTTCGATGGGTTGAGAAAAACCCCACACGACGCCGGGGATCTTGTCGAGTTCACGATTCATGGCGGCGATCAATTCGTCTTTGTCCTGGTGAAAGACCGGTCGCCAATCTTCTTTTGGTTTGAGGTCAACGAAGAATTCGACATTAAAAAATCCAGTCGTATCCGTGCCGTCGTCCGGGCGCCCGACTTGGCTCGTGCATTGCGGGACCTCGGGGAAGGCGCAAAGCAAGATTCGCGCCTGGTTCGCGACCCTGATGCCTTCGTCTGGCCCGGTGCTGGGTGCAAGCGTGCCACGCACCCAGAGCGCCCCTTCATCCAGGTGCGGTAGAAATTCAGAGCCAATGATCCCACTGAAAACGAGGTACCCTCCGAAGGCCGCCAGAAGCGAGCACAAGCCGACGGTGACGACCCGGTGGCGAATGGCCCACCGAACCGCGATACGATACCGATCGATGAGGAAGTTCATGACTGGGTTGTGCCACTCCTTCGCTCCTTTCGCGAAAGCGAAACTCGCCAGCACGGGTGCGATCAAGATCGAAAACAGCAAAGCCCCGAGCAGCGCGAAGGCCACGGTCCACGCCATCGGATGAAAGAGCCGGCCTTCGACGCGCTGCAGCGTGAAGATGGGAAGATAGGCGGTAATGATGATGGCGATCGCATAGAACACCGGCCGCTGGACTTCGTGCGAGGCCTCGCTGATATTTTCGCTTGGGGTTTTGGAATCCGCGTTTTTGTGGCTTAAATGTCGCACGATGTTTTCGACCATTACCACCGCGCCATCGACTACCATGCCAAAATCCAACGCACCCAGAGACAAGAGGTTTGCAGGAATGTGTCTCAAGTCCAGACAAATGGACGCAAACAACAGCGAGAACGGAATCGTCGCCGCAACAATTAGCGCTCCCCGGACATTGCCCAGAAACAGAAACAGGACGACCGAAACCAGAATCATTCCTTCCGTCAGGTTGTGAAGCACCGTATGGCTGGTGAAGTGAACGAGATCACTGCGATCGATGAATGGAACAACCTTCACACCTGGAGGCAGAATATGATTGTTCAGTTCTTCCACTTTTTTGTGGACGCCTTGCAGGGCCGTATCCGCCGCCGCGCCTTTGCGCAACAGAACGATGCCTGACACCACATCATCGTTGTCGATGATCTTTCCGTTCTCGCGGTGAATGGCTTTGGCAAACTGTCCGAGCCGGATTTTTGGACCTTGCGAAATGACCGCAATGTCCTTCATCCGAATCGGTGTGCCATTCTTGGCTATGATGACCGTCTCTGCGATATCTTGGGAGCGGTCGACCAGTCCGACGGAGCGCACGTTGATTTGCTGCAGGCCTTCTTGTATGAAGCTTCCACCGGCATTGACATTGTTGTTTGTGAGTTGTTGCTCGATCTGCGCCAGGTTCAGGCCGTAGGCGACCAGTTTGTTGGGGTCGACGCGAACCTGGTATTCACGGGTGGGACCACCGAAGCTGGCGACGTCGACAATATCTGGCACGGCTTTGAAATTCTTCTCGATGACCCAGTCTTCAAGCGACTTCAGTTCCATCGGGTCATATGCCGGATTAGTGCTGCGCAAGGTAAAGAAATAGATTTGGCCGACTGGGCTCCAGTCCGTGCCCATTTGCGGCACTACGCCCGGCGGCAGGGTGACTTGGCTCAGCCGTTCGAGAACCCGCTCCCGGTTCCAGTCATTATCCGATTCGTCGTCGAAAATCAGCTTCAGGTCAGAGAGTCCAAAGAGCGAGAAAGAACGCAGATGCACGACGTGCGGGATGCCGTTCATAACGATTTCGAGCGGAATCGTGACCTGCTGTTCGATTTGTTCCGCCGAAATCCCCGGCCATTGAGTAATGACCTCGACGTAGTTGTCGGCTACATCGGGATAAGCCTCGATGGGAAGGTGACGGAACGCAACGATGCCTCCAGCGAAAAGCAGCAGAGCGAAGCCCAGGACGAGCAGGCGGTTGCTGAGAGCAAAATCAACGACTCGACGAATCATTTATTGCTCCACGGTGTTTTGCAGTGCCAGAGCATTCGAAACCACTTGAACTCCGGGTTTGAGCCCGGAAACAACCTCCTGCATGTTGTCGGGAAGCATGTTTCCCGTGACCACTTCCAGGCGCTTGAAATGCCCTGCGCCTATCGGGGTGTAGACCCACTCGCGATCATGTAAGTGCAAAATGGCGGCCGCGGGAACTGACGCCACCGTTTCCGCTTGTCTCCCATAAAAGGTCGCGGTAACGAATAGCCCAACGCGCATCAATAATTCAGGGTTAGGAACTTCGATTCGAACCTTTGCCGTACGGATACTGGGATCAAGAATCGGCAAGATGTTATCGATCCGGCCCTTCAAGACCTTGTCAGGGTAGGCGTTCAGGCGGATATCCGCGAACTCGCCGACGTGCACGGCGTCGAGATCATTTTCGTAAACGTCGCAGATGATCCACACATGAGAAAGATCAGAAATGGTGAACGGGTTGGGCGAGCCCAGCCCTTGGACACCCGCCGCGTTTGTAACCTGCTGGTCCGTAATAATGCCCGACACGGGTGCGAAGA
>Ga0210405_10003127_pt1 | contig 16501 bp, 10 predicted proteins | sample IncBWH11MmetaG_FD_155492 | JGI IMG/M metagenome (GOLD analysis project Ga0210405, IMG submission 155492) | Forest soil microbial communities from Barre Woods Harvard Forest LTER site, Petersham, Massachusetts, United States - Inc-BW-H-11-M | ecosystem: Environmental > Terrestrial > Soil >... | reverse complement strand
TTTCACCGACGTAGCCGTGACTGCCGGCGCCGCCTTCAACGAAGACGGCCGCGAGCAAGCCGGCATGGGCACAACCATCGCCGACTATGACGGCGACGGCCGCCTGGACATCTTCAAAACCAACTTCTCCGACGACACTTCAACCCTGTACCGCAACAACGGCGACGGCACCTTCACCGACGCGACTTTCGCCGCCGGCCTCGGGCTGCACACCAAGTATCTGGGCTGGGGCACGATGTTCTTCGACTTCGACAACGACGGCTGGCCCGACCTGATTCTGGCCAACGGACACGTCTATCCCGAGGTCGACAAATATCACTTGGGCAGCAGCTACGAAGAGCCTCGAATCCTCTATCACAACAATGGCAACGGCATCTTCACCGATATCTCAGAGTCGGCGGGCGCAGGCATTACTACAACCTCGTCTTCCCGAGGCCTCGCCGTCGGCGATCTCTGGAACGACGGCCGCCTCTCCGTAGTCGTAAGCAACATGAACGCCCAACCCAGCCTGCTGGTGAATCAGGTCCGCTATCCCAACCACTGGATCGCCTTCAAGACAGTAGGATCCGCCTCCAACCGCGATGGAATCGGCGCGCGGATCACGGTCAAGGCAGGCAAGCGAACCCTGGTCGACGAAGTCCACAGCGGATCGAGCTACATCTCCAACAACGACATGCGCGTCCACTTCGGGCTAGGAGCAGCGACCAAGGTTGATTCGGTCACAGTCCGCTGGCCCAGCGGTCGACCGGAATCTTTCGAAGGTCTGTCAGTCGATGCAATCCATACCTTGAAAGAGGGCGCTGGGACTCCCGAACGACCCGATCCGAAGAAAATTACTGGGTCACCAACTCAAGTACGGGATCCATAGGTTCGGCGATGGAGTAACCAGAGTTATACAGCTGCATATTTAAATAGCTCTGTGTCGTGTTGACCCACGTCTCGGCAACCGGCACATATTGGCTTACAACGCCAATGACCCGAAATCGGTTCCCAATTCCTTGACTAATTACCTCGAGCACCGGCCCGCCGCTGTTCCCGTGAAAGGTCATGCAGTCCAAGACAATCGTTTTGTTGGCGCTGTTCGTGCCAGCGATGATGCCCTTTCTCAGCAGCGGAGCGCTGTAATCGATCTGTGGCGACTGCTGGATGCCAATTGACGCCGGGTAGCCGAGGACGTAGATGTCATTTGCCGCGAGCACCTGATCGAACTTTTCTACGGCATCCCAGCCAACTCCGAGGATTCCTGATGGCGCGCTCTGGTCGACGGCAATTCGGGGAACGATCTCTATCCTTCGCAGTTGCGCGCCATCTGCGGCCCTTGGGGCTGCCGCTGGGACAGCAGGCGATGCTGGATTAGCGGCGATCACGACCGCCACCTGAACGACTGCAACATCGTGGGTGGCGTGCGCCTTTACTCTGCCGACGAGATTGAGCGCTTGCAGATCGACCGAAAAGCGGTTCAATTGCTTTTCTTTAGGGTCTCTGGGATATGAACGCAGTTCGGCCATCTTACACTGTAGGGGTCTGGGTTGATTCGGTGCAAGACGCACCGCGTCATTGAAGAGCACATGACGTGCCGTGACAAGGTAGGTTGCCGTCGGCGCATTTAGGAAAAATCCAGTGCCTTGAATCGAGCTTACGTTACTCGTGCAGTCGGTCAGGTTGATCAGCACGGGGTAAGCGAGATTGTCGTCGGGAATCGCTCTCTGAGCAAATCCTGAAGATGTGCACATCACCAGCGAGAGCACCAACAAGACACGACAAGGCATAGGGCTACCTCCTCAGATCAGACTACCTAAACCTTGGAGCGAATACAAGGCGAAAGGTTTTCCTGAATAGACTCGACGCGCATCACGACTGCGAGAGAGGGTGCGTGGTCTATTTCCAGTTTGAAACTCGTATACGAGAATTGTGACGCATGGCCTTGCGATCTTGTGCCAGCCGAGGAACACTGCATCCAGGGCCCGTAGTGTAAGGGGAACACAGCACTCTGTCACAGTCGCAGATGCGGGTTCGAATCCCGCCGGGTCCATTCTCCCTTATGTGGAGGAGTTTTCGTCTGAGGAGAAAACGCAGAGATAATCTCCTCAAGTAACTTGACACCACTGACCGCTTCACCAATACTGATATTGACAGAGTGCCTGCACTACGGATTTTGACAATGGCTCCGAACATTCGGAGCCATTGTCTTTGGAAGCGGACACGAGGCCGGGTGGACCAGCCACGTTCCCCTCACCTGTCCCGCAACCAACTCACCCCGACGCAGACTTTCCATCCGTCCGCGAAAAGTCTTGCCCTTTAAACAATCTCATAAAGGCAAATATATAGAGTCGGAGGTGAAAACCTCGCCCGAATAGGCTAATCGCCGTCGGCGCAAATGGTGCCTGACAGGTTCCCCTGGAATCCTTGCCCGTTGTCGACAATGGCTCCCGATATGAAGAAGACGGTGTTTCCCGGATTCGCGAACACCCCCGTTCCGGAACTGGGGCGTTCCATCTCTGTGAAAGCCAGGTGGGCCGCATCCAGAACACCGAGATCATTTGTCACCAGTGTGCCCTGCCGCGCCACGATGGTGAGTTGGCCGGAGTAGGAAAGGTTCGCCGCTGGTTCGACCGGAGGCATGCCGGCTGACGGAGCCGCGTCCAGGGCGACGAAACTAGTGGGCCCGTCGAGCAGGCCCGAACCGGTGATGGTGCCAACGGTGCAGAGTCCTATAGGGCTTGTGCAGTTCTGTGTAGTGAACAAGCTATTGATCGTGCCTCTTACAGGCCGGCAACGGTTGTCTGCTGAGACCTTGAAGGACGCCCCCGACGGTTTCATGGGTAAAACGATGGCGAACAGCCCAAGGCCCAAAATTAGTAGCAAGAGATGCTTAGCGACATGTTTCATTGTATTTGTCCTCTCCTTGCAGATTTTCTTTGATCCAACCACCCGCATCGAAACTGGGCGCTAATGACATACTGAGAAGATTGCGAACGAATCTTACGTTCGACATAGGCACTCGATTCTTTTGGCTGAATCGGTCTAACGCGCGACCAGGAAAAGAGGCGGCAAGCATACTCGCAACGGACCTGGTATGCAACGCGAAATGGTAATGCCAGCGGGAGGCCCATTCAAATGGCACTTTTTGGGTCTGCCTCTCGCTCCATTGCAGGCTTGTCTCCGCCGTTTTATCGTTGACTGCATGACCCAAACCCGATAATCTAGGACGAGATACATTATCTGGAAGATAATCTCCGATCTTTGACAATCTGACTCGGGCGATGGCGTGGCTTTCCATACCCCGCTTCAAATGCTGAACCCGCCCCGGTTCCAAAACGGGACATAAGGTCCGTGCGGCCCCGCCATAACTCCCATGTTCTCTAGATTTTGCGTGTAAGTCCTTTAAACTCAAAGATCTAGCACATAGTGGTAGAATAAATCGTTTGTTTTCTAGATTTTGCATTTCAAAAGGGGGAGGGGGGGTACCAGTACTAAACAGTAAACTCCGTTCCAAAATAGGAATGCGGAGTGGCTCTCAATTCGATATCTTTCCCTTCGTCGGCTCAAACACCACGGTCCGCACGATCCCCTCGCCCTCCTTCACGTAGACCAACTGGTTGGGCTTGACGTCTTTCATCGAATCCACTTGTCCGCTGGGCCAGTGAATCTCCAGCAAATCCACCTTCTCAGCTTTGCCCAGGCCGAAGTGGATGCGAAGATCATTCTGTGAAATGTAACTGCCGCCGCTGCGCACTTCGTCGATCTGCTGATGAGGTTTGGCCTCATCCGGCGGGTGCGTGACGCACTTCAGACGAGCCCCGATGCCGCTGCGGTTCGACTTGGTTCCGATCGTGCGGACCTTGATCCAGTTATGGTTTAAACGAGAGTCGCAGCGCAAAAGCTGCGGCGGGCCATTGATGGTGTTGACCACGACATCGATGTCACCGTCGTTATCGAAGTCGCCAAACGCACACCCGCGCGAGGCGCTGGGCGTAGAGATACCAGCCCCGGCATTGAACGAGACATCCTCAAAATGCCCGTTGCGCTGGTTGCGATACAGCAGCTTCCGCTGAGCGTAGCCGGCTTCGGTCCGCAACTGTTCGACCTCGGGATAAACGTGGCCATTGCAAATCAAAATGTCAGGCCAGCCGTCATTATCGAAATCGAAAAACCCGCAGCCCCAGCCTAGGAACTGCGTATGCATGCCCAATCCACCGGTAAATGTAGCGTCGTCAAACTCCGCCCCGCCGCGATTGTGGTACAGAGATGGCGTGTCGCCCGCGAAGTTAGTCTTGACGATGTCCAGATTGCCGTCCAAGTCATAATCCGCCGCGGACACGCCCATTCCCGCTTGCGGCTTGCCGTCAGCGCTGAGAGCGCAGCCCGCCTCAATGGCAATGTCTTCGAATTTGCCGTTCTTCTTATTCTGGTACAGGGCGCTGGCAGTCGAGTCGTTGGCTACATAAATGTCTGGCCATCCATCATTATCAAAATCAGCAACCAGCACCCCGAGACCGTAAGTGCTACTGGCACGCGTGATTCCGGACGCCTCGGAAACGTCCGTGAAGGTACCATCCCCGTTGTTGTGGTAGAGAATATTCTTCCCCCCATTCAACCCAGGCGGACCGCAGGCGACCATCACGCTTTTATAAAGACAGGGTCCCGACTCCGGCACTGGCGCCGTAGTCAGATCAAGGTCAATGTAGTTGGCGACGAACAGATCGAGGCGCCCGTCCCGGTCATAGTCGACAAACGCGCACCCTGTTCCCCAACGAGTTTTTTTGCCGGCAACTCCGGCCTTCTCGCTTACATCGGCAAAAGTTCCATCGCCATTGTTATGGTAGAGAACGTTCTTGCCATAGTAGGTCACGAACAAATCTTCGAAGCCATCGTTGTCGTAGTCTCCGATGCAAACACCCTGGCCCCAGCCGCTATGACTCAAGCCAGCTTTGGCAGTCACGTCCGTAAATGTACCGTCGCGATTGTTCTTGAAAAGATGGGATGCCGGCTCATGTCCCACCGGAAAACCCTCCAGTCGCCAGCCGTTCATCAAAAAAATGTCGAGCCAGCCGTCATTGTCGTAATCGTAGAAAGCCACGCCACAGCCAGTCGTCTCCAGCAGGTATTTATTTTTGTGTTCGCCGCCAAAGATAGTTTCTACGTTCAGACCGGCTTCGCTGCCGACGTTTACAAAGCTGACGCCAAGATCAATATCTGCCTTCTCGTCTGTTTGCGGAGTGTTGGACGGTGCCTGGAGGCGAAGCGGACGGGCGAAAGAGAACACATTCCCCAAAGAAAGCACCAGCGCGGACCGGCTCAGGGATCGGAGGAACTTGCGGCGTGAGGACACCAAAAGGAATTACCTGTATGCTCTTAGCTCGTGCTAGAATTCGCCCTTAATTCTGTAGGACAACCGCCCGATTTGCAAGCGTTCACACCTCGACGGGCTGTCAGCAACGGAGTTTCGAACGGCCTATTCCAGCACTGGCGGCGCTCTCCGCAGCCGACGCGAACGATTCCGTCGGCTGTACATTGTACTGCTGCTGATCACTATATCGATCTCGGCGTTCGCTGAGAATGCTGACTTATCTCTTTCGCGCCCCGTGCGACCCTGGGAATTTCTTTCGGCTGTTGGAACGCGAGCCGGGATGTTTGGCAACGAAGTTGGGAATTTCGAAGCCTGGGTGTACCCGCTGAAAATCCTACGCGATTTCCACCTCGTGTTTCATGTCGACGGTCGCGCGCTCCCGGCGGAGTCATTGGCACGCACAGTTTCTGTCCAGCCGGAAGCATGCTCTATCCTTTATTCGGGTGACTCGTTCCAGGTCCGAGAAACCTTTTTTGTGCCTGTACGTGAACCCGGCGCGGTCATCCTGATCGAGATCGAAACCGCGCACCAATTAGAAGTTGAGGCCGTGTTTCAACGCGATTTTCAGTTGGAATGGCCTGCGGCGCTGGGTGGAACCTATCTCAACTGGGATCCGAACCTTCACGCCTTTGCGCTCGGAGAAGTACAGAAAAAATTTGCCGCACTGGTGGGATCGCCAACAGCCGCACTTTCCGCTGAAGCGTACGCCACCAACTATTCCTCCTCGCCACAAAACTCTTTTCTGCTGGGTGCGACTGCAAAAGGCAAAGATACGAAGCTGGTGGTGATTACTGCTTCAGTGAACGGCCCCAAGGAAGCCGAAGACTCTTATCGACGACTTTCCAGCACGTACCCTGAGCTGCGGCGGGCTTCCTCCGACTATTACACGCGATACCTGAATGAAACTGTAAGTTTGGCGCTGCCTGAGCCACAATTGCAGCAAGCCTACGACTGGGCGCGCGTGAGCATGATTCAGGGCATGGTCAACAATCCATACCTCGGGACCGGTTTGATCGCGGGCTACGGAAGCTCGGGTGACACCGCGCGGCCGGGTTATGCCTGGTTCTTCGGCCGCGACGCGCTCTGGACCTCCTTTGCGTTCAACGCCGAGGGGGACTTCGCCGATACGCGTACGGCGCTGGATTTCGTCAGTCACTACCAGCGCGCCGACGGCAAAGTCCCGCACGAAATCTCGCAGTCCGCAACCTTCGTCCCCTGGTTCACCGACTATCCGTATCCCTACGCCTCGGTCGATGCTACTCCCCTGTACATCGTTGCCGCAGACGATTACGTCCGCGAAAGTGGAGATGTTGCCTTTGCCCGCGACAAGTGGGACAGCCTATGGAAGGCCTACGACTTTCTGAAGTCCACGTATAGCCCGCAAGGTCTGCCGCAGAACTTCGGGTTCGGCCACGGCTGGGTGGAGGGTGGCCCACTGTTACCGGTACAGACCGAGTTGTACCAAAGCGCACTAGGCGCCCAAGCGCTGCATGCGCTCTCGAATCTCGCTCACCTCGCTGGCAAGGACGACTTGAGCCAGAAATTAGCCCAGGAATTTACTGACCAGGAACAACTGGTCGACCATACATTCTGGTCCGCGGAGAAAAAGCTCTATGCCTATGCCCTCGACCCCAGTGGTAAACGCATGGATGCAGCCAGCGTGCTGGCCACGGTTCCTCTCTGGTTCGGCCTTCTCGATCAAGACCACGCACAGCAAATGATCGACCAGTTAGCCGATGCGGATCAGCAGACCGACTGGGGTATGCGGATCATCTCGTCGCAAAATCCTGTGTACGATCCTGGCGGCTATCACTTCGGGTCGGTGTGGCCGTTGTTCACGGGATGGGCTGCGGTTGGAGAATATCGCTACCATCGCGTCGTTCCCGCTTACTCTAACTTACGCTCTAACGCGCTGCTGGCGCTCGACGGAGCGCTCGGGCATGTCACGGAAGTTCTTTCCGGAGATTATTACCAGCCTCTTTCTACTAGTTCGCCGCACCAGATATGGTCCGCAGCCATGGTGGTCAGCCCTATCCTGCGCGGATTGCTCGGTCTGGAGACTGACACGACCTCGCACCAACTTCGCTTTGCTCCGCATGTGCCGGCGGAATGGAAATCATTCGAGGTTCGTAACGTTCATGTCGCTGGCGCCACTCTTGATCTCAAATACCTGCGCACCGAGGAAGGATTGACGCTGGAGATGCGACGCACGGGTTCGGGCGACTTACTCATGGAATTCTCACCGGCCGTCAGCCCCCGCGCGGAAGTCTCAAGCGCAGAAATCGACGGACGTCCCGTTTCACTGCGCGTCCAACGTAACAGCGAGGATCAACACTTGGTCTTGCGCTTCCCGGTTCGCAATGGAGCGAGTACGCTCCGAATCCGCGTGCGCAACGATTTTGGATATGATGTCTCCTCGAATCTTCCCCAACTGGGAGAACGCAGTCAGGGTTTGAGAGTTCTCTCCGAGTCTTGGGGTCCAAAATACGAAAGCCTGACCGTAAACGTTTCAGGCATCCCTGGCAAGCAATATGACCTCAGCCTGTGGAATTCACGACAGATCGCAAATGTGGAGGGAGGCAAGCTGATCCGGGAAGAAAATGGTCAAGGGCGAATCCGCGTCGAGTTGCCGGGAACTGATTTGTTCTCCTATGTTCATACAGCGATTTTGATCCATTTTACGGCCGAAGGCGGCGCCAGGAAACAAGTCGCTAAACCAGCAAAAAGTTCTGACTGACCCTGCGCTTTTACTGGCCTGAGGTCGCACGCTGAGCTAAACTTCTGCTATCGCCGCACAGCCGATTCACGAAGATCCGCTCAAGGAGAAAGTCCCGCATGTGTCGCAAATTAGTGGCATTCGTTCTATTCGTTGCTGGTTTCTGTTCTACGGTCCGCTCCCAAACGCAGGCCCTTGACGCGGAAGGGCATCAGTGGTGGCAGCACGCTGTGTTTTACGAGATCTATCCGCGTAGTTTCATGGATAGCAACAACGACGGAATCGGCGACCTGAATGGCATTGCCTCGAAACTGGATTATCTGAAGAGTCTGGGCGTTGACGCGCTCTGGATCACTCCCTGCTATCCCTCACCGCAGGTTGATTTCGGTTACGACGTTTCGGATTACGAGAATATCGATCCCATGTACGGAACGCTGGCGGATTTCGATCGTCTGCAGCAAGGGGCGAAGACACGCGGCATTCGCATCATTATGGATTTCGTAATGAATCACTCTTCCGATCAGCATCCATGGTTCATCGACTCGCGATCGTCTCGCACTTCCGCGAAACGCGATTGGTACATGTGGCACGACGGCAAAGGTTCGGCAGAGCCAAACAATTGGGTCTCGACCTTTGGTGGATCGGCATGGACGATGGATTTCAAAACCGGGCAATATTATTACCACTATTTCTATCCGCAGCAGCCGGATCTGAACTGGCACAATCCCGCCGTACACGATGCCATGTTCGATGTGACCCGCTGGTGGTACAAACGTGGAGTGGCTGGCTTCCGGCTCGATGCCGTGGATACATTGTTCGAAGACCCCGAACTGCGCGACAATCCGGTCCTTCCGGGCTTAAACAAATACGGCGATCCCAACGAGCAAGACCTTTACAACACCAAGCTGCCGGAAGTGCACGTCGTTCTCCGCGACTTGCGTAAGGTTGCCGATGAAAACAACGCGGTCCTCATTGGCGAAACCTGGACCAAAGACGTGAATGAGTTGAAGCAATATTACGGCGACCACAGCGATGAGCTGCAGATGCCGATGGACTTCCTGTTCACCAAGGTCGATAGACTGTCGCCACCGGAATTCCGCCGGCAAATTGCCGCGGTCGACTCAGCCGGAGGCTGGCCCGTTTTCGTCCTCAGCAATCACGACATCGTGCGCTCTTACGTGCGTTACGGAGATGGGCAGAACAACCAGGCCATCGCAAAACTGATGGCGTCACTCTATTTGACTCTGCGCGGGACCCCGATCATGTACTACGGCGAAGAGATCGGAATGCAAAACACCGATCCAGTGCGGAAGGAAGACGTAAAGGACCCGATCGGGCGCATGGGCTGGCCGCAGGAAAAAGGTCGCGATGGAGAACGAACCCCCATGCAGTGGGACGACAGCCCTAACGCCGGTTTTACGCGCGGTACGCCGTGGCTGCCCGTTCCGCTGATCTACAAAACCGTCAACGTCGCCAGCGAACTCAAGGATCCTTCTTCGATCCTGAATGTCTACCGCAGCCTGCTCGCTCTGAGACATCAGAATCGAGCTCTGCTGGACGGCGACTACATAGCTCTTAACGAGAACGATCCAAACGTGCTCTCCTACCTTAGACGTTATAAGAATGAGGCGGTGCTGGTCGTGCTGAACATGTCCTCGAAGCCGCAGCAGGTGAGCTTCGATCTCGCGCCCCAGGGCTTCGATGCAAAGACCGCGCATACTCTCTTGACTACTATGGCAGCAGGATCGAAAGCGAGCTCACTCTCGCATTTGCCCCTGGAGCCGTTTTCCGTTTACATCGGTGCAGTTTCGAAATGATGGCTGCCTGACTGTCAGTCGATGGCGGCAATAATGATACGAAAATCCCCGCTCACGGGAGGGATCGCGGCTCTAGTAGCAGTCATGCTGCTATGCATGTCGCACATATCCGTGAGCCAGCCTCCTGGCGGTACCACTACGGCCGATTCTTTAGGGTACGTGGGGAACGAAACTTGCGCGAAGTGCCACGCCTCAATCTACGAATCCTACACACGTACTGCGATGGCGAACGCCAGCGGTCCTGCCACCGAAAACCTGATCGTCGGCGAGCTCCTCCACCAACCATCGGCGGTGAACTACCGTATCTATTCCGAGGAGGGCAAGGTGTGGCTGGCCTTCGAGCGCCCCGGCGATCCCAGCGTAAGCGGCAAGCGGCAACTCCTCTACTACATCGGACAAGGCCGACGCGGCCGCACCTACCTGTTCTCAGTCGATGGCTTCGTGTTCGAATCCCCGGTGAACTGGTATGCCGACCGGCATATGTGGGACATGGCTCCCGCGTACGGTGGCACCCGCGAGATGCCTCTGAACCTTCCGGCGCTAGTAAGTTGCCTGGAGTGCCACGTCAGCGGAATCCAGCCGCCGATTAATGGCACTGAAAATCGCTACAATATTCCTCTGTTTGCATATTCGGGCGTAAGCTGTGAACGCTGTCACGGACCAGGCGCTGCGCACGTGAACGGCGGCGGCGCGATTGTGAATCCCACGAAACTGCCAGCGGCGCGCCGCGATGCCGTGTGCATGCAGTGCCATCTCGAAGGGAATGCCGCGATCGAAAGAGCAGGCAAGCACCTCTACGAGTACCGGCCAAGCGACAATCTTTCGGACTATATCCGGTACTACATTCTGGCTGACAGCAAAGGTACGGGACTGCGCGCTACCAGCCAGTTCGAAGCCCTCTCGCAAAGCGTATGCCAAAAGAAATCGGGCGATGCGATGTCGTGCACCAGTTGCCACGATCCGCACGTGCAGGTGAAAACCGAAGAGCGGGCCTCGTTCTATCGCGCAAAGTGTCTCGCCTGTCACGGAAAGCCCTTTGGTGCCAGGCACCATTCGGATCGACCGGACTGCACCTCGTGTCACATGCCAGCGTCGTTGAGCACCGACGTGGCACACACCGAGGTGACCGATCACCGTATCCTGCGCCGGCCTTCCTCAACGCCGATGTTGGAAAACGCGCTTGCGCAACCTGCGATGCCGACGCTCGTGCCGTTCCCGCGCTCGCATGAGGCTGACAACGATGTGCGAGATGAAGCGCTGGCATGGGAGTCTGTTGCGGAATCAGGGCCGAAGTCGGCTGAAGGCCAAGCTGAACGGTTGCTGCGATCAGCGCTGCTGAAATCGTCTGACCCCGCATTGCTGTCAGCGATGGGCTACATCGAGCAGAAGCACGGAGCCACCGATCGCGCTCGCGAACTGTATCAGAAGGCGCTCGTGATCGATCCAAATCTGATCGATGCGGCGACAAACCTTGGAGTTCTCGAAGCCAAGAGCGGACACATGCGCGAGGCCGTAACACTGTGGCAGGGATCGTTTCAGCGAGCTCCCGGTCGAAGCAGCATCGGGATGAACCTTGCTCGGACTTTCTGCGGCTCGGGACAGGTTGACGAGGCGCGTACCTACACTTTGCGGGTGCTGCAATTTAATCCTGATCTTGGAGCCGCAAAGAAGTTACTGAACGGGCTGAACGCAGACCCTCCGAAGTGTGGGCTGTAATTCCCTCAAGCGGGCGAGCGACGATGGTCTTGCGCGTGTTGCCCCTTGTAGATCTGTCAGTCAGCAAGTCGTTCGAAAAACGGCTTGAGTTCGAGGATGCAACCGCGCGAAGAGTCGTTCTCGTGGCCGCCTGAAAGGGAAGGCACACGGGGAGGACTCCGCGTTGGAATACACGCATTACGTTCCCGCAGGAACCCAGACATTGTCCGCAGCGACTATCTCGGCATTCGGCACTTCGGTCATCAAATTGACGCGCTGCAGACCAGGCTTCTTCTTCGGGATGGCCTGAAACACCGCGTAGTATTGATTGTCTAAGTACCTCTGCAAGCGGTCCAGATAAGGCTTGAAACTGACCAGATTTGAGATGCCGAGGGAGAAGACGTCCCCGCCGGTCTCGTCCGACAGCTTCGACAGTCCAGAAAGGCCAAGCTGCTGATCCCATGAGCTTCGCGCGGCTCGTCCGACACTCGTGGCGTACAACGAGTAGACAAGGACGTTGTAGCGCTGGCAGATCTCGCTGGCCGAGCTGACGTCGGGACTCATCGTCGGCATGCTGTGATAAACGGTCCCGTAGTTTGGTCCCAACCGGTTAACCGTTGGCGTTTCGCCACGCAGTCGGTCGATTCCGTCTGCCACCATGAGGACTTCGCGCCGGACCTTCTGCTGCGGCCAGCTCTTGACCAGGCTGATGAGCGATAAGTACGGACTATTCATGGCCCCGAGCGTTCCCAAGGGTAGACGCACCGCCTTGGCGGCGAGAGCATGATCGGCAGTGAAATTCTGGACGATGTTGACGGTTGCGTTCGCCATATAGCCGACGCCAATCACTGTTGATACGGGTTGTGCGTTGATAAAATCCCGAATGTCGTTAAGGTTGTTTCCAATTCGAGAGTCAAGCGTATCGTCAATCAGGATAAACAGCTGCAGCGCCGAGGTATCTCCGCGGGCCGGTATCAATTGCGTTACATTGAGGAAAGTCTTGCCCTGTTTTACCTTTACGTCTATCGGGCTGAAGCGATGGAGCCTCACTGTCTTCATGAACCGCTTCGTCCGTTATTACCATGTGGACTTGGACCCCGCCAGAGGCGGCCTTCTCTTGCGAATGCGCGGTTACCGTAGCGAACGCCAAAGCGCACAACGTACCGAACATGGCCAGCACAACTCTGCAGCTTTTCATTGACTCCTCCTTATCTGAATCAACATTGTTACTCGACCGCACTCATAAGAATCGACCACTAAACTGTGGGATGCGGGAGCACTGATCGTAGCATCTTGAGTTGCGATTGGTTGCGGATGCGATCCCACAAATTTGTAGCTGACACAATGAAGTCGTACGACTGGCAAAATTAATAGGGCGCGATCGTAGGCGATCGGAACTCGATTGTCTCGGCCCCCAGGCAAAGGATTGGGACAAGTTGTCCCATCCGCGGGCGGAACGCATCATCCCTCGTATTTTCATGCGCATACACCATATCTTCAAACGCGGGAGGCCAATCTGTCCCAGTCGTACCAGCTCCAGAACATAATCTAACCTATTGATTTTAAGGCGGTTGAATGACCTTCACTCCTGGCACTCGACCTGCACTTAACCCTACCGAAGAACACTTTTGTGAGGTGCGTTCAAGTGTCAAAACAGAATCAAGTCGGGAGGCTGGCGCTGCTAACCGTGCTGGTCTACGCAGTGATCCAAGTTATTCCCCATAGGATTTTCAACCACGTTATTTCGTTCATAGCATCAGCCGTTTGGGGCAGCTAACGAAATGACACGACCCGGGAGAATTGGAGCAAGCCGCCAATGAAGCCACGAAGACCACATACCGAGAAATGGAAGGGTATCCGGAAGGCGCTTCTGCGTCTTGCAATTCCGGCTCTCTTCGCGACCGCCAGTTTTGCAGCGTCGCCCTCAAAACCTCTCGAACATGCATTCAGCGTGGAGCGTCATGCTGGAAAGATTGCCAACGACATCGACCGTCGCCGCCCCAACGACCGGGTCGACGTGATCGTGCAGTTTAGAGTCACTCCCACCGCCGCCCACTACCAGAGAATGACTGCCCGCGGAGCCGTGGTCAAGACCAGACTGCACAGCATCAAGGCTGCGGCCTTTACGCTTCCGGTCTCGGCGCTGACCAAATTGGAGAAAGATCCTGATGTTCTGTATGTGTCGCCGGATCGACCGGTTAGTCTGAGTAGTTACGAGAGCTTTGCATCGGCAGTGGAAGCGGACGTAGCTGCCCAGCAGTACGGACTTGACGGTACCGGAGTCGGGATCGCGGTAATTGATAGCGGCGTCGCCGATCACTCTGACTTTCACACTCCGAACGGAAGTCGTGTGGTGCACAGCGAAAGCTTTATCCCGGGAGTTACATCCGCGGTAGACGCCTACGGACACGGCACTCACGTCAGCGGCATCCTGGGCGGAAATGGCACAGCTTCTGGCGCAGGTAGCGGCTACGCCCAGCAAATCGTAGGCGTGGCCCCGAATGTCAATATCATCAACCTTCGTGTACTTGATCAAAACGGTGCGGGTACGGACAGCCAGGTGATCGCCGCCATTCAGCGAGCCATCCAACTTCAGGCTCAATACAACATCCGCGTCATCAATCTTTCACTGGGACGGCCAGTGTTTGAAAGCTACACCCTGGATCCTCTCTGCCAGGCGGTCGAACAAGCCTGGGCCGCGGGCATCGTGGTAGTGGTGGCCGCCGGAAACGACGGACGAGACAATTCGATGGGCACTCGCGGTTTCGCCACCATCGGCGCGCCGGGCAACGATCCCGCAGTGATTACAGTTGGCGCTACCAGGACCATGGGAACCGCCACACGGGTAGACGACGCCATCGCAAGCTATAGCTCGAAGGGGCCAACCTTGCTCGATCACGTAGTTAAGCCGGACGTCGTCGCTCCCGGCAACCGCATTGGGTCATTGCTGGTCAAGAAAAGCACACTCGACGTGGCCGACCCGAATCTCGAGATTGCTCCGAGCGGAACTTGCACTGGTACCTGCTCTACCCAGTATTTTCGGCTGAGTGGCACGAGCATGGCCACGCCCGTAGTGAGCGGCGCTGTCGCACTCATGCTGCAAAAGGATCCCACGCTGACGCCAGATACGGTGAAAGCGCGCATCATGAAGACTGCATGGAAGGGATTTGGCGTCTATTGCAACTCTTACGATGTCTACAACAATCTCTACAGCAACGAATATGACCTCTTCACCTATGGGGCAGGATATCTTGACGTTGATGCGGCGTTGGCCAACACCGATGTTGCCAACGGCGTGGCTCTGTCTCCAACCGCGAGCTACAATTCTGCGAACAACACTGTGACCATCGTCAATACCAGTTCCGTGACATGGGGCACTTCCGTGGTTTGGGGAAACTCGGTGGTGTGGGGCACCTCAATCATCTGGGGCAGTTCGGTAGTCAACGCGAACTCCGTGGTTTGGGGAAACTCCGTGGTCTGGGGCAACATCGTGGACACAGGTTTCAGCGTGGTCTGGGGTAACAGCATCGTCTGGGGCAGTTCAACAGCGACTGCGGCCTTTAGTGATGGCCAGGACGGAGAAAACTAACCATGACACATCTCTCGACAAAGACCAAAATACTTGTCGGGTTCGTGATTGTCGTCGGCCTTGGGATTTTTCTCCAGGTGCCGCTGACATGGGGACACCCGGCTTACGGACGCTTCATCGGGACCTTGCTGGTCGCTCTCTTCGCAGCCCGGCTTAAAGTTTCCCTGCCACGGCTGACGGGATCCATGTCGGTGAACCTGCCGTTCATCCTCCTGGCTCTCAGCGAGCTCAGCTTGGCCGAGGCGCTACTCATCACCGCTGCTTCGACATTCGCGCAATGCCTCTGGTCTGAGAGCAGTCAGCAGAAGCCGATCAAGATGATGTTTAACGTGGGCGTCACCCTGATCGCTGCCGAAGCCGCATGGCTCACCCTTCAGGCGACAGCGCCAAATTTGGGACTCGGCCTCGCGTTGGGAGCGCTGGCTTACTTGCTGGTCAATACCATCCCGGTCGCAGCGGTTATCGCTTTCACCGAAACCGGTGGCCTGTTTGGAATCTGGAAAAAGATCCTGCAACTGACGTTTCCTTACTACCTTCTCGCCTCTGGCGTTGCGGGCCTGGCCAAGTTGGCCACCCATGCATTCGATTGGTACGTGCCGCTGCTCATCCTGCCGCTGATGTTTCTCGTACAGCGGTCCTTCCGACTCTATTTCCAGTCCCTGCGCGAAAACGCGGGGCGACAGGGCCAGTACGCCATGGCCGCAGGCTCTGGCCGCGGTTGATAAGCGATACACACGGTTGAAACTCGCCGGCCAGGTTCCACGACCTGGCCGGTCGTCTTTTATACGCCTGTGGCTTCCGGGAATGTGCTCTCAATTTCTGGGACTGTACAGAACGACGATGATCCAGCCGTGAGCGGCGGCATGTGAAAGCCCGGCACGGCAGTGCCGGGAAAACAGAAGCGGAAATACAGGAGTCCCGCAGGGACGGCACTCGCTGATGGATACACCTCACATCGAAAACGGCAGAGCCAAAATCATTTCGACGGCATCACCGGAAGCACAAGCGCCGAAGGATGTTGTGCATCGTGCAGAATCGTGTTGGTCGCGCTGACGGACGTCCGCGCGAATTTGATCTCCTCGCCAGTGTTTAAATTGCGATCGAAGCGCGGGAAATTGCTACTGGAGACTTCCAGGCGCAGCACGTGACCTTTCAGGAAAACATTGGCCGTGGCCCATAGGTCGACGGAGATTTCGTAGATCTGGCCGGGATTCATCAACCCGGCATGCTCCGGGGAAGCGCGATAGCGCATGCGAAGGATACCTTCGGTAAGATCTTGCGCGAATCCGTCGGGCGCGACATCCACCAGCTTGGCGGTGAAGTCAGTATCAACC
>Ga0210405_10003125_pt1 | contig 16509 bp, 17 predicted proteins | sample IncBWH11MmetaG_FD_155492 | JGI IMG/M metagenome (GOLD analysis project Ga0210405, IMG submission 155492) | Forest soil microbial communities from Barre Woods Harvard Forest LTER site, Petersham, Massachusetts, United States - Inc-BW-H-11-M | ecosystem: Environmental > Terrestrial > Soil >... | reverse complement strand
CGCGCGAGAAAAAACGACTCCTCGGTGAGATCGCGGCGCACCACATCCGTGCCGCCAGGGTCGCTCCAACCTTCGGCGAAGGCGGCGTAGATGGCGTCCAACACGGTGTCGAGCCGAGAGGGAAGCTCCTCGCGCTCCGGGATGCGAAACGGAATGCCGGCATTGCGGATCTTGTCTTTGGCGCGGACCAGTCGCTTGCTCATGGCTGCGGGAGACATGAGAAACGCCGAAGCGATCATCGCCGCATCGAGGCCGAGGATGACTTGCAGAATCAACGGCGCGCGAATGCCGGCGTCGAGGGCAGGATGCGCGCAGGCAAACATCAGAGCGAGACGTTGATCCGGGATTTCAGATGCCGCTGCGGCGGCTTCCAGACCTTCTGCCATAATGCGCAATTGCTCGCCCGCAATGTCATGCCGGAGCCGACCTCGGTGCATATCGATCGCCTTTCGCCGCGCCACAGTTAGCAGCCACGCTTCCGGGTTCGCTGGACAGCCGTTGCGTGGCCAGTCTGCCAGCGCGGAAGCGAAGGCTTCCGAGAGCGCGTCCTCGGCCGCCGCCACGTCTCGCGTGCGCGCCGCGAGAAACGCGACGAGTTTGCCGTAGCTGCGGCGTGCCACCGCATCCGCTATGCTTTGCGCTTGCCCGGCGCCTTCGCGAGAGTTCATGCGCTCACCGGGAGTTAGGAAATGACTGCAGACATGGATTTCCGTCCCGTTCTCCATTTCGCGTCCTCCTCCATGCTCTCCCGAACGCGGAACTCGGTGATCTTGCGGATCAGTGGCAGAGGCAGTGGCTTGTCCAGCGGAAACTGGATCGACGAACTAGCCGTGGTAAGTTTTGAAAGTTCTTTCGCGAAGGCTTTCACCGCCGAAGGCGTGGGATAGAAGCCGATGTGCTGTTCGAACGCCGCGAACGTAACGAGAATCCTGTGATAGGAGAATGCGGGCATCCCCCACTTCAGACCCTCTTTGGCGCCAGGTGCGGCTTTGCGAATACACGCGCGCATTTCACGGAGTTTTTTCCGTGCCTCTTTAGGCGCGTCATGGATGTATTCGGTGATGTTTTGAGGCCGGTCTTTTATTGGCGGAGTCATCGTTTTGTTCCATCAATCCCTTGATGTTCCTTCACGCTGCCGGCTGGTAGCAGACGAAGACGGTGCCATTCCCGAAGGCGCGCGACTTCGTCAGCTGCAAGTTCAGCTTGTCCTTGACGCTTTCGAACATCGTCCGGCCTTTGCCTAGAACAATGGGACTTAGCGCGATCTGATATTCATCGATCAAATTTTGCTGCGCCAATTGGGAAACGATGCTGCCGCTTCCGAGAATCACCATGTCCGGTCCGGGCTCGTTCTTCAGCTTTCGTACTTCCGCCGCCAGCTCGCCTTTGACGAGCTTGGTGTTGCTCCACGACACTTTGTCCAGCGTTCGCGAAAACACGATCTTCGGCATATCGTTGATGCCTTTGGCGACGACTGGAGAGTTCTGGAGAGCCATCGGCGTCGGCCAGTAGCTTGCCATAAGTTCGTAGGTAATCCTGCCAAACACAAGCACGCCGCTGCCACTAGCATTTTCGTTGACGAAAGCGTTCCACTCGGCATCATGTTTGTGGGCCCAGCTCATGTCGCCCTTGCCGTCCACAAAAAAACCATCCAACGACACCATATTGAAAACGACTAATTTACGCATGGTTCTTCTCCTTTTTTTTCGATGAGTTGCAATTTTGAAATTCGTGCCGCTGTGCGGCTTACTCTGGCTTGATGTATTTGGAGATGTCGTCGGTCAGCAGCGTGCCCTCGCGGACTGGACGCACTTCAACGACACCGTGGAGCGCGGTTGGACTGCGAGCTGCCCACGAAATGGCGGCGTCAAGATCGGCCACTTCAATGATGTGATAGCCGCCGAGCTGCTCTTTCGAGTCTGCATAGGGGCCGTCCAGCACCTGAGTCTTGCCGTTGGCAATCCGCACGGTTGTCGCCGCCGAGGTGGGATGCAGACCTCTGCTGTCTTTCAGCACGCCAGCCTTGGCCATGGCTTCCATGTAGGCTCGATAGGCGCCCAACCAGTGCTGTTGCTCATCCCTGCTCAATTGGGGCCATCCCGCTTCGCCCACATAGTCCATCAAGATGTATTTCATCTGAGTCTCCTTCGCGCGTCCGCGTACGCATGGATGTTCCACTACGACAATGACGCTCAGAATCCGCTGATTGGACTGCCCGACGCTTCGCGCGTCGCTCTCTTGAAAGTTCGCGCCCTACGCCCGTGTCGTAACTCCTTCAAGCATGGCCCAGAATGGACGCACTTCGACCGTGCCGTGACCCGTGGCCGGGCAACGCGCTGCCCAGGAAAGCGCGCCATCAAAATCGGCAACCTCGATAATGTAGTAGCCGCCGAGCTGCTCTTTCGAGTCTGCATAAGGTCCATCCAGCACCTGCGATTTGCCATTCACCTGCCGCACGGTTTTCGCTTTGGAACTAGGCTGCAAGCGGCCGCTGCCAACGAGCGCTCCGGCCTTCGTCAATGCTTCGGTGAACGCGGTGTAGGCCGCCATCCCCTCTTCTTGCTGGGCCTTGGTCAGCGTGGGCCAGCCGGCCTCGTTCACATAAGCCATCAGGATGCATCTCATGTTGAGCCTCCCTTATCCGATATGGGCGGGAATATTGTCCCGCTACTACAATGACGCTCGCAATCTGGTGATTTGGACAGCCAAGGCAAAATTCTTTTTCCGGCCCCAGTTTGCCATATCACCTAAGCCGTAAGTGCCGATAACACTGTGGCCGCCGCGAATTTCACGACTGTCTCTACAGCAAAAAACCACCATTGCTGGCCATGCAATACCGTGGCAGCCCTCAGCGCGATTCCGATAACCAGCAACGTTGTCCCGATTCTCATGGCAATCCTCCACGTCTCCGTTATGTGTCTCGCAGGTATCATTGTTCTGCTACTACAATGACGTCCAGTCCCCGACGATTTGGACAGCGCCCTATTTCTCGGAAGTCAAGGATTTCGGCTCCCAACAGCCCGGCAAGCCTTCGGTCGTGGGCGGATACCCTACATTTGTAGCCCGGACCTGCTCTCTGAATTAGCCGTTCCGCCGCGTCTTGGATATAATTCGTCTGCATCGTTTAGTCTCTGATTTGCTCACTGCCACTCTGGAGGTCCCTAGATGGCTGGCTCGCCAACCCTCTTGCCCGAATCGCGGTTTGGAAGCACTCTGCGCCGCGATGCCTGGTGGGTCGAAGTTCTGCCCGTAATTATTTTGCTCGGAGGCTTTGGTCTCTACGCTACGCTGCGCGCCTTTGAAGGTGCCTATTTCGAGTGGGGTCCGTATCTCTCGCCTTTTTATTCTCCCCTTATCGACCCACAACATCATTGGTGGAAATTTTCTCCTGCGTTGCTGATTCTTGCCGGCCCGCTCGGTTTTCGCGCCACCTGCTACTACTATCGCAAGGCTTATTACCGGGCATTTTTTCTCGATCCACCTGCTTGCGCCGTAGGTGAACCTTCCAAACGTAACTACAAGGGCGAAACGGCATTTCCCTTCATCCTGCAAAATATCCATCGCTATTTCTTCTATCTTGCGCTCGTATTTCTTGGATTTCTCTGGTACGACGCCGTGCTCGCCTACAATTTCGACGGCCATTTCGGTATCGGCCTCGGCACTCTCGTCATGAGCATCAACATCATGATGCTCACGCTGTACACGTTCTCGTGCCATTCCCTCCGCCATCTCGCGGGGGGAAAACTCGACTGTTTCTCCTGCGCTTCCTTTGGCAAGTCTCGTTTTGCCGCCTGGCGCGGTGTCAGCTTCTTGAACGATCGCCACATGCTTCTGGCCTGGACGAGTCTGATCACCGTCGGCCTCACCGACTTTTACATCCGTCTGGTGGCCAGCGGCGCCATCCACGACCCGAGGCTCATGTGACCACTAGCTACGAGACCCGCGAACACGACGTTTTGATCATCGGCGCCGGCGGCGCCGGTTTGCGCGCCGCCATTGAAGCCCTCGCGAAAGGCGCGAGCGTCGGCGTCGTTTGCAAATCTCTCCTTGGAAAAGCCCACACCGTCATGGCCGAAGGTGGCATCGCCGCGGCGATGGCCAACGTCGACACCGCCGACGGCTGGCAACCTCATTTCCGCGACACCATGCGCGGCGGAAAATTTCTGAACAACTGGCGGATGGCTCAGCTTCATGCACAAGAAGCTCCCGACCGCGTCCGCGAACTCGAACAATGGGGCGCTCTCTTCGACCGCACCGACAAGGGCGCCATTCTCCAGCGCGCTTTTGGCGGCCACACCTACAAACGTCTCTGCCACGTCGGCGACCGCACCGGCCTCGAAATGATTCGCACGCTTCAGGACCGCGGCGTGCAACTCGGCTTCGACGTTTACATGGAGTGCACCGTCACGCGCCTTCTCACCGCCGCTGGCCGCGTCGCCGGCGCCTTCGGCTATTGGCGAGAAAATGGCCGCTTCATCGTTTTCAAAGCCAAGTCCATCGTCATCGCCACCGGCGGCATCGGAAAAGCCTGGCCTGTCACTTCCAATTCCTGGGAGTACACCGGCGACGGCATGGCGCTCGCTTACGAAACCGGGGCCGAGCTGATGGACATGGAATTCGTCCAGTTCCATCCCACGGGCATGGTTTGGCCGCCCGGCGTGCAAGGTCTTCTCGTCACCGAGGCTGTCCGCGGCGAAGGCGGCATCCTGCGCAACAAACTCGGCGAGCGCTTCATGGAGAAGTACGACCCCAAGCGCATGGAACTTTCCACCCGCGACGTCGTTGCTCGCTCGATCTACACGGAAGTGAAAGAAGGCCGCGGCACCGAACATGGCGGCGCTTATCTCGACATTTCCCACAAACCAGCCGAGTACGTGAAGAAAAAACTTCCCAGCATGTATCACCAGTTCAAAGAGCTTGCAGATGTGGACATCACCAAAGGCCCCATGGAAGTCGGCCCAACGTGCCATTACATGATGGGCGGCATTCGCGTCGACGCCGAAACCGCTCAATCCACCGTGCCCGGCCTCTTCGCCGCTGGCGAAGCCGCTGCGGGCCTACATGGTTCGAATCGCTTGGGCGGAAATTCGCTTTCCGATTTGCTCGTCTTCGGCCGCCGCGCCGGCCTTGCCGCCGCGGAAAACGCGAAGCGCGTTTCCAACCTTGGAATATCCGAGGCGCAAATCGCGGAAGCCGAAAAAGAACTTCTCGCGCCATTCTCCAATGCAGGCGCCGAGAGTCCTTACGCCGTTCATCGCGATCTGCAAAAAGTAATGCAAAGCCTCGTAGGAATTTTCCGCACCGAAGAAGATCTGAAAAAAGCTTTCGCCGAGCTCGAACAATTGAAAGCTCGCGCCGCAAAAGCCAGCGTCGAAGGCTCGCGCCTTTTCAATCCCGGCTGGCATCTCGGGCGCGAGCTCACATCCATGCTCACCGTCTCCGAGGCTGTCGCGCTTAGCGCCCTCGCTCGCACGGAAAGCCGCGGCGCGCACAGCCGCATCGACTATCCAAATTACGATCCCGTCTGGGAGAAAAAGCACAACATTATCGTCCGCGAAGGCGCCGAGATGAAGCGCCGCGAATCTTCCGTCGAGGAAATGCCCGAAGATTTGAAGCAGCTAGTAATGACCGAATAGATTTTGTTGAAGCGCGATCCTTGCTGGAATTTTGTAGGTGCCGGGCTTTAGCTCGGCATGTAGTTCTTAGAAATTTCGGGATCAACAGCCCGAACGCACTTTGGAGAACTCATCGATGCCCGACGCAACCTTACGAGTCTTCCGCGGCGAAGGCGCCACCGGCGGACAAGCCGTCGACTACGCTGTCCCTGTCGCTCCCGGCATGGTTGTTCTCGACGCCCTTCACTACATCCAGGGCCATCTCGCGCCCGATCTCGCCGTCCGCTGGAATTGCAAAGCCGCGAAGTGCGGCTCCTGCTCCGCCGAAGTCAACGGCCGCCCCCGCCTCACCTGCAAAACGCGCGTGGACTCTTTGCCTTTGGATCAGCCCATCACCGTCATGCCCATGAAGTCTTTTCCGCGCATCAAGGATCTCGTCACGGACGTCTCCTGGAATTACACCGTCAACAAAAAAATCCCCGCCTTCCGCCCTCAGCAAAACACCGACTGGAAAATTTCCCAAATCGATGTCGACCGCGTTCAGGAGTTCCGCAAGTGTATCGAGTGCTTCCTCTGCCAGGACGTCTGCCATGTCATCCGCGAGCATGACGAAAAAGCAAAATTCGCCGGCCCGCGCTTTTTCGTCCGCGTCGCCGGACTCGAACTCCACCCCCTCGACGCCCTTGATCGCACCGCCCTTCTTAAAGACGACCTCGGCATCGGCCTCTGCAACATCACCAAATGTTGCACCGAAGTTTGTCCCGAAGAAATTCACATCACCGACAACGCCATCATTCCGCTAAAGGAGCGTGTCGTCGACCAGTTCTATGATCCGTTGACTATGCTCTTCCGCAAAATCCTCGGCAAGTAAGTGGCTCAGACTTAAGTCTGTGCTCTTCTCCAGCGCAGCCTTCAATCTGTGCTCTGAAATCATGTAACATGCTGGTCGGTCGCGAAGGGTAGGAAGGGCGGAGCGTAAAGGCTTCTAATCCTTTACTTCCTTTATCTCCTCTACTTCCTCTACCTCCTTCGCTTCAAGGAGTTCTCATGTCTAACCAACTAAAATCCATCTCCAAAGCCGGCATCCCCGAAGCCATCGCCAAAGCCGAGCTCTACCGTTACCTCAACGAACCCGAAGAAGCCGAGTCCATCTGCCGCGATATCCTGGTCGTTGACGCAAATCACCAACTAGCTAGCCGCATGCTCGGCCTTGCCATCACTGACCAGTTCACCGGCGCCGCCGCCGACCGCTACGCCGAAGCCCACTCCATCTTTCAATCCCTCCGCGATCCTTACGAGCGCAACTACTACACCGGTCTCCTGCAAGAGCGCCGCGCCAAAGCCCAGCTCCACTCCGGCTGCTCCGCCCACATTCTCCTACCACTGATCGAAGAAGCTCTCCGCTGTTTCGCCGAAGCCGAAAAAATCCGCCCCGCCGGCAATGACGACAGCATCCTCCGCTGGAACCGCTGCGTCCGCCTCCTCGAATCCCGCCCCGAATTTCACGTCGAACATCCCGGCCTCGCCGCCTTCGACAGCGAAGACGCCCCGCCCATCAACGTACCCATCCGCCGCACGACAACGCCTCGCTGATCTGTTGTTTGCGGGAGCACACGGTAGTTAGCGATAACTATCAAGTAGTATGATAAATCCCGATGCAACGGCGCATTGTACTTTCCCTCTTCTTGCTCGCCTCGCTTTCTTCCGTTTCTCGCGCCGCCGATTCCGTTGTCGTCAAAATCAAACAGGTCGGTCTGGCGGGGATCTCCGCAATCGGCAACTGGAGCACCTTGGTGGAAGTTGAGGCTCGCAACGCTTCAAACGGCTCACTCTCCCTGAACCTGTCGGTAGCGGAATTAAATCTCGATGCGGAGGCATTGCCGGCATCGGAGACGTTTGATATCCCCGTAACACTGGCGTCCGGCGAAGTGCGTACCTTCGATATCCCCCTCCACGTCTTCCCACTTGAACGCGGCGTAGTTTTCGTCGAGGCCCGCGACACTAGCGGCCGCATTTTGGGCCGGACCGGGCGCCGTGTCGGCGAGAAAACGCAGGGCACGGTCATCGCACTACTCTGCGCAAGCGCCGAGGTTTGCCGTTCCTTGCAGCAATCCATTTTGCTGAGTGGCACAGCCGAGGAGCAGACACGGAAATCGCAATCGCTGCGGTTCGTCCAGGTGCAGGAGCCGCCCTCCGTCGATTGGGGTTATTCCCCCGCATTCACTATTCTTGTTGCTCTTCCCCTTGCCAGGCTTTCCGTGGCGCAACGTGAAGCACTCGAAATCCATTTGCACGCGGGCGGCACTCTTGTCCTTTTCGAGGATCAGGCCGCCGACGGTCCCCCGCTCCTCTCCGCCTCGTCTGGTGCATCCGACAGGGCAAGCAAGCGCGACTCCGGCGCCGCCCGATTCCTGGAGGCGTATCGCACGCATAGTCAGGAAGGCCAGATTGTTCCCGTAGGCTATGGAAGTTTCATCCACTTTCGCTCCATCTCCAGCCAGAGCTTTGCCGACCACTTCCGCCCCATGGGATTTAGCGGGGACACTCCGCCGGAGCTTCGACGCCGGTGGGCGAATGATTCTCGGGCAGAGTTGACGGGCCAGGCCGCAAGCGAAACTGAGTGGCTGATGCGCCGCCTGGGCACGTCCTTTCGCTTTCCCACTTTTCTCGAGGTTCTTCTCTGGATCGTCGGCTATCTGATCCTCGTCGGAGCCGCAAATTTTGTCATTCTGCGCCGCATCGGACGACCGGAGTGGGGTTGGATCTCTATTCCCGCGCTGGCCGTCCTCTTTTCTCTGATTCTGTATGTTGTCAGTGCCCGCAATCATCCGAGAAATTTCGATCTCGACCAAATGGTCGAATACCGCATGGACCCATCCAGTCCCCTTGCTTTGCTCCACGCAACCGTACGTGTCTCCGCGCCGTCGCATTCCATCGTGCGGCCCGTCCTCCCGGCTGGGCTAAATTATGAGTATTCCCAGCGGCAGTCTGACATCTCCAACGAGGGCCTTCTCCCGCGGTTTTCCGGTGAGGGCATTCACAAGATTACCCTCGGCGACACATGGGAAACGCAATTTACCCTACGCAGATGGTCTTTTCGGGATATCGATTTTCATGGGCATCGGACGTTCGACGGAGCCATCTATCGTGACGCAACCGGCCATTTGCACAATAATTCAGGATTCCACTACCAGCAAGCGATCCTCGTCGATCGCGACAACGTCTTTCTCCTTGGTGATTTTCGTTCTGCCGCGATGGTCGATCTCGGTCATGTGCAGCGCCTTCCCTATGCACAGGAAACCGGTCGCCTGGTTCCCGGCAATGAAGTCTATCCCGGTCCTCCGTTTGCCTTTCACGCCACCGAAGGCGGCTGGCCAGCTTCGGAAGAACAGCTCCGCCTATATGAGAAGGAACGAAAGTCTCTCAGAGATCAGCCGTTTTCCCTTTTGGAACTCATTCGCGGCTGGTCTCCCGTTGGTGATGACGTTTTCCGGGAAACCAAGGCGGTTTTCTTCGGCCTCAGCGCAGAGGCTTCTTTAGGCGCGACGCTGCGCGATGGCTCGCCGGACCAGAAGGCTTTTTCTCTCACGATCGTGACGTTCAAGGAATGGCCATGATCGAAGTCGAATCTCTGCGCAAAATCTTTCGCGGTGGCCGTGGGTTAGACGGCTTTTCACTTCAGCTCGAAACCGGCGAGTTGGTCGGGCTCGTTGGTCCCAACGGGGCCGGAAAGACCACGCTGATCAAAATCCTTTCCACGCTTCTACCTCCGGATTCGGGAGTGACTCGTGTCGCAGGTCAAGACGTTCGCTCCGACCCTCGGCGCGTCCGCGCGGCCGTGGGTTACCTTCCCGATGTCGCCGGTGTGTATCAGGATATGCGTATCCGCGAGTTTCTCGAGTTCTTCGCCGATGCTTTCCGCTTAAAGGAACCAAATCGCAGCGCGGCTATTGAGCGGGCGTTAACCCGCGCGGGTCTAGCCGATCGGCCCGAAGACTTCGTCGAGCATCTCTCGCTCGGTTGGAAACAGCGTTTATTGCTGGCTAAAACGCTTCTTCACGAGCCCAAGCTGCTTCTTCTGGATGAACCCGCCACGGGCCTCGACCCCTTGGCCCGCATCACCCTTCGCGAGCAATTGAAACAGCTCCACACCGAAGGTGTCGCCATCCTGATTTCTTCGCATATTCTCAGCGACCTCGAGGATATTTGCACGCGCATCGTCTTTATCGCCGATGGAAAAAACGTCTCCGAAGCCCACCTCAGCGCAGCCGAAGGGTCAGCTGCACCCACTATCCGGTGCGAGGTCGAATTTGAAGGTTCTGCCAGCGCTGTTGATCCGTTTCTGAAGCAACCAGTGAACGTCCGGGTTCTGGAAAAACGCGATCGTCTGCTCGTCATCGAGTTAACTGGCGGTCCGAAGGAGGCCTCGGCTTTCCTGCAGAAGCTGCTTGCCGCCGGAATACTCATCACCCACTTCGATGCGCGCGGCCTCAATCTCGAGGACAGATACCGTCGCGCGTTTGGAAAGCAAACTCGATGATCCGTTTGGTCACCAACCCGATGATCCTCAAGGAGTTGCGGCAACGCCTGCGTGAACGTCGCGCTTGGCTTCTCCCTACGCTCTATCTGCTCGTACTCGCCGGTACAGTCTCCTTTGCCTACTACGGCAGCACGGATCCTGAAATGAGGGGCAATCAGGGAGAAGTGCAAGGCGCGGATATCGGCGAAGTCATTTTCCTGACGGTGGTCATTACTCAGATGGTTGTCCTCCTTTTGATGGCGCCCGTTTTTAGTGCCGGCTCTCTGACGATAGAAAAAGAGCAACGAACCTTCTCCGGATTGCTTACCAGCCTGCTCACCGCTCCGCAAATTTGGTGGGGCAAATTTGTTGCCGCCCTTCTCTATCTTCTTCTGCTCCTATTCAGCGCCTTACCATTCCTCTCGCTCTCGCTTGCTTTCGGCGGCGTCGATCCTGGGGAGCTTCTGAAAGCCGTTGGCTCCACGGTCCTTGTCCTCGCCAGCATCTGCGCCGTGGGGCTTTGGTGTTCTTCCATGTTTCGCCGCAGCGTTCATTCCACCGCTGCGTGCTATGGTTTCGTGCTCGTGCTCTCGATTGTGACTGCCGTCGTTTTCGGCATCTTGGTTTCCCAGTGGGAGAGCCACAATCCCATGCTCAGAGGCGAAGGCCCGCCGGCTCACATTCAGGCCCCTCTCTTCATCAACCCCTTCTACCCACTGCTAGCACTGCTGGGAGGCGGCTCCTTCGGCCAATTTTCCTACCCCGTTTCGTCCTGGCTTCTCTTCACAGCAATTGGGTGTCTTGCTGCGGCTTTCGCGATGCAGCGCATCCAGCGTTCCGGCGATCAACTCTGATCCCGCTCCAGCGCACCGGGCGGTCTATACGCCCGGATTGCGTGCGGCTTTTGATTTTTCTTGGTTTTCCACAGGCGATTTGAATATCTGTAAAGTAAACACTTGACAAGGCATTACCGTATGTGGTGACACACGGTGTGTTAGTCAGTCACCAGCCCGTTCCAGCGGCCCAACCCTCTCCGCGCATGCTCTGTGCCCCCTGCATCTCTGCGTTATCCCTCTCCGATTCTTTCAACTTTAAACTTTCGACTGTCAACCTCTCTTCCCGATGTTCTTCCCCCTGTTTACCCCGAGCTTCGAAGGGCCGCTCTCTTGACCGGAATCGACGCGAAATTGATGCGCGTCAAGCATAAGTCCTTCCTTTGCCACTCTTACGGAAAGCACAGGAGGTGGGGTGCATCCCATCGCTTCCCCTCGCCGCTCGCGGTCAGCCTCTCGCTCGCCTTGGCTAACCCCTTTAGAATCACATTCTTTGCAGACCACCACCCCCTAAGTCCCATGGAATCACATGCTTCCAAAAAACAGGGGGAGGGGAGGGCGCGCGGCAAATCGTCAGTTCGATTTTGTCGTGCGTCCGCCAAAGACCGCCAGCGACCGACTCGCAGCGGCCGAGTCTTTCGTCGGCGCTCCCGCGCCGGGTGGCGCCGCCTTGTCGCCGGCTTTTGCGCCAGAAGTGCCCATCTCGATCTCGCGGCGTACGGAGCTCATCGGCGCGTCATCCTTCAGTGCCGCCGTTCCGCCGTTGGCTTCAACTCCCAACGCTTTCCACATCGCGGGGAGATCCACCTGCACTGGGTTGTCTTTCCACTCTGCATACAATTTCTCCAGCACGTCGAGTCCGACCGCTTGGTCGCCAATCTTCAGCGCTTTTTCCAACTCCCAATCCTCATTGATGTTGCCGCCTGCTTCGAGGATGCCGCGCAGCGCGTCTTCCAATCCTTTTTTGTTTTTACTTTGCTTACGAATTTCCACATCGGCTACAAAGCAGAAGAGCGCGCCGCCCCAGTACGTTCTGCCCCACGTGTGCGTGTGGTCCAAACCCGCATCGCTCGTTTGCGGCTCGCCTTTGGGCATGTCGCGGACGAGGTCGCTCCACATTTTCAGCGCCGTCCAATGGCCGGCGCGAATGCGCGCGATCGGTTCGACGTACACGGAGATGCCTTCCTCGATCCAGTGGTGCTCATCGGCCATCGACGGAAACGCGAGATGGATCATTTCGTGTGTCAGCATCCAGTCTTCGGCAAACTCCGCGGGAGTGGTTTTGTTTCCAGCGTGGATGACGATCAACCCGCCATCCCTTCCCCACGTCATGCCGTGGCGCACGCCGCTGCCATCGAAAGAAATCACGCGGAGCCTCAGATGAGGAACAGGGAATCGCGTGTAGTAAGTCGCGACGGATTCCGCGGCGAACTGCACCCACTTCATAACCTCGGGCTGCGAAAGCGGTGCGTTAGGAGTTTCGGACGATTGGATGGTCACGTCGATGCGCGAGCCACCGATCATCAAAGTCGAAGTCACATCAGCCGCCTTTGCGGCACGAAAGGGAACGAGCAGAAGCAGAAGAAGGAAGCAAGCGCGTTTGCGGAAGCCAAGGGTAGATTCCATCCGGAACATGAGTGCCCAAAATCCATCCTACCTCAATTGCAAGAATTAAGCGTGCAGGAACTACCCGTGCACGAATTGCGCCGGAACGCTCTGCGCACCGCTCTAAACGGGAGTCTTACTCTCCGGCGGAGTTTTCCAGAAGAACCGGCTTGCAAGCGCATCCAAGGAGAAAATTCCCGGGCCAAACACGAACACGATGAGCGAAGCAATCAGAAAAACGTAGGGCGCTGCCGCAGTGAATTTATCGGGATCGGAAAAAATCGAGAGCAGCGCTACGCGGTCGCCTATGACGTAAGCCATGATCAGGTTCACCGTCAGCACAAGAGATGCAACACGTGCGAGCAGCCCTAGCGCGAGGAAAAGGCCGCCAAAAAATTCCACGCAGGAAATGAAGACGGCCATCTTGCCAGGCATCGGCAAGTTCAGCGAAGTGAAATAGTCCGTCACTTTATCGAGGTTGTGCAGCTTGCCCCAGCCGCTCTGTATCAGTTGGACGCCCCAATAGAGGCGCACAAAAAGCAGAAACGGGTGCTGAAGATAATCGGCGTAACGGCAAAACTTGTCGTGCCAGGATTTTGTCGTTACCAGTATTTTGTTCATAGAAGATCAGTCGTCAGCAGTTTATTCATCAGAGGTCAGTCGTCGTTCCAGAGAAATTTGTCGCCAGAATTGACTACGGGGAATCGTGAACATTGGATGCGCCAATGTACAACAAGATTCAGCCGGCTGCGCGTTTTTTCTCCGGACGGCAGAACCAGCCAAGCGTGGACCAAGCCTGAAACCACGTTTGGACTTTCAGCGGCCGCTCTTCCGGCGCTACCGAGCTTTTGCGAAAGGCAGACTCGACCGCTGCGCTTAGAGTTTTTCCCCGACGCAGCGCGGTGAGAATGGAAAATTCTTCTTGATCGAGGCGGCGGAAATAAACGGAGTAGTCGATGCGGTGCACGGCCAGAAAGATTTGCGCCGGTTTGAGTTTCGCGACAGCGCGAACGCGCTTACGCTTCTTGCGCTCCGTAAATGCGTTGCTCGCGAAATCCGTGTCGTCGTCTTCTTTGCGAACTTCGAGGAGCAGATCATCGACAGGATAACGAAAACTCAGCAGCCGCACATACGGTTGAAGGACGAGCTTCAGGCGTGGCCCTGCGGCATTCGCAAGGTCCTCGGGACGCAAAGGAGGCTCGGCTTTCCCATCAAAGGCTTCGATGTCCGACCATTCGAGCCGCGCAATATCCAGCGCAAGGTCTTGATTGGGCCTTGCCCACGTGGGATTTTTTCGCAGCCACGATTCGACACGCGCGCCAAGATTGCGCAGCGTAAACGATCGCGAAGGATTTGCGATGAGATACGCCTTCGACATGGCGTCGAAGCGGCGTTGGCCAAGAACGGCGCGCAAACCGGGAAAATCTTCGCCGAGGGCGGAGAGTACGCGAAACCAATACTGCCGATTGTAAATTTCGAGGCGCTCGAAGGAAGTGAGGCGGTCGTTCGGTTTGATGAAGCGCGAGGCGTATCGCTTCATCGGGCCGCCGTCGGGAGCGCGGCGCTGCATGCGTTCGGAAGCGGTGAGCGGCTGCATCACGGCGCGAGCCATGGTGCGCTGAAGCTGCATCAATTTCATATGATTTCCGCTCGCACGAAAAAGTTCATACGGCTTCCGCCAGCGCGGTGGCGCGCAAGAATTTATTGGCTTTCAGCGCTTCGTCGTGAACTTCCTGGAAAGAAGGGATGCTGTCGTCCCATTCGAGGAGCGTCGCGGTATGGCCGGCGCGCTGAATGGCGCGCTCGTAAAGTTTCCAGACTGGATCGATCACCGGATGATCGTGCGTGTCGAGAATATATTTTCGATATTTCGAGTGGCCGGCGATGTGAATCTGGGCGACGCGTTCCGCGGGCACGCTGTTCACGTAGTCAAACGGATTAAAATTGTGATTTTGCGAAGAGACATAAATATTGTTCACGTCGAGCAGAATGCCGCAGTCCGCGCGCTCGACAACTTCGTTCAGAAATTCCCACTCGGTCATTTCCGAATCGTGATATTCCGCGTAACTGCTGACGTTTTCGACGGCGATGGGTATTTCCAGAAAATCCTGCACTTCACGCACTTTTTGCGCCGTAATCCGCGCGGCCTCGAAGGTGTAAGGCATGGGCAGCAAATCGTGCGTGTAACGGCCATCGACGCTGCCCCAGCAAAGATGATCGGAGAGCCACGGCGTCTTGGTGCGTTGGACGAGTTCTTTCAAGCGGCGCAGGTGTTCGCGGTTTAATTTTTCCGCGGAGCCGAAGTACATCGAGACGCCGTGCTGAACGACTTTGTATTGCTCGAGAATTTGATCGAGGATGTGCAGCGGCCGCCCGCCATCGATCACGAAATTTTCCGAAATAATCTCGAACCAATCGACGACCGGCTTGCGCGTAAGGATGTGGTCGTAATGCGGAGCGCGCAACCCGATGCCGATGCCGTAATCCGTAAATCCATTGAAACGATTCGCTGACATTCATTTCTCCGGGAAGCAAAAGACGAAAGGGCCAGTGAATGTTGAGCACCGGCCCTCCATCATGGGTAAAGCTCCTGCGGGTAACTGAATTTACGAGGGCTTCTTCTCTTCGGCAGGCATCTTGGAGCCGTCGGTCGCGCAGCCGCCCTTGCCCTTGCAAGAGTTCTTGGACTTGCAGCCGTTGTCGCTCGACTTGCAGCCGCCCTTGCCCTTGCAAGAGTTTTGGCCCTTACAAGCGTGCTTTTCTTTCACCTTGGTGTCAGTCTTCTTGTCTGTGTCCTGAGCCGCGGCCGAAGCCTTGGCGCCAGTGAGCAGATTGGAAGCCTGAACGCTGGCGCCGGTTCCCGCGAGCAAGCCCGCAATCGCCGCACCAGTGATGAGGAACTTATTCGACTTTGTCATTTGTTTCTCCGCCTCCTGTTATTTTTAAAACTACTGCTGCCCTTCCGGCGGATTACCCGCCGCGAAGATCCAAAAATCGATGGGGGAGCGTTTCTTGTAATTGTCAGCCAGGATCGCGGTGTTTGGGGCTCCCCAGTTTTTAACCCTCTGCCAGCCGCTTACGATTCCCGTCCGAGTTAGACGGCGAGTTACCACAAAGGATTCAGCCAGTTACAGAGCGTTGCGCACCACGAACGATGGAAGTCTTCGCCGGGTTCTTCTCGGATTGCGTTCGAGCAGAGTCAGCCCGCAATCCTAGATGACCATGAAGACTTGCGACCGCCCAGATTTATTCCCCGCCAGTATGACCCGGGCACTGGCGATTCTGCTCCAAAGATTGTGGGATGGGGAGCTGCACACGCCTACCCCGGCATGACGCCCGGTCCCTCAATCCGGGGCTGTGGTACAACTGGTATCCTCCCATTGCAAGCCGCCGTCAAGCGAAAAAAACGAGAACAGTCTGCAAGCTGGATTGCAGAGTCTGCCCTCCGCGCTCGAAAACACTAACCATTGCCTGGCCCCCTCCTCTAGGTACGGAGTTTCCGGGGAACTGGATGAGGCGCCAATCAACCGGGCCGGGTTTTGAGGTAGGCGATTGCGAACAGGATTCCGAACGAAGAGTCTGTCCCAGCGAAGACGAGATCTGAGGGGCGCGTGCGGCTTTGCGCGGCAAGAATAACGACGGGAATGGCATACGCGGCCTTTTCGAGGATAGAGGGAATCATCAAAGGCCGATAGCGCACGGGATCCGTCGCGATGAAGCAAAAAGCGGCCTGCCAAGCAAAGGCGCAACCCACAAAGCCGTAAAAAAATGCCGGATGCGTGATCGGAGGCGGATCTTTCTGGCCGATGACGTCCAACATGAAGTAAAGCGGCGTCATGATCAGGAATCCCCAGATGCCCGCAATCCAAAAGACAATTCTTGCAAACTTCCTAGTGGCCTCCGGACGCCCGCGCGCCGCTGAGATTTCCTGCGACCC
>Ga0210405_10003124_pt1 | contig 16509 bp, 17 predicted proteins | sample IncBWH11MmetaG_FD_155492 | JGI IMG/M metagenome (GOLD analysis project Ga0210405, IMG submission 155492) | Forest soil microbial communities from Barre Woods Harvard Forest LTER site, Petersham, Massachusetts, United States - Inc-BW-H-11-M | ecosystem: Environmental > Terrestrial > Soil >... | reverse complement strand
TTCTGGCTGGGGACGGAGGATACTTTCGACTACTCCAATTTCGTTCTCGTAGGAGGTCTCGCGGGACTTTCGATGGCCCAGAAATCGCAGCCGTCCTTTGGGCAAGGCGGTGCAGGCTATGGCCGTTACTATTGGCACAACTTCGTCGACGGCGCCGTTGAGAACTACATGGTGGAAGCCATCATACCCACACTGACGAAAGAAGACCCGAGATACTACACACTGGGCAAAGGTGGATTCATCAAGCGGACCGGCTATGCAGTAAGTCGGCTGTTCATCACCAGAACCGATGCGGGAAAGAACACTTTCAATATTTCGGAGATCGTCGGGGCTGGAGCGGCCGCGGGCATCGGCAATACGTATTACCCGGCACAATCCAACCCCTGGGTGAAAACGTATCAACGTTGGGGAACGCAGGTTGGCTTGGATGGCGTGTTCAACGTGTTAAAGGAGTTCTGGCCGGACATCAATCACGCCGTATTCCACGGAAAATACTAATCCCAACGAAGTCATTCGTCGCGAAGCGCGACCATGGGATCGACCTGTGTGGCGCGGCGCGCCGGAATGTAGCACGCCAGCAGCGCGGATAGCAGCAGCACGGCGGTGACGGCGCTGATGGCCGCGGGATCGATGGCATTGACCTGATACAAGACGGTCTTCATCACGCGGCCGACAAAGTAGGTTCCGGCCAGGCCCACCCCCAAACCAATCAGCGCAAGCAACATGCCCTCCCCAAGCACCAGGCGAAGCACCTGCTGCGGACCGGCACCGAGAGCGATGCGCAATCCGATTTCGTGTGTGCGCTGGGCAACGGCAAATGACATCACACCATAAATGCCGATGGCCGCGAGGAGCAGTGCGAGGCCGGCAAAACTGGCGAAGAGGACGGTCGAGAAACGGTCACTGGCCAGCGACTCATGCACGAGTTGGTCCATGGTTTTTACCTGGTCGAGGGCCAGGTCGGGATCCACCGTGTGAACAACAGCAGTAATGCTCTTGGTCATGCCGGAGGGATCTCCAAAAGTGCGCACCGCCAAGCCTGCTTGCGGCCACGGCGATTGCCAGAAGGGAACGTCGATTTCCGGGAAACCCTCGCGGCGGACGCCGCCGTTGTGAACGTCATGGTAGACGCCGATGATTTGCCATTCGATAGGCGGGCCGAGTTTGGTGACACCCGGAATCAACTGCTCAACGACAACGCGCTGCGTAAGGGGATCCACTTTGGACAGATATTTTTTCAGGAAGGTCTCATTCACGACGGCAACGGGCACTCCGCCCGCGGCGTCCTGTTCGGTGAACGCGCGTCCGGTAATCATTCGAATGCCAAAGGTGCGGAAATATTCCGGAGTCACCATATTGAAACCTGCGCCGGGCCGCGAGGATGGGTCGTCGACGGCGTGTCCGGCGAGGTTGAAGGGCATGCCAAAGTAAGTGCCGATGATGGGCATGCCGGTGGAAGCGGAAACGGCCGTGATTCCGGGAAGCGCGCCAATCCTATCGATCAGCTGGCGGTAAAAACCGTTGTTCAGATCGGCGTTGGCGAACCGGTCGTTCTTGATGGGCAGAAAAAACGTGAGGATGTGGTCTTGCCGGAATCCGAGATCCACGCGCGATAATTTCCAGAAACTGTGAATCACGAGGCCCGCGCCCGCAAGGAGCGTGAGCGCCAGGGCGAATTCGACGACCACCAGGGTACGGCGCAAACCATGGCGGCCCACCGAGCTGGATGAAGAGCGCCCCGATTCCTTCAATGTGTCGCTCAAATTGAGCTGCGCGGTTTGCCACGCAGGAGCGCAGCCGAACAGCACTCCGCACACGATCGATACCGCCAGGCTGAAGAAAAGCACCGGCAGATTCAAGCGAAAGTCGGCCTCAGACGGCAGCGTAAAGGGCGGAATCATGGCGACGATCACTTTGAGCAAGCCCCAAGCGAGACCTATACCCAGGACGCCGCCAATCAGGGATAACGCAACACTCTCCGTCAGAAACTGGGCGAAGAGTTGCCAGCGTGTTGCTCCTAGCGCGGCGCGGACGGCAATTTCTCTTTGGCGCGCTGTGCCGCGCGCGAGCAGGAGATTGGCGACGTTCACGCACGCGATCAACAGGATGAAGCCGACGGCGCCCATCAGCAGCCAGAGATTCTTGATGGTGTCTTTGCTGATGAAATCATTCCGCAAGGGTTCGACGGTGGCGCCCCATCCTTTGTTGGATTTTGGATAGACTTCGCCGATGTGGCGAGTGACGGAGTCCATGTCCGCGTTGGCTTGCTGGATTGTGACTCCCGGTTTCAGCCGGCCCAGCACGAGAATCCAATGAAATTCGTGGTTGATCTGCTCAGGCTTGAAGGCCAGCGGAACGAATAATTGCGCTTCGAGGCGGTCGGGCTGGCCCTTCTCCAACACGCCGATGACGGTGTAACGCTCGCCATTCAGGCGAATCGGCTTGCCGATGATTTCGCGGTCGCTGCCAAAACGCTCTTCCCAGAGCTTGTGGGTCATGATGGCGGCGCGATCTCTGCCAATCTCTCCCTCCTCGGGTAGAAAATCCCGTCCCAGAAGGAATGGAGTACCCACCATGTTGCTGCAACCGGGCGTCGTCAACCTTGTCCGGATTTGTTCGGGATGATCAGAGGTGGATAGAGTGTAATTGCCGCCGCTCCAAGCGCACAGGCCTTGAAAAACGGTGCTTTGCTCCTTCCAGTCCAGGAAGTCGCCCGCCGAAACGCCGTTGCGGTCTCCATTGATTTTCGACCAGACCATGACGAGCTGGTCCGGGTTGGGGTAGGGCATGGGTGAAAGAAGAGTCGCATAGACGACGCTGAAGATGGCAGTGTTGGCACCGATGCCCAGGATGAGAGCGAGCAGGGCGACGGACGTGAACCCTGGATTCTTGAGCAGCAAGCGAAGGCCAAAGCGAACGTTGCGCGCAAAATTTGCCACGTGGACTCCCCCAATAGTGCCAAATGACCACTCGCTAGAGAATAGACGTTTTATCGGCCGATTAGTTCCGAACAGAAGTGAAATTTCAGCGATTCTCGTCGAATTGGCGCTCCAGTGTTTCAGGAGCCGCGAGGCGCCAGGCGGCCTCCAAAGCGCGCCGCAGCGTGGGCTTACGAGCGGATTTCAGGCGGACGTTGGTGGCGCCCCGCCGTCCCCAGGCGCCCGTGCATGGGTTGAAAACCCTAGGCTGGGCTTTAACCAGCATTTCCTGCTCTAACGGCGTGATTTTGACCATGGCCCAGCCCTGTTCAGGGTAGCCGAGGGTAGCGAAGATCTTCCCGGCCACCCGAAAATCGGGGTGATCCATGTGGGAGCGCTCTTCTGTTTCGGGAAAGCACAAGGCTAGGCGGCGAAATTCGCTGGGGGTCATGAATCCACCTCTATGCTTGAAGGGTGGCTACGATACCACAAGCGGTCCAACCACCCAATCTCTCCGTCAGAGATCGAGAGCCATTCTCAAAGCCCCGTTTACTTCGAAGAGTTTGGCGCGGGTGCTTGAGACGACGAGGGCGGTTGTGCGTGCCAGGAGATCGATTTGCTCTCCAGGAGATCGATCGCGTAGCGAATGGGGACGGCGGCTCCGGGAGTAGAAGGAGACCGTGAAGAGGATTTGGCGATGGCGCCTGCGCTCGAACGCAACCAGCGGCCTTCAACGAGACCGACTACGGCGTGTGAGTCGAGTGCGAGAACGGGGGAGCCGCTCTGGCCGAGGTTTACCGGGTGGCTCAGGAGGAAGACTTCGGCGGCGGGGGCGGATTTTTCGAGTTGGGTGGATTCGTAGGAAAGGACTTCGCCGGAGAAGCGGTCTTCGCGCGGGACTTGGAAGGTGTTAGCGCTTTGTTGCTTGGGCGGGTGGAGAGAAAGGGCGAGAACAGATTGGCCTTGGGAAGCAGGTTCGGGGGAGAGCGGCAGGAAAGTCACATTGTGTTTGCCAGTGAAGGGATTCGGCTTCGCCAGGAGAATGGCGACATCGTGTTCGGAGTCCACGGCGATAATGGAAGCCTTCACGAGACGAGCAGGGCTGTTGGGCCTGCTAACGAGAATGTACGGCTGGCCCCCGTTACGGAAACTTTCCAGAACGTGGGCGGCAGTGAGCAAGTAGCCCTGTTCGTTGATGAAGAAGCCGTTGCCAAAGAAACTGTAGTGATAGCCGCGAGAAGATGGGGATTGGTCAAGCTGGTAAACGATGGGGCAGACGGCGGTTGACGCTGGGGCGCCGTCGGCAGAATCCTCCGACGAAGCGACTGCGGCCAGGCAGCAGAGGAGACAGGCAAGTAGCGCGGGAATCCACGGAACGCGGATTTTGCTGTTCTGAATCATTGGCGGCACGCGCTTTTTCAAGGCCTTTCTAAGATTACTTCTAAGAAGGTAGCAGCGGGACTGGAAGCGGGGAAGTCCAGAAAGAGGACAGGCAAAAAGGGCTTGACAGCCGCCGTGCGATACTGTATATTCTGTAATAACAGAACTAACAGACATGGCGAAAATAGCGACGACGACGCAAGCAACGGAAGGTCCACGATGAGCCAAGCGGCGAAGAACACGCTAACCCCGGTGGCGCAGAAATTTATTTTGCACTGGGGAGAGATGGGCACTCGGTGGGGCATCAACCGGACTGTGGCACAGGTACATGCACTGCTGTTCCTGTCGCCGCAGCCGCTACCGGCGGATGAGATTTCCGAGACGCTGGCGGTGGCGCGTTCCAACGTGAGCACCAGCTTGCGCGAACTGCAGGGGTGGCGGATCGTGCGCGTGGTTCACGTGCTGGGCGACCGGCGCGACCACTTCGAGTCGATCAAGGACGTGTGGGAGATTTTCCGGATTGTTTCCGAGGAGCGCAAGCGGCGGGAGATCGATCCGACGCTGCGTGTGCTCGCGGAGTGCGTGCACGAGGTGAAATCCGATGCGCAGGGTGATGCATACACGCGGGAGCGGCTGGAGAGTATGCTGGAGTTTTTGACGGCGATGACCGGATTGTTTGAGGAAATTATTCGCATGCCGACGGGAGCGCTCAAGGGCGTGGTGAAGCTGCGGGGCAAGGTAATCACGCTCCTTGGGAAAAAGGCGGCCAACGGCTGAGAGTTGAAAGTTTCGGAAGAGCCGAAAAGATTTAACACAGAGAGCACCGAGAGCACGGAGAACGCAGAGCGCACAGATAAGATAAGAATCGATTGCGAGATGGGATCGCAGGTGGACCATGATTTCGCTGGTGAGTGAGTACACGGACGGGAAGGGGCGGCACGCGCGGGGGTGGCTGTTTTTTGACGCGGAGTGCAAGTTTTGCACGCGAACCGCGCGATGGATTGCGCCGATTCTGGAGCGGCGCGGGATGGCCCTGGCGCCACTCCAGGATCCGCGCGTGGGGGCGCTGCTGGGATTGCCGCGCGAGGAATTGATGCTGGAGATGAAATTTCTCTTGAGCGACGGGAGCCAGTATGGCGGCGCAGATGCGGCGGTGGCGCTGGCGCGCGAAATCTGGTGGGGCCGGCCGCTGCTGTGGGTTTCCAAGATCCCCGGGATGATGGAAATTCTACGCAAGGGATACCGCTGGATTGCCGCGAATCGCGAGTGCGCCGCGGCGAGCTGCCCAGCGAATGAAATGTCGCGGCGAATGTAGAGCGCGCAGGGAGGCAGACATGCGATCCATTTTTGTGTTCCTGTGGCTGGCAGGATTTGTCCAAGTAGCGATTGCAACCGCAAACCTTTTCATTCCGAAGAAACTGAACTACCAGGAAAATTTGTCGAGGGTTGCGCCGATCATTCGGCAGATTTTCGTGGTGCATTCGGTTTATATCGTCGGCGTAGTGCTGCTGTTTGCCACGGTGACCTTTGGCTTTGCCGCGGAGCTCGCGAGCGGCCGGGGGCTGGGCCGATTCCTTGCGGCGGCGATGGCGATTTTCTGGCTATGCCGCGCGCCGGTTCAGCTTTTGTACTATGACGCGTCGCTGCGGCGAACGAACCGCGCGGGGGACGTGACGTTCACGCTGGCGGCGTTGTTCCTGACGATGACATATGGCGCGGCGGCTCTGGCGCACGCATCATGACGCGCAACGTGAAACAGCTAGAGATGCGTGACGCTTCTGAAGCGAGAGCTCCGTTTCACACAGAGGTCTTTCTTGGTGCAGCGGTATGGCTGGGGATCGCCGCGGGGACCTGGAGCGGCTGGCCGCAACTGGGCGTGCTCGAGGTCCTGTTTCTACTGGCGCCGTGGATTGTGGTTCCCCTCGCGACCTCGCTAATTCCGTCTTTGGACAAAACCGAGCTGCCGGCTGCCCAGTGGTCCGGGTTGAACTGGGGCATTTTCGGCGCGGCGGCGCTAGGGACGATTTCTTTTTTTATTCCCAACGGCATTCTAGCGGCCTCCTTCGCGGGCGCATGGCTGCTGGTCTGCGTTCTGCTCGGGCTGCGGGGTCTTCGCAGACTCTGGCGATATCGCGCCCAGTCGTTCTCTCAATTCTGCTTTGCGGCAGGCGAGGGATATTTGATTGTCGGCGGGACATGGCTCGTAGCTTCACGGCTCGGTTTGCAGCCGGTGGGATTCCAAGAGCCCATCGTTTTGCTCACCGCAGTTCATTTTCACTTCGCAGGATTCTTATCTGCAGTGCTTGCCGGTCTGACCTACGAGCGGCTCCGGGAAACCCGCTGGAGCAAACTGCTTGGCGCGGCGCTGGCGGGCGTAGTCATAGGACCGGGACTGCTGGGCTTGGCGTTCTTAGCCGGACCCAAGTTGAAGCTTGCAGCGGTAATGCTGATTGTTGTGGGGCAATTCGGACTCGCGACCGGGATGTTTCGCGTTGCGTTGGTGACTGAGAATCCGGTTGGGAGAGTAATGCTGCTGCTCTCGGGCGGATGCGTAGTCGCTGGCATGACACTGGCGGCGACGTGGGCGCTTGGCGAATATCCGCTGCAACCGTTTGTGGATCTTGGGCGCATGGAGCGATATCACGGCGCGTTGAATGCGGTTGGTTTTGGCATTTGTGGGCTGATTGGATGGATGAAGGCGGGTACCGATGGCTAGCCGGTTTGTTGATCTGTGGCGGTGGCAGGGGACGATTGACCGGAAGTCGTATGCAATCGCGGGTTGCATGGCTTTTGTCCTGAAATATTTCCTCGACAAATTTGTGGCGTTCGCGGTGTTTGGCCGGTCGTGGTTTTTGTGGAGTTACTGGCAGCCGGTCGGGCCGGATGTCCGCGTGAATGCCATTCCATCGGACACGCGCGCATTTGTAGGGACGTTGCTGATATTGGCGCTGCCATTCATTTGGCTGGGCGTGACGCTGACGGTCCAGCGATTGCGTGATGCCAGGAAACCGCTCTGGCTGGTAGTGCTCTTTTTTGCTCCGGTGATCAACCTTTTGTTCTTCCTTTTGCTTTGCACGATGGCGTCGCATTCGTTGACGGCGCAGCGGGAGGCAGCACCGTGGCCGGAGACTCGCAGGCTGGATCGATGGATTCCGCGGGGCGCGATGGGGGCGGCAGCCTCGGCGATCGGGTTGACGATTGCGATTGGTTCCCTGTTTACCGTATTGGGGACGCAGGTGCTGCAGTCCTACGGATGGGGACTGTTTGTGGCGTTGCCGTTTTGCCTGGGGCTTTTTTCGGTGTTGGTGTATAGCTACCACGAGCCGCGAACGTATTCCAGTTGCATGGCTGTTTCGCTGATGCCCATCGCTTTGCTTGGTGTAGTCCTCCTTCTCGTAATGATTGAAGGTGTGATTTGCATTCTGATGGCAGCGCCGTTCGCGCTGGCGCTCGCAGCACTTGGCGGCATGCTGGGGTACGCAATTCAGGCCGGGTATTGGCTGAACAAAGGCACTCCGGCGATGATGTCGATCGTTTTGTTGTTTACGCCCGCTTTCCAGGGCGCGGAGCGCTTGGCGAACCTGCAGGCAGAGACGTTTGAGGTGCGCACGGCGATTGAGGTGAATGCGCCGCCGGAGAAAGTTTGGAATGAGGTGGTGGCGTTTGCGGAGATTCCACCGCCGAAGGAATTGTTGTTCCGCGCGGGGATTGCGTATCCGATTCGGGCGGAGATTTACGGGCATGGCGTTGGCGCTGTGCGGCATTGCATTTTTTCGACAGGGCCGTTTGTGGAACCCATCGAAGTTTGGGACGAACCACGGCTGCTGAAATTTGGGGTGACCGCGAATCCGGCGCCACTGAACGAGCTTAGCCCTTACGGGAACATTCAGCCGGCGCATCTGCACGGGTATTTTGTGTCGAAGCAAGGGCAGTTTTTGCTGACGGCTTTGCCCGGCGGGCGGACGCGGCTCGAAGGAACGACGTGGTATCAGCACACGATGTGGCCAGCAGCGTATTGGCATTTGTGGTCGGATTACATCATTCATCGGATTCATTTGCGGGTGCTGGAGCATATCCGAACGCAGGCGGAAGCTGCTGGCAGGTGACCCGGGATCTCAACACAGAGACCACAGAGTACACGGAGTAGTGAGGCATGCGGGTCAGTTGAGCATTCGAAAGAGAGGTCAGCCTCGGGCATTCGTCAGCGGATCTTGAAGGTAACTTCAACGGCGACTTGGCAGGTGACGGGAGTGCCGTTTGGCCCATCAGCGGGCTTAAACCGCCAGCTTTTGACCGTCTCGATGGCCTTCTGTTCCAATCCGTAGCCAGGACCCTTCTCCGCCTGAACGTTTTCCACTCGGCCGTCCGCAGTTACGACAATCTTCAGAATAACGGTTCCATTTGTCTTGGCTGCGCGCGCTTCTTCGCTGTAAGAGGGCTGCGGGCAGTAGATGCAACGGGGTGCTGAAACTCCGTTGAGGCCAGCGCGCGCGATTCCCGTGGCGGGCGAACCAAATGACCCGGGGAAATCCGTGGCAGGAGCGCCTTCCTGCACGCCGGGGCCTTGAGCCATGGACTGCTGCACGGTTTCCCTGATGAGCTTGTATTCGTCCGGGATGGAGAAGAGCGCAGCGTCCGGCTCCTGCCTAACAAGCTCGTTGACCCGAACGGTCTGCACGCCGTAGCGGGGATCCGTGCGCTTGGTAAGCAGATTGATTTTGAGTTCTTCGGAATACCACGATTCGGTGACGATGGTGAGGGGGCGATCATTGCCGAGCGCTCCCGGCGGGTAGGTTTGGCTAACCCGCACGCCACGAACGGGAAGGCCTTCGACGGAATCGGAGCCGATGTCCTCCTTGGTAGTTTCCGGTTTGATGGATGGCGTTTGAGTTGAGAGTGCGGCGGTTTGAATAGTGGGGCTTACAATCCATTGCCTGGCCGTTTTAGTGAGGGGAAATAGATTTGTTCTGGTTTTAGTGGAGGGGTCGTAGAGCTCAATGCGGATGAGTCTTGGCTCCGCACCGACCGCGGGGTTGATCCAGTTACGCGCCTCGTTGCGCGTCCGTCCGAGGGAATCGCGGGCGTCGAGGTTGTAAGTTTTGTGGGTGATGAGGGTGCCGTCTTGTAGCTGATTAACCAGTTCAAGCGCGACTTTGGCGGAGAAGGGCAGTCCAGACACCGCGGGAATGTGCTCGCCGTACATCCACTCGGCGACGCGGCCGTCTCCGGGAGCGGTGACAGCAGGTGTGACGGTGGATTGAGAAAAGCAGGGGCGTGCGTAGCAGAGGACAAGGAAAACGAATACGGGTCTGAGTGGAACGCGCATCGCGAAAGCTCCCAGTCAGAGAGCGGATCAGGAGGGAGTATAGCATCAGGCGGCGCTCATCCGAAGGCCGTGGCACCCGGGTTTTGGTCTGGGGGGAGTGAGTCAAAACACGCAGCCTTTGGGAGTATCTCGGTTCGGGTCGTTATGCCCTGGTGTATCACGCTTGTGTCCGGTTCCGCCTCCAGATCTTCTCCTGTGACCGGCTTCACTCGCGTGCGCACTTTCATTGGTATTGTACAAGCCGTAAGAAAAATGCAGAGGAAAAGAGTAAGAACGGCAAAGGCTCGCATGGACCGCGCGCGACATCGGCGGAGGGTTTTCTTCGTTCACAACTGTCTCCTGCCCGAACAAGGTTGCCGCGTGAGGCACGGTGGATCGAACCACTCCCGTGAGGATCGCGTACGGCGGGCAAGGATTTCATAGGGCCCGCGGTAATCCGAGAGAGCGGTGCCGTTTGTGGCGGATTATACCACTAGGAAAACAACACCTTGCTTGTGCTCAAGCTATGCGAGATGGTTGCCGGGCAGGGGCGCAGCCCGCGACTGTGGGCGAGTTGGGCCGACGTCAGGATTCGTCGAGGACGCGCTTGTAGTAGTTTTCGTAGGCGGGGATTACGTCGTTGGCGCAGAATTTTTTCTTGGCGTTGATGCGGGCGGTTTTGCCCATTTCGCGGCCGCGGTCGGGGCGGGAGAGGATTTCGATGGCGTAGCGGGCGGCTTCTTTGACGTCGCCGGGTTGCACCAAGTAGCCGTCGACGCCGTGCTCGACTACTTCGGGGACGCCGCCGACGTTGGTGGCGATTACGGGGACTTCGCAGGCCATGGCTTCGAGGGCGGCGAGGCCGAAGGATTCGAGCTGGGAGGGGAGAAGGAAGAGATCGGCGGCGGCTAGTTTTTCGTAGACGGCGTCCTGCTTGCCGAGGAAGAAGACGTCCTTCTGGAGTTTTTTCTTGCGGACGAGGTATTCGGCGGCGCCACGGTCGGGGCCGTCGCCAATTAGGACTAACTTGGCGGGCATTTTGGCGCGGACGATGGCGAAAATTTCGATGGCGTCGGTGAGGCGCTTGACGGGGCGGAAATTGGAGAGGTGCATAAGAATGGGTTCGCCGTTGGGAGCCCATTGGGCTGCGAGACCTTTGTCGGCGGTGCGATTGTAAAGATCGCAGTTGACGAAATTGGGGATGACTTCGATGGGGCGCTTGATGTCGAACTCTTTGATGGTTTGCTTGAGCAGATAGCTGGAGATGGCGGTGACGCCGTCACTCTGCTCGATGGAAAAGCGGGTGATGGGGAGGTAGCTGCGGTTGCTGCCGACGAGGGTGATGTCCGTGCCGTGGAGAGTAGTGACGAAAGGGAGGCGGCGCGGGGCGGCCATGGAGCGGGCGAGAAGGGCGCTGACGGAATGGGGAATGGCGTAGTGGACGTGGAGGAGATCGAGCGATTCGGATTCGAAGACTTCGAGCATTTTTGTGGCGAGGGCGAGGGTGTAGGGTGGGTGGTCGAAGAGGGGGTAAGAGACGACTTCGACTTCGTGGAAATGGATGCGGGGATCGTTGGGGTTCAAGCGGATGGGCGGGGCGTAACTGATGAAATGGACGTCGTGGCCGCGAGCGGCGAGCTCCATGCCGAGCTCAGTGGCGACGACGCCGGAGCCGCCGTAGGTCGGGTAGCAGGTTATACCTATGCGCATGGGGTAGGTTTCGAGTCTCCGTCGGGCAAATGGGAGCCGCTACGATACAACACATTCGAATGCGGCGGCCTGCCATCACAAAAGAGAAAAGCACGGGTCTAAAGACCCGCCACTGCAACTACCAGGACAGCTGCTTGCGGGTTAGGCAAGCTGGATGCTAGAGTCGCGCGCACCGCAGCGGGACGGAGGCGGCGGTGCAACGCTCCTATTAGACGCGAGGATGGGGAAAACCGTGACACGACTTTCGGGTAAGGTGGCGCTGATTACTGGCGGCGGTACGGGGATTGGGCGGGCTACGGCGCTGGCGTTTGCGCGGGAGGGCGCTGGCGTGACGGTGGCCGGCCGGCGGCTGGAAAAGCTGCGAGAGGTGATTGCGGACGTACAGAAGCAGGGTGGGGCGGGATTGGCGATGGAGTGCGATGTGACGCGCGCGCGGGAAGTGGAACGCGCGGTTAGGGGAACGGTGGAACGATTCGGGCGGCTGAATGTGCTGGTGAACAATGCGGGGGCGCTGCACGTGTCGACGGTGGAGGGGATCAGCGAGGAAGAGTGGGACCGCGTGATGGCGGTGAATGTGAAGGGACCGTTCCTGATGTCGCGGGCGGTATTGCCGGAGTTTCGGAAATGCGGCGGGGGAGTGATTGTGAATATCGGATCGGTGCTGGGGTTGTTCGCGGTGAAAGATCGAGCAGCGTATGCGACTTCGAAAGGCGCAGTGACGATGTTGACGAAGTCCATGGCGCTCGACCATGCTCATGAAAAAATCCGAGTGAATTGCATTTGCCCCTCGATTGTGGAGACGGAGCTGGTGAAGGGCGTGTTCAACGAGACGGAACAAGGACAGGCGATGCTGAAGGCGCGGCTGGCGACGATTCCACTGGGGCGGCTGGGGCGGCCCGAAGATGTTGCAGAGATGGCTGTGTTTCTGGCTTCGGAGGAATCGTCGTGGCTCACGGGGGCGGCGATTCCGTTGGATGGAGGGGTGACGGCGTCTTGACGGTTGGAAAACATTATGACGAAGAAAATGTCGAAAGACGAGAAACGGGTTACGGCGATGGTGCGCCGGCGCATCAAGGAGAGCCGGTCGACGGAGCTGTTGGGATTTGATGTGGAAAGCGTGCACACGGGGCGGGCGGTTTTCCGGTTGGACGTGCGGGCAAGCCACAAGCAGATTCACGGCGTGGTGCATGGGGGGATTTTGGCGGCGCTGGCGGATACTGCGGCGGCAATCGCGGCTTATACGACTGTACCTAACGGGATGGAGATTGCTACAGTGGAACTGAGCATCAATTACCTGGAGCCGGTGCCGGGCGGGCGCATCAAGGCGGATGCTCGGGTGTTGCGCACGGGAAGAAATTTTGTGGTGACGGAGTGCGAGATATTCAATGAAAATGGGTCGCTGGCAGCGAAGGCACTGTTGACCTTCGGAGCTACCGCCGGGCACTCCCTGCAGAAGTAGAAGTTCAAGGGTGTCGAAGGCCTACTCGTCGCCGCCCTGGGCGGATTCTTCTCCATCCTTGTGGACATACTTGATCACGCGCTTGAAGATGAGCAGGTTGGGGCTGCCGTGGCGGGTGAGCTTGATGCAATCGCGATCGTACCACTCGACGGTGCCGCGAAGGATTTCGCCATTCTCAAGAACGATGGCCATCGGAGTATGAGACTGCATCTGCTTCACCCAGTAAAAATTCTCAGCGTGGGTCGTTTCGGGCGGAGCGGGCTTCTTGTTGGGGATTGGACCGTTGTGCTGAGGGCGGGGGACGCTCGGCTCCTTGACGTCCGGGAAGCCCGGACGAAACATACGACGGTTCACCATGACTGCTCCTTCTAAAAAGCGCGGTGGAGTATCTGCTGACTATGATGCGTGTGGTAGCCCGTGGGTTACAGTGTAGCGGTTTAATTTTGGAATGGCCAATATTGGGCAATGCTGATCAAGAGCGGGGTGCAAGAACACTCGAATTTGCGGGCGCGAGAGAGGCGGCCAGGGCGTCTAGGCCTAGTTGGCGGTTCAAATTGCGACGTGCGCCGGCGAAAAGCTCGTCAAAACCGGCGATGGCGCGGAGCACCCAGGCGGAATCCACGGATTTGGAAAGAGATTCCAATTCTCGCGCGAGCGGAGCATTGCGCAAGACGGGCGACTTCAATTTGGACGTAAGCTCAAGGAGGTCCGTGAGCAAGCCGTAGAAAACGGCGATCTGATCCTCGAAGGAGGAATCGCGGTCTTTGGCCAAGGCCGAAGTGTCAGAAAAAAGCTGGGCGAAACCGCGACCTTGCGCGGCGCGTTCGAGGATGTGCAGCGCGCTCCTGCGGCGTTGGGCGGCGGCCTCAACATCCATTTCGATGGCGAGGCCGAGGCTGCCCTCGGCGAGTTGCGCGGCGAGTTTGATTTCGGCGGGCTTGCGAGCGGTCTTTTCTTTCAGGATCGTTTCCACGGCCTCTTGCGGGAGCGGGGCGAAATGAAATTGCAGGCAGCGAGAGACGATAGTCGGGAGAAGTGCGTAAGGCGAGGGCGCGGTGAGAATCAGCGTGGCCGAGCCGGGAGGCTCTTCGAGAATCTTTAGGAAAACGTTGGAGACGTTATAGTGCATGGTCTCCGCGCCATCGAGGATGAAGACTCGGCGGCGGCCCATGGGTTGAAAGTAAGCGGCACGCTGCACGGCGCGCAACTGGCCCACGCGCAACATGGGGCGCGCTACGGGGCTCTTGAGCCGAACGGGGTCAGGTACAAGCGCCCACACGTCCGGGTGCGACTGCAGGATCAAAGGCACGCGCTCGACGGTTGCGGCGTCGGCGCTTTCGCCGCGCTCGGCGAGACCTTGCTCGATGAGCGTTTGCGGATCGGCGAGCAGGGAGATGCGCTGGCAGGTGGCGCACTCGCCGCAGAAGTCGTCCGCGAGGCGTTCGCAATTGGCGGCCTGGGCGAACATGCGCGCGAGAGTGAATTTGCCGACGCCGCGCGGGCCGGTGAAGAGCAGCGCGTGAGGGACACGTTTGCTGCGGAGAGCGCCGCGGAGCGCGGTGACAATGCGCTCGTTGCCGAGAAATTCGGAAAGACCCATGCGCTAGCGTTCCCCTCCCGCGGAAGCTGAAGAAAGCAGGCCCTCGACAGCGGCGAGAACGTCCCTGGCAATCTCTTCTGGTTCGCGAATGGCTTTGGCTGCCGCATCGAAACACTGAATGGTGGCCCAGGGTGCGCTGCGAGAAAGCGAGTCGTACATTTCGGCGGCGTCTTCGAGGTGGCGAAGACTGGCCTCGAGCAAATCTTTTTGGGCGGAGGTGTAGCTACGGGCGGACTTCCGTTCGACCAGCCGCTGAGCTTCTTGCGGGGGCACGCGCAGGTAGATAACGAGATTTTCGCGGGGAAGATTGTAGATGCCGTATTCGAGATGCTCGATCCATTCGAGGAACTCAGAGCGTTTGGCCGGGGGGACGCGCGCGGTCTGGTGGGCGAGATTGGAACCAATGTAGCGGTCCAGCAGAACAATTTGGCCGTTGTTCAGGGCGGATTGGAGCTCAGGCTTGGCTTCGAAGCGGTCGCCGGCATAGAGCAGAGCGGTGAAGTGGGGATCGACGCTTTCGAGCGGGCCGAGATCGCCGTTCAGGAATTGGCCGACCATTTTGCCGAACCAGGAATCGTACTGAGGAAAACCGGTGGAATAGACGGAGTGGCCGCGAGCCTTGAGGGTAAGCGTCAGGAGTTCGACTTGCGTGCGCTTGCCACTGCCGTCGATGCCTTCGACGGCGATGAGTTTTCCAGGAGCGGTCATCTATTATTATTGCGGCCGCGGAGCGACTGGCGGCCGAAAGCCAGTCTAACCGCTGAGACTCCGCGCTGCAATGCCGGGCGTGCTAGGATTTGGATTTGAACATGGCGCAAACTTCGGTGCGGGAAAATCTGGGTCGAATTCAAGAGAAAATCGCGCGGGCGATGACGCGCGCGGGACGAAGGGGCGAGAAGGTCACCCTGATTGCGGTATCCAAGACGCATCCCGCAAGCGCGATCCGCGAGGCGTATGAAGCGGGGGTCCGGCACTTTGGGGAGAATCGCGTGCAGGAGTGGGAAGGGAAGCGTGCGGGTACGGAAGGGTTGGAGGCGACGTGGCACCTGATCGGCCATTTGCAGAGCAATAAGTCGGCGCGGGCGGCAAGACTGTTTCACAGCGTAGATTCTGTCGATGATTTTGCGACTGCGCAGCGGCTGGATCGTGCACGGGCTGAGGTGGCAATCATTGACAAGCTGCGTGTGTTGATCGAAGTGCGAGTGGCGCCGGAAGAAACGAAGAGCGGAGTGGAAATAAGTGGGCTTCCGGCTTTGGCGGAGAAGTTTACCGATCTACGTCAATTGGAGCTTGCCGGCTTGATGTGCATCCCGCCCTTCCTGGAGGATGCGGAACAAGTCCGGCCGTATTTCCGGCGTTTGAAAGAGCTACGCGACGAATTAACGGGACAAATCGGCAGCGCACTGCCCGTTCTGTCGATGGGGATGTCCCATGATTTTGAAGTGGCGATCGAAGAAGGCGCGACGGAAGTGCGAGTGGGCACCGCGCTTTTTGGGGCCAGAGAAGTGAAATAAGAAAACGCGAGGACCGGATGCTCGAGGTTCAAGAGCGGGAAGGCTCCGCGACTTTTCTGGTGCGAGTGCAGCCGCGGGCCAGCAAGGATGAAATTGCCGGGGAAATGGGAGGGGCGTTAAAAGTGAGGCTGCGAGCGCCGGCAGTGGAGGACCGGGCGAACGAGGCGCTGCTGGAATTCCTGGCGCAGCTTTTGATTACGCCCAAGTCGGCTGTTAGAATTCTGAGCGGCGAAAGGAGCCGCACGAAGCGCGTGGAAATCCGCGGTGTGACTCGGCAGCAGATCCTTGGGCTGCTGGCACAGGACGCTTAAAAGCAGCGCAATTCAATTTTGTTCAGGCGACGGAGCTGATTCCCGATGAGCGCAGATATTCAAGAAATGCAGAGCGATTTGCGGGCTGCCAGGATCGATGGCTGGCTCTTCTATGATTTTCGCGGACGCGATCCCATTGCGCAAAATATCCTGAGTCTGCCGCAAGGAATGAGGACGCGAAGGTGGTTTTATTTCGTTCCAGCGAAGGGAACGCCGAAGAAGCTGGTGCACAAGATTGAAATGCAGTCGCTGACGGCGTTGCCCGGGGAGACGCTGTATTACTCGGCGCAGGATGAACTGCGAAAGAACCTG
>Ga0210405_10003122_pt1 | contig 16525 bp, 19 predicted proteins | sample IncBWH11MmetaG_FD_155492 | JGI IMG/M metagenome (GOLD analysis project Ga0210405, IMG submission 155492) | Forest soil microbial communities from Barre Woods Harvard Forest LTER site, Petersham, Massachusetts, United States - Inc-BW-H-11-M | ecosystem: Environmental > Terrestrial > Soil >... | reverse complement strand
GTGCGCGTCACATGGAGACGCATTCGCAAGCGATGCCGCATCTGCACGCGCATCAAGGGATGCGCAAGCACGTGCTGGTATGTGGGAACGTCGATTGCGCGTCGCGCGGTAGTATCGCGCTGATTGCCGGACTGCGCAGAGCGCTCAAACGAATCGGGCGAGAGCGTGAAATCAAAATTACGAAAACTTCCTGCATGGGTCGATGCGGTGAAGGCCCCACGGTCGCCGTGTATCCGGACGGCGTCTGGTACAGAGGCGTAAATCCAGCTGACGCGAACGAACTGGTCGATCAGCATCTGGTGCGAGATCGGCTGGTGGCTCGGCTGATCGACGGGATCATGCAGTGAGAGTGAGGATCAAATGGCTTGTCACGAAATAGCGGCGCTGCGGCTGGGACTGATGCAAGTGCTCGGTCTCAAGGATGAAGCGGTGAGACAGCATGAGCTTGCGGAGTTAGGCGATGGAGCCAGCCAACCGGGGCCGATTCGGTCTATGTGCGATCCGGGGGACTTGGAAAGCCTCAGGCGCTTTTATGAAGCCAGTGTCTCGACGCTTGAGGAACGCGTGGCTGCGACGCGGGCTGACGACACGAAGCTGCCGTATCTGAGAAGCCTGGTAATCCTCACCAAGAAGGTCGAGCTAGATCTCGCGAACCAGATCGAAAATCTGACCCGACTCTTCAGCGACCTCGAACAGATGCATGACTTCGTGCACGAGATTTATCCGGCGGATTGAACAATGGCGCAGGCTAGAGTCGCACGATTGGTAAAGGCGGAATGTCTCGGGGCCGAGGCGAGACTGCTCAGGTTTGCGCTTGCAGAGGGCGAGATCGGTTTCGCGGGCGGCCAGTACATCATCGTCAATACAGGGATTGAGCTCGCCGGTGGCAAGCTCGCCAAGCGCGCGTATTCGATTCTCTCCAGAGATGACGACCAGTGCGAATTTCAGATTGCGGTGCGGCGCATCGGCGAAGGCCCGGGCTCGAACTTCATGCATCGAATCGAAGTCGGTGCGGAACTGACGTTCAGCGGGCCGTGGGGCAAGTTCGTTTCCAACGGTGCATCGGCGGGCCCGCGGCTGGTATTCGCAACTGACACCGGCATCACGGCGGCGCTGGGTCTGCTTCAGGGCCTTGGCTCGCGCTCGCGGGCAGATGCCACAACTGCAGTCTGGTTCGTCGAGTCAGACGATTATTTCCTGCCGCCTTCGTTCGTTCGGCACTCGCTCACCGGGCTTTGCCAGAACCTCTCAGTTGTAGCTGCTCCGCAAATAGCGGACACGGCTCGGATTGGGCGTGCGCTCTCGGTTCTGACGCGTTCGCTCGAATCAACTCTGCCCTCCACTGCGTTTCTCGCCGGTGACGGTGCTGTGATTTATCCCGTGCGCGACAGACTCGTCGCGGCGGGCATGCAAAAGGAGAACATCCACCTGGAGGCGTTTTTCAATAATCCGGAGCGCAAGGCGCAGTCCTGAGATGACGGCTGAATCATGGCAGAGAGCAGTGTACCGCCGCGAAATCGCAAGGGGCTGCGCACCGGCTTCACGACCGGCGCGTGCGCCGCGGCGGCAGCCAAAGCAGCTACGCGCTGCCTGGTAAGGAATACGGTGCTCACGGAAATCGAAACGACGCTGCCGAATCGAATGACGGTTACGTTTTCGCTCAAGCGTAGCGAACTGACGGCGACCGGTGCGATCTGCAGCGTGATCAAGGACGCGGGCGATGATCCAGACTGCACTCATGGCGCGGAGTTGATCGCCGAAGTCGAGCTCAGGTCCGAACCGGCGGTCGAGATCCGCGGCGGTAAGGGTGTTGCAACCGTGACGAAGCCGGGACTTGGCCTCGAGGTCGGGGCGCCCGCGGTGAATCCGATTCCGCGCCGCAACATCACGGAAATGGTCGAGGAGGAACTCTCCGGAAGTCTGCATCGTGGCGCGATCGTGACCATCAGTGTGCCGGGCGGCGAGGAGATGGCGAAGGAAACGATCAATGCGCGGCTCGGCCTGATCGGCGGTATCTCGATTCTTGGCACCACTGGAATCGTGCGGCCCTACTCGACCGCCGCGTTCAAGGCGAGTGTGATTCAAGCGATCGATGTTGCCCGCGAGCGCGGCCTTAGCGAGCTGGTTCTGACGACGGGGGGAAAGTCGGAAGCCTTTGCGATGAAGCTTTTGCCTCATCTGCCCGAAGACGCCTTCATCCAGATGGGCGATTTTGTCGGAACCGCGCTGAAGCATTGCGCGCGTCGGAATATTCGGCGCGCCGTCATAGTGGGAATGATCGGCAAACTTTCGAAGATGGCAGATGGACGAATGCAGACTCACGCGGCCGGATCGGAGGTGAACATGGAGCTGCTCGCGGCCCTGGCCCGAGAGGCGGGCGCGAGCAAGAGCCTGTGCGCAGAGATTCGTCAGGCGAACACGGCACGCCATGTTCTGGAGTTGTGTACGGCGGAGAATATCGCGCTCGCGTCGCTGGTCTGCCAGAGGGTGGTGCAGCACGGGAAGCGATACGCTGGCGGACCTCTGGAAGTGCATGCCTGCCTGGTGGATTTCAACGGCAACCTGCTCGGCCAATATCCCGCGGACGCGATTCAGACGGAGCACCGACGATGAGCGATATGCGCCAGATGACCGCGAAGGGCCGGAGTATCGAGGACGGGAGCTTCGCGATTATCGATAGTGAGGCAGGGCCGCACGACTTCGGCGCCGCTGAGTGGCAGGTTGTTCGCCGCGTCATTCATGCGACGGCGGATTTCGAATTCAAGGAGCTGATGCGGTTTCATCCGGAAGCCGTGCGAATCGGCATCGATGCCTTGAGGCGCGGATGCCCTATCGTGGTCGACGTCAAAATGATCACCGCCGGACTGAACGAGGATCGGCTCAAGGCCTACGGTTGCTCGACGCATTGCTTCATCTCCGACGACGATGTGATCGCCGCGGCCAAAGCCGCCAACAGCACGCGCGCGATTGAAGCGATGCGAAAACTGCATCGAAGCGGACTGCTCGACGGCGCAATCGTCGCGGTGGGCAACGCACCGACGGCGCTGCTCGAAACCGTCCGCCTGGTCGAAGAAACAGGTGCGCGCCCGGCGCTCGTGATCGGCGTGCCGGTCGGGTTCGTATCGGCCGCCGAATCAAAAGAAGCAGCGCTTCGCCTGCCGACGCCCTACATCGTGGCGCGCGGACGCAAGGGCGGCAGCACGATCGCGGTCGCAATAATTCACGCACTGCTGCTGCTTTCCACCGAGGCGCCCGCATGAGCCGTCGGCGTGCGATAACCCTCATCGGGATCGGTGACGACGGCTGCGGCGGACTTTCCAGTCGCGCGGTGAGCGCCGTCGCGGCAGCGCAGGTTCTCGCGGGCGGCGAACGTCATCTCGCTTTTTTTCCGCAGTTTCGTGGCACGCGGGTGGTTTTCAAGGACGGCCTCGCGCAGGCGCTGGAGAGAATCGCCGAAGCCGCCGACGAGCATAACGTCTGCATCCTGGCGTCCGGCGATCCGATGTTCTTTGGCGTGGGCTCGTTGGTGATCAAGCGACTGGGCGCGGAGCACGTGGAAGTGGTCCCGCATCCGAGTTCGATGCAGTGGGCGTTCGCCCGCGCCGGTCTCAAATGGGACGACGCCGCGTTCATCTCGCTGCACGGCCGCAGTCGCGAGGGTTTTCTGACCCGGCTGAAGGCCTGCGGGAAAGTGGGTGTGCTCACTGACCCCGAGAACTCGCCCTCGCGGCTGGCGGCGGACATGCTCGAACATGGCGAGACCGAATGGCAGGCGTGGGTCTCGGAAAATCTGGCCGGACCCGATGAACGGGTGCGGACGTTTTCAATTCCGGAGCTCGCCTCATGCGGGGACATCGGGCCGCTCAACGTGATGATTCTGGTGCGCACGGATCAATCGTGGAAATTGCCGCCGGCAATTCCGTTCATCCATGAGGATGAATTTGCCAAGCGGATGCCGAAGAAGGGCTTGATCACGAAACGCGAAGTGCGGTTGCTCTCGCTGGCCTCGATGCGTATCCGGCCTGACAGCGTGGTGTGGGATATCGGCGCTGGATCCGGATCGATATCGATCGAAGCCGCGATGTTGGCGCCGCTCGGGCGGGTTTATGCGGTCGAGGTTGATCCCGAAGGCGTGGAAATCTGCCACGAGAATCTGCGCACGCATGCGATCGATAACGTGCGGGTGATCGCGGGCCGTGCCCCCGAGGCGCTTTCCGATCTCGAAACGCCGGATGCGGTGTTCGTCGGCGGAAGCAAGGGCAGCATGGACGAGATCGTCGACGTTGCGCTCGAAAGATTGCGGCCCGGTGGACGGCTGGTGGTCAACGCGATCACTCTCGAGAACTCAGGCGAGGTTTATAGCGCGTTGCGAAAACGCGGAATCGTACCCGAGGTCACGCTGTTACAGATTTCGCGCGCCGAACCCCTCGCGCGCTACCTGCGTTTCGAGGCGCTCAATCCAATTCAGATCTTTGCGGCTGAAAAACCAGCCGCCGGGGGTAATTCCGAATGAATTACGGAACGCTCTACGGAGTCGGCGTCGGCCCGGGCGCTCCGGACCTGATGACTCTGCGCGCGGTCGAAACGCTCAAGCGCGCTGAAGTGCTGGCGCTGCCCAGAAGTTCCGACTACGGCGCGTCGATGGCCTGGAAGATCATCGAACCCGTCATCGGAAAGGTGCCCGGACAGGAGCGCCTGCTTCTGACCTTTCCGATGAGCAAGGAGTCATCGCGTCTGCGCCGCGCGTGGGACGTTGCGTTCTCGAAAATTGGGGAATATCTCGAACGCGGCCGCTCGGTTGCGTTCGCGACGGAAGGCGACCCCTCGCTGTACAGCACGTTCGGGTATCTGCAGCGCGAAGCGTCGCAGCGCTGGCCCGGAGTTCGCGTGGAAGTAGTGCCGGGAGTCTCGTCGATCATGGCGGTGCCGGCGATCACCGGCACACCGCTCGCCGACGGTCTCGAACGAATCGCGATAATCCCCGCGAATTACGGCTTGGATGATCTCGTCGCCATTCTGAACACCTTCGACACGACGATCCTGATGAAGATTGGATCCGAGATGCCGAAAGTCGTCGCCGCGCTGGAGCGGACCGGACTCACGGAGAAGGCCGTCTACGTGGCGAAGGCAACGATGCGCGAGCAGAGAATCGTCAGAGACGTTCGTGAAGTGCGCAGCGAGCGCGGCGACTGTTTCGCGATGGTTGTGGTCACGCGCAAGGAACGCAGCGGCGTGCTGGCGGGCGATGTTTCACCCGAGGCCATGCTGGCGAAGGTCGAAGCGTGATCGGCGAGCGTAAACCATTCGCAATCTATGCGATCACGCAGCATGGGCTCGGGATCGCCGCGCGCCTGGCAGGAACGCTCGGCGATGCTGACGTCTATGTTTCGGAAAAACTCCTCGGCGCGGCACAGGCGATCCCGGAGCTGTCACGCGCGCTCACGCTTAAATTGCCAATGGGGCCGGTGCTTGCCAGAACCTTCACCGCTTATGACTGCCACGTTTTTGCTATCAGTGTCGGCGCGGTGGTGAGAATGATCGCGCCACTCATCAAGGACAAGAAGATCGACCCCGCCGTGATCTGCGTCGATGACGCCGCGCGCTTTGCGATCTGCGTGCTCTCAGGCCACGTCGGGCGCGGCAACTTCTTTACCGATCGCGTCGCCTGGATACTCGGATCGCAATCCGTCGTGACCACCGCCTCCGACGCGATCGGCACGCTCACGGTCGATATTCTCGGCCGAGAATTCGGCTGGAAGCTCGACGATCCGGACCGCAACGTAACCCGCGGATGCGCCGCGGTTGTGAATGCCGCGCCGGTTCTGTTCGTGCAGGAAGCGGGCGAGCCAAACTGGTGGCCGCTCGACAAGCCGTTGCCGCCGGGCGTGCGTTACACCACTTCGCTGGACGCAGTCGATGCGCGCGCATTCGAGATTCTGCTGATCGCGACCGACCGTGAGATCAGAGAATCGCATCCCGAGCATTGGACCAACGCCGTGATCTATCGGCCCAAGAGCCTCGGTCTGGGAATCGGCTGCGATAAGGGGACTGCATCTGAGGTGATCGAGCGGGGAACGCTGAGTGTGCTCGCGCGGAATCATCTGTCACTAAAGTCGGTAAAGGCGGTCGCTACGATCGACAAAAAAAAGGACGAACCGGGAATCCTGGCGCTTGCGGAGCGCTTCGGATGGCCGCTCGAAATCTATACCGCCGAAGAACTGGACGCCGTTCCGGGAATCGAAAATCCGTCTGAGACTGTCATGCGCTACGTCGGAACGCGCGGTGTGGCTGAGCCTGCGGCGCTCCTCTGCGCAGGCGCCGCGCGCCTGCTCGTTCCCAAGGAGCCATACACCGAACCCGGCGCCGGACGTTCGATGACGCTGGCAGTTGCGCGGGTGCCATTCAGCAAACGAGCTGCGGAGGTCGCCGATGCCTGACGCGAAGGGTGTTCTTTATGTCGTGGGAATCGGTCCCGGCGCTCACGATCACGTAACGCCGGCTGCGACGCGTGCGATCGCTGATGCTCAGCTGGTCGTCGGTTACACGACCTACATCAAGCTGGTCAGCGAACTGATTCGCGGCAAGGAAATCGTCCGTACCGGGATGACCGAAGAAATTGGCCGGGCGCGGACCGCGGTGGAACGTGCGCGCGACGGCGCGAAGGTCGCACTGATTTCGTCCGGCGACGCGGGCATCTACGGAATGGCCGGACTGGTCTTCCAGGTTCTCCGGGACCTCGGATGGAAGCGCGGCGATTCGCCCGAGCTACATGTTATACCCGGCGTCACTGCGCTCAGTTCATGCGCGTCGCTGGTGGGCGCTCCGCTGGTTCATGACTTCTGCGCGATTTCGCTTTCAGACCTGCTGACGCCGTGGCCGGTAATAACGCGCCGAATCGAGGCTGCCGCGCAAGCTGACTTCGTGATTGGCCTCTACAATCCGGCCAGCGGCAGGAGAACGCTCCAGATCGTCGAGGCGCAATCGATCATCAGGAAATACCGCGACGGAGCAACTCCGGTCGCGCTCGTGAAGAGTGCCTACCGAAAAATGCAGCATGCGGTTTTGACCGACGTCGATCATTTTCTCGACTACGAAATCGGGATGCTCACCACGGTGCTGGTCGGTTCGAGCAACACCTACGTCTTCGAGGGCTACATGGTCACGCCCCGTGGCTACACCAACAAGTACACGACCGAGGGCGAAGTCCTTCCTGGTCAACGACCCGGATATTCGCTGGTGTTGGCTGGATCGCTGGAACCGGCGGAGAGCGAATGATGGCGCGGGTAGGACGGATTGCGGGCGCGATTCTCGCCGAGACCGGCGGCGAGTTTTTTCTGGTCGGGAATACCAAGGAGCCGTGCGACTTCGAGGCCGCGGGCTTCGAGTCGCCGGGTGAAATAGACGCGCTCGAACGCCGCTACATCAGGCTTGCGCCGCGGCGCACAGTCGAGCTTGCCGCACCTTACTTGAGGCTCGATCTGGAGGGAGAAGCGCTGGCCGCGCTACTGGCGGAGCGGCTGCTGATCGAACGCAACGCGTCGGTCAGCGACCGTTTGTGGCGATTGCTAATCGATCCGAGTGGACAAGAGGAACTCCCCGAGGAGGAAGCGGTGGACGCGCGCTGGCTCGTGGAAATTCCCGCGCCTATCTGGGGGATCGTTCGCGATACCGTGCTTCGCTGCCTGTGAGGAGAATGATGAGGGTTTATATCATCGGTGCCGGTCCCGGCGATCCAAAGCTGCTGACTCTTCGTGCGGCGGAGCTGATTTCGTCGTGCCCGGTCGTGCTCTACACCGGCTCTCTGGTTCCTCGGGAAGCAATCGCGATGGCGCGGGCCGACGCCAGAGTTCTCGATTCCTCCGGTATGACGCTCGATGAGATCATGGACGTGATCGTTGCTGCGCGTGAAGCCAATCAGGATGTTGCGCGGGTGCATACCGGTGACCCGCTGGTGTTCGGTTCGACCGCCGAACAGATGCGCCAACTCGATCACCTCGGAATTCCATTCGAAATTATTCCGGGCGTTTCATCGTTTACCGCCGCTGCCGCGGCATTGGGTCGAGAACTAACTCTTCCCGAACTGAGCCAGACCGTAATTCTGACCCGCGCGGAGGGACGCACGCCGATGCCGGAGCGGGAGAAGCTTGGCGATCTCGCGCGGCATCAGGCGACGCTCGCGCTTTTTTTGAGCATTACGCTTCTGCGAGATGTCGCCGAATCATTGATACCTGAGTACGGCTCCGACTGCCCGGTTGCGGTCGTTCACAAGGCCACTTGTCCCGATCAGAAAATCGTCATCGGAACGCTCGGCGATATTCATGCTCGGGTACGAGAGGCCGGAATAAAAAGTCAGTCGATGATTATCGTGGGCCGCGTGCTCACTTCGAACGACTTCGCGAACTCAAGGTTGTACGCACCCGACTTCAGCCATCGCTTTCGCAAGGCGAGGGTCAAGGCGGCAGGGGCGGAACGCGGATGACGGCGGGACAAGGTATCGTGTATCTCGTCGGAGCGGGTCCGGGAGATCCGAAGCTGCTGACGATCCGAGCGCTTGAACTCATGCGCTCGGCGGAAGTGGTCGCGTACGACGAACTGGTGCCGCCGCAGATACTGTCGCTGGTTCCTGCACAAGCCGAACTGCTCGCCGTCGGACGGCGGCACGGGCATGGCAAGACGGGATATCGATTGCATCCAATGGTTCTTGAGCGCGCGCGGGCCGGACGGATCGTGGTGCGGCTCAAATCTGGTGATCCATTGATCTTCGGACGCGGCGCGGAAGAAGCCGAGGAACTGGCGGAGGCGGGAATACCCTTTGAAATCGTGCCGGGTGTGTCGGCCGCTCTGGGCGCCGCCGCATACGCCGGGATTCCGCTCACCGATCGCCGCTATGCGTCACAAGTCACGTTAGCGACCGGCCACTGCGCCGAAGAGGAGGCGGGCAATTCGCGCGAGACGCTGGTGCTGTACATGGCCGCTCATCGGCTGGCGGAAAATCTCCAGCGGCTAATCGCTCAGGGGCGTGCGCCGACGACGCCCGCAGCGTTCGTGGCGGCGGCGACCACTCCGGAACAGCGCGTGATTTCGGGAACGCTTGCCGATCTTGCATCGCGTATTCCAAGTGACCGTCAATCGGATCCCGCGTTGGTCATTGTCGGCGATGTGGTCGCGCTGCGCGAGCGCATCCAATGGTTCGAGCGGGTGCCTTTGAGAGCGTAACTCCCGATGCCGAATTTCATCACTATACCGCGGCTGGTTGTAGCCGGTACCGCAAGCGGAATCGGCAAAACGAGTGTGATGGTCGGTCTGACTCGCGCCCTGCGTGAGCGAGGTCTCAAAGTCGCAGTCTTCAAATGCGGGCCCGACTACCTCGATCCCACCTACCATGTGCGAGCTGCGGGCAGCACTTGTCATAACCTCGACGGCTGGATGATGGGCCGCGCCGCCGTGGTTGGTACTTTCGCCCGCGCGTGCGAGGGAGCTGACATTGCCCTGATCGAAGGTGTGATGGGCCTTTTCGATGGAGCCTCGCCTACCACGGAAGAGGGCTCCACGGCGGAGATCGCAAAATGGCTCGATGCTCCGGTGATGTTGGTCGTCGATGTTTCGGGGATGGCGCGCACGGTGGCTGCGATTGCGCGCGGAGTTGCCGCGTTCGACCCCGAATTACGGCTGGCGGGAGTCTTCTGCAATCGGGTGGGGAGCCGGGGCCATCTCGACATCTTGCGCAGAGCGTTGAGCGATCTGCCTGTATTGGGAGGATTGCCCGACGAACCCGCATTGACCCTTCCCGAGCGACACCTGGGACTGCGCACCGCCGAGGAACAGGCCGTGCCCGACTCAATCCTGTCCGAGTTGGGAAGAGTAACTGGGGAATGGTGCGATCTAGACGCAATTCTCACTGTCGCGCGTGCTGCTCCGCGTGTGTCGTGCCAACTGTCTGCGAAAGCCGACGCAGCTTCATCATCGCGATGCAGAATTGGCGTCGCCTTCGACGAGGCTTTCCACTTTTACTACGAATACAACCTCCACATCCTCAAGAGTCTGGGCGCGGAGCTGGTGTACTTTTCGCCGATCTCCGACTCCTTGCCAGACGTGAACGGCCTCTATATCGGCGGTGGCTATCCTGAGATTCACGCGGAAGCGCTCTCTGCGAATCGCTCGATGCGCGAGCAGATTGGTGCATTCGCCGCCGATGGCGGAACCATATATGCAGAATGCGGCGGACTGATGTACCTATGCGACGCGATCAAGACTCTGGACGGACAACGCTATCCCATGGCCGGAGTGATCCCCGCGCATGCGGTGATGCACGAGCGGCTGCAAGCGCTTGGATACGTTGAGGTCGAGACACAAGCGGTGTCCGCGCTCGGCCCGGCTGGAATTCGATTTCGTGGCCATCAATTCCGCTATTCCGAACTACAGCCGCTGAAGGATCGGATCAACTGTGCTTACCGGGTGGTTCGGCGGCGCGACGGGCAGGTCGTGCCGGAAGGCTACACTGTCAAAAACACTTTGGCGTCATACGTCCACGCTCATTGGGCATCGAACCCAACGATCGCAGAGAGGTTGGTCGATGCGTGTATCCGCCAGACGCAGAACACAAACGAAATACGGGAATGAATAACGGTTTTAACTGGAGGAAATTGAAATGGCACAGTTTGAGTCCGAGATCCTAACTGTTGATGGGAGCGTGGCGCGCGAGGTCGTTGGTACCAGGTCGGTATCAGCAAGGATCATTTCCGCCGTTGTGGCGGTTGCGCTTGGCATGACCATCATCTCAGTGGTCGGGTTTGCGCCGAATGATTTTATCCACGCCGCGGCCCATGACGTGCGCCACTCAGCAGGTTTCCCCTGCCACTGAAATGACGACTTTGTCCAGAACGCTTTACGCAGCCCTTGTCGCGGGGGCCGCAGCGGGTGTCCTTCTGTTCGTACTTCAAAGTTGGACGACTCTACCTCTGATACATCAGGCTGAAAGCTACGAAACAGCCCAAGCGTCTGTTCATACGCATTCGCATGCGAATGAACCTTCGGATAATCAGCTGGTCCGCACCGCGTACACCACCGCGGCCGACGTACTTGTAGGGATTGGCTTTGCGATGCTGCTGGCTGGCTTGTATGCGCTCAGTGGCAAATCCAGCCTGTGGCAGGGGCTGTTATGGGGATTGGCTGGCTTTGCAACATTTCATTTGGGCCCGGCGTTGGTGGTGCCGCCGTCAATTCCCGCGCTGGTACTGGCGCCATTGTCGATTCGACAGACTGCATGGTTGATCGCGGCGGTCTGCACCGGTCTGGGACTTGCGATTTTCGCGTTCGGACCGAGAGCACTGAAGCCGGGTGGCCTGCTGCTTTTGTTTCTGCCGAGCGTGCTTTTTCACTTTTTCTTCTCAGTGTCCGCGAGCGATGTTCCGTCGCCAGATATTTACTGGCTCGAGCACCTTTTCATCGTGTATGTGCTCGGAGACTTTCTGCTGTTCTGGATCGTTCTCGGAGCGTTGTCAGGTCACCTGTTTGAACGAGCGGCGGACTTTCACAACGACGCGGGTTTGACGTGAATTCCTCCACCCATCGCAAAGGCTTGCTCTTACTCAACACCGGCAACGGCAAGGGAAAGACGACCGCGGCGATCGGAACCGCCTTTCGGGCGTTGGGCCATGGGATGAGGGTCGGCATGCTCCAGTTCATCAAGGGAAAATGGAAAACGGGTGAACGCAAGCTCGGCGAGCAGACGCCGAATTTAACCTGGCTTACGATGGGACACGGGTTCACCTGGGAGAGTCTCGATCTGGATCGCGATCGGGCAGCGGCGCGAGCCGCGTGGGACGTCGCGCGTAAATGGCTGTTGGACGAGAACTACGACCTGGTGGTCTTCGACGAGATCACTTACGTCATCAACTACAGTTTCGTTCCGCTCGACGAAGTGCTTTCGGCGTTGCAGGCTCGGCGCGCCGATCTTCACGTAATTCTCACCGGACGCGACGCGCCAGCGGAACTAATCGAGATCGCCGACGTGGTCACGCAGATGCAGGCGGTGAAGCATCCGTACCGCGAGGGTGTGCCTGCGCAGAAGGGAATCGAATTCTGATGCGCGCCAAGACCCTAATGGTGATGGGGACCGCGTCGGACGTCGGCAAAAGTGTCGTCGTGACCGCGCTGTGCCGGGCCTTCGCGCGCAGCGGTGTCCGCGTCGCGCCCTTCAAGTCGCAAAACATGTCGAACAATGCCGCGGTCTGCCCGGGAGGCGGTGAGATCGGCCGTGCGCAAGCGGTGCAGGCCGAGGCGTGCGGCATGGAGCCGAGCGTCGACATGAATCCCGTGCTGTTGAAGCCCGAAAGCGAATCGGGATGCCAGGTCGTGATCCGTGGACGACCGCGCTTTCACATGAAGGCCCGCGAGCATGAGCGATATCGCGCAGAGGCGTGGCCCGAGATCGTCGGCAGCTACGAGGCCCTTGCGGAGAATTTCGATCTGATCGTGATCGAAGGTGCTGGCGGGGCTGCAGAGATCAATTTGCGGCATCGCGACCTTGTTAACTGGTCGATTGCTGAGCTGACGGATTCTCCGATTCTGCTGATTGGAGACATCGATAAGGGTGGCGTTTTCGCATCTCTGGTCGGCACGGTTGAACTGCTGCCTCCCGCCGAACGCCGGCGCATCAAGGGATTCCTGATCAATAAGTTCCGCGGTGATCTTTCTCTGCTCGAACCCGGTCTTCGATTCCTCGAGGAACGAACCGGTATTCCGGTTTTGGGAGTGCTGCCCTATCAGAAAAGTCTCGGTATCCCTCAGGAGGACTCCGCGATGCTTGACGGTCGCCTTGTTCGCAACCAACCGGCGGCAGTAACAATCGGTGTCGTACGACTTCCCCGAATTTCGAATTATACGGATTTCGAACCGTTGGAAAACGAACTCGATGTGACGCTTCATTATTTGAGCGATCCGGCCGCCGCACCGAACATCGATGTCCTGGTCTTGCCTGGAACCAAGAACACGGTCGCCGACCTCGGATGGTTACGCGCGAGTGGATGGGAAGATTTCATTGTGCGTCACCGCCGCAGAGGTGGTTGGGTGGTTGGAATTTGCGGCGGCTACCAGATGCTCGGACGGCGCATCGTGGACAATGAGAGGATCGAGAGCGACAGGCCGGAAACAGTAGCGTTAGGACTGCTTGAGATTGAGACGATATTTCAGCCCGAGAAAATCACCGAACGGGTCGGCGCGGTTCACTTGGCTACGGGACTGCCCGTTTCGGGTTACGAAATTCACGCTGGCCGCGTGGCCGGCATAACAGGTTCCACTGCGGTCTTCAGGATAATCGAGCGCGACGGAGTGCGCGCGGATGACTTAGAGGGCGCCCATTCCGAGGACAGACGAGTCATTGGTAGCTCGATTCACGGACTCTTCGATGCCGGTGGCTTTCGCCGCAACTTCATCGACACCGTGCGCGAATCGAAAGGACTTCTCGCGCTCGGGTTGAGCGCGCCCGACGATCCTAACGCTGATCGCCGCACGGCCTTCGACCGGGTCGCTGATGTTCTCGAAGAGCACGTGGATATGTCGCGGGTCGCAGCGCTCGCCGGACTGGATTGGAAGCGCGCTACACCCGCCGCGAAATTCCGTTGAATCGGCGATCATGTCCGCAACCGCTTTTTATATCCCGGCGCCGCTCATCTTCGCGGCGCTCGCGCTCGATGCTCTTGCCGGAGATCCGACGTGGTTTCCTCATCCGGTGGTGCTGATCGGGCGGGCGATATCCTGGGGTGAGCACCGCGTCCGAAGTGCACAGCCGTTGACGGACTTCCTCAACGGACTGGTACTTGCCATATGCGTGACGACGCTTGCGGCCGGAGCGGCGTGGATCGCGATCGCATTGTGCGGGTTAGCCAATTATTGGCTCTCATCTCTCGCGGCCGTTCTGGTTGCGTGGACAACGCTCGCGATGCGCGGTCTCGATGATGCCGCAAAAGTCGTGGAGCTAAGTCTACGCCGCGATGATGAAAACGGAGCCCGCAGAGCGATGCCGGCCTTAGTTGGCCGTGATCCCGACAAGCTTGATCGGGGCGGGATGATTTGCGCGACCGTCGAATCGATTGCCGAGAACCTGAGCGACGGAATTATCGCGCCGCTTTTATTTCTGTTCGTCGGAGGACCGGTGGCGGCAATGGCATACAAAGCTATCAACACGCTCGACTCGAGGATCGGCTATCGCGACGAGAGATACCTCTACTTCGGGCGCGCCGCCGCAAGGATCGATGACGCCGCGAACTATATTCCGGCGCGGCTTTCCGCGGTCTGCATCGCCGCCGCCTCGGCGTTTACCACGGGACGCCCGCGCCGGGCGTTTCGGACCTGCTTGGCCGATGCCCGAAAACACTTAAGCCCCAATGCCGGCTTTCCCGAATCGGCGATGGCCGGAGCACTCGGAGTGCAGCTCGGCGGCGATGCTATCTACGGCGACGAAGTTGAGCATCGCGCGGTGATGGGAGTCGCGGAGCGAGAACTGAAGGTTGCAGACATTGCGGCCGCACGCAGCATTTTGCGGGTCGCGACCGCGATCGCGTTCGTCAGCTTCGCGCTGGTTCGAAATGTGGTTGCGCGTCGATGATCCGTATAGATCGCGTCCACGGCGGCAACCCTGCAGACGGCGTGCTCGATTTCAGCGCGAGCATCAACCCACTCGGACCACCGCGTGCCGCGCTCGACGCCTATCACGCCGCCGTCGTCGATATTGCGAGCTACCCGCCAGCAAATTCGCTCGATCTGGAGGCGGCGCTGGGTAGCTGGTTGGGCGTGGAGCCGGAGTGCGTTCTCGCCGGCAACGGTACTACCCATCTTATCTACCTGCTCGCACGCGTCCTGAAGCCTCGATCACCGGTGATAGTGACTCCGACGTTTAGTGAGATAGCGAACAGCCTCATCATTGAAGGGATTGCACCTCGCGCGCTGAACACAACCAGCGACTACAATTTCCAACTCTATCCCGAGGCGGCTATCAAATGTCTTCGTGACGGGGCGGACGCGATATTTGTCGGCCGTCCGAACAGTCCGACCGGAACGATCCTGACGATCGACGAAGCGGCGGAGATCGCTGCCGAGTGTGAACGCCGCGATTCCTGGTGCGTGTTCGATGAGGCCTTCATAGATTTTGTCCAAGGTGCGCGATCCGGCGTCGAATTCGTCGAAAAAAACCGCAAAGTCATCGTTCTTCGCTCGCTCACCAAAATTTTCGCGCTTCCGGGGCTGCGCGTTGGATGCGTTGTCGGTCACCCGGACGCGATCGGAAAACTACGTGAGGCAATTGAACCTTGGTCCGTCAACGCTGTGGCCGATCATGTGACTCGTGCCTGTGTTGACGTGGCCGACGGGTTTGTCCGTGAAACCCGCGAATTCGTCTCGGTTGAGGTGGCTCGCATGACGGATGCACTGTCACAGCTGCCTGGTATTCATGTTTTTCCCAGCGTCGCGAACTTCATGATGATGGAAGTCGAGCGTGAACTAATCTCGGGTGTCTTCGGAAGACATCTGCTCGACCATGGAATCATGGTGCGCGACTTGCGCGGGCTTCCCGGATGCCGAGCGAGTTTGTATCGAATCGGGATCAGATCGAAGTCGGACAATGATCGATTCCTACAGGCCACGCGCTCATGGACTTAGAAGAAAGAAAACGGACGCGGAGCAAATTTCTGGTATCCAGCGCTGAGTCGCTCGAGGCGAAATCCAGCGGCTTGAATAAGATCATCGACCTTTCGGTTAAGATGGCAACCGCCGCCGATTCGTTTCCAGATCGGCGTGATCCGGTCCTGCCAGAGCATCACGTCTGGGTCGGGCGCGCGCCCGTGCTCCGCAAACAGCAGCTCGCCTTCCGGTTTGAGAACTCGCCGGATCTCGAGGAGAGCCGCGCCAGTGTCAGGTATCGAACACAGCGTGAAGGTCATCAAGACGGTATCAAAGCTCTTGTCTTCCAGCGGTAATTTCTCGCTGGACGCTTCCAACAACCGCACCGGAAATCTGACCTTTTCGGCGCGCTCGCCGGCCTTGGCCAGAAGTTCGGCCGAAGGATCAACTCCACAAACGGTTTCTATATCCGGGTGATATGACGCGAGGTTGAGACCCGAACCGATCCCAATCTCCAGCACCCGTCCATGCGCCGCGCCCGCCGTGCGTTCCCGAAACGGTTCAAAATTCTTCTGGCGCATAGTTAATTCGATCACTTGCGGCAGGATCCATCTATTATAAAGGCCCTCTGCGCTTCTCCCCTGTGCCTTCTCAAACCCTAATCCGCGCGAGCGCGAACGCAAAATGAATACCTCCCCCCTGGTCTTTCAAGAAATCGGGCTAGATGATGTGGCGCGATCGTCTAGAACAGAGTTTGATTGAATTGATGGGGCTGTCAACCGAACCCTTGTCAACCGCCGCTTGTCAACCGCCGTATGGGTGTCAACCGGTTGACAGGTTGACAAGGAGAGCAGTACTCATCGGACTGAGTCATCCACCATCCAGTCTCTCGATTTTCGGGCATCTCAGA
>Ga0210405_10003120_pt1 | contig 16531 bp, 16 predicted proteins | sample IncBWH11MmetaG_FD_155492 | JGI IMG/M metagenome (GOLD analysis project Ga0210405, IMG submission 155492) | Forest soil microbial communities from Barre Woods Harvard Forest LTER site, Petersham, Massachusetts, United States - Inc-BW-H-11-M | ecosystem: Environmental > Terrestrial > Soil >... | reverse complement strand
CGAGTCGAGAGCTTCATGAGTCTTGGCAACATTGATCCTAAAGACGTCTACAGCATGGGATATTTTGAGTCAAACATCGCTTACAGCGCCGGAGATGCCAGACATTTTCCGGATGCGTTACGGGCCGGTCAGCGCGCACTGGATATTATCGAACCGGCTGCATCCGCCCATCGACTGCGGGGCAGCATCCTTGACGCGCTGACAATCGCGCGCTGGCAGTCTGGAGATCTGGACGGAGCGTTACAGACTGCTCAACAGGCGATTCAACTCCAAGAGACGCAAGCCGCCAGCGGACACGCATCCATGCGGATCAATCTGGCCAACGCGTTGTATACCGAAGGAATGATTCTGGGAAAGCAGGACGCGGAACCGAGTCTCGGCCGAAGTCGAGATGCGCTTGCGGTCTTGCAACGAGGGCTAGACATCGGTGAAGAACTGGCGAAAATGGACCCTATCGATTATATGAGCCGCCGTTCGGTTGCAACCACAGGGCTGGAAATCGGTAACATTCTCCGCCACAACGAACCGCAGAAAGCTCTGGTGGTCTATGACCACGCTCTCGCCCGCATACGAGAGGCGAAAACCAATGTCAGCACGCAGCTCACTTCAGCGGACTTGCTGGCTGGTTCTTCTTACGCCCTGCGCTGGCTCGGTCGGGACGAGGAAGCCAGACGGCGCATAGAGGATGCATTTCAGCTTCTGCGTGATGCTCGCCAATATCCCGCCGATAGTTTCGAACCAATGAGTAGATCCGATCACGTTATCAGAGCAGAGGCCGACGACTATGCCGAAACCGGACAACTCGACAAAGCCATTGAAGCCTACCAGGAACTGCTCGACAAACTGATGGCGCGGAAACCCGATCCGCTGAATGACCTGCGCGACGCCACTTGTCTTTCGCGTACCTGGACGGCGCTTGCCAATCTTCTCCGCCGAAGCGGACGGAAAGATGAGGCCTTGCAGCTTGAAGCGCAGCGGACAGACCTCTGGAACCAGTGGAATGGCAAGCTTCCCAACGCTCAATTTCTGCTCCGCCAATCGTTAATCCAAATCACTCCTCGCGCAGGCTTCGGCGCCCTGGCCAAGCGCTAGAAAAATTAGCGCGTTAGCTGTCCGGAACGGTGCTCCATCAAATTCACCGGCTTGCCCCGTGTGAATTCCTTCATATGCTTTGTCGCCTTTTCCCTCTCCTTTTCGATATCCCAAGTAGAGCCGAGTAATTCGGGTCGCTAGATAAGTCCTCTCACGACTGCCTTCAGCGTCGTAGAAAAATAAGGAGAATCATTATGTTGCGCACAAAGTTGCTGCTCAGTGTTTGGCTCCTGTTCATTTGCTCTGCAGTTTCCCTCTCCGCACAGCAGGCGGCTCTGGCCGCGGCGAACGCGGTCGTGCCGCCTGTGGTCAAGTTCAGCGGCGTTTTAAGTGATGTGAATAACAAGCCAGTGACGGGCACAGTGGGCGTCACATTTTCTCTCTACAAAGAATCCGAAGGCGGGGCTCCGCTATGGGTAGAAACCCAGAACGTTACACCCGACAAAACCGGTCACTACTCGGTGATGCTGGGCTCGGCCTCCACCCAAGGGCTACCTGGCAGCGCATTCGCATCCGGCGAAGCCCGCTGGTTGGGAGTGCAAGCACAGGCGCAGGCTGAGCAGCCCCGCACGCTCTTGATGAGCGTCCCCTATGCATTGAAAGCCCTGGATGCAGAGACCGTCGGCGGCCTGCCGCCCTCGGCATTTGTGAAGGCGGCGGCGCCCGGAGTTGCATCGGCCGCCAATTCAAATGCGCCGGCTGCGGCCATCAGCGGCGGCGGTACGGCGAACCACGTTACCAAGTGGACGGGCACCAGTACGTTAGGGAACTCCAACATCTGGGATGGCGGGAATGGTGACGTTGGTATTGCCACTACCTCTCCGACTGCCAAGCTCGACGTCAACGGCACTGCTCGCATTCGCAGCAACGCCACGGTGAGTGGGAGTCTTACCGCTGGACCGATCACGGCTACCTCCACTAGTTCTGGTGGTACCGGGATGCTTGCCAACGCCGGTTCCAGCACCGCCAGCAACGGGGTGATCGCCTATGGTGCCACCGGCGTAGCAGGCTACACGACAGTTGCTGGCAGCATCGCACTGTACGGCAATGCGGGAAGCAGCACTGGCAGCAATGGCGTGGTCGCCTATGGTGCTACTGGCATGGCGGGCTACGCGACGGTTGCTGGCAGCATCGGAGTGTACGGGAATGGGGGAAGCAGCTCTGGCAGCGCCGGCGTCTCCGGAACTGGCGGCACCTACGGAGCGTATGGATATTCCGGATCCGGCTATGGAATTTATGGGACGGTACCGTCGGCCGGAGTTGACGGAGTGCACGGAGTATCGGCTAGTGAAAACTCCGGCGTGGCGGGAATTAACGATAACAGCACAGCCGGTTTCGGCGTGTACGGACAGGCCGCGAGTCCCAGCGGCGTGGGCGGAGGATTTTACAACACCTCCACCGGAGACGCGGTGTTTGCCTACGAGCAAAACGGAGGCTACGCGGCATTTTTCGATGGCAATGTCGACGTCGATGGCAACCTCTCCAAGGCCGGTGGTTCCTTCAAGATCGATCATCCGCTGGATCCCGCCAACAAGTACCTCTATCACTCCTTTGTCGAATCGCCGGACATGATGAACATCTACAACGGCAATGCTACTACCGACGCGTCGGGCAGCGCAGTGGTTACCCTGCCCGAATGGTTTGAGACTTTGAACCGTGATTTCCGCTATCAACTGACGGTTATGGGCCAATTCTCGCAGGCCATCGTGGCCAGCAAGGTCGCGAACCATCAATTCACTATCAAGACGGATAAGCCCAATGTTGAAGTCTCGTGGCAAGTGACCGGCATTCGCCAGGATGCGTGGGCTAATGCTCACCGCATTCCTGTCGAGGTGGAGAAGGCGCAGGCCGATCGCGGCCTTTACCTGCATCCCGAACTCTTCGGCTCGCCTGCGGAGAAGTCGATTGCGCTGGCGCACCACCCGATGATGTTGAAGGTGATGAAACAGCAAGCGGCAGCCAAACTGAAGGCCTCAACCAAGTAGTGAGGGGGATCCCCGCCCTTGGGTGTATTCAAGGGTGGGGACTTTCAGCGTGGTCCCTTTGCGAGCCCGTGGCCCCTGAATTTTTTCGGCTTCCTGTCGTGTTTTTCCGTCCCTTTACGTTGCAGTACGTCGCGGGACACGATAACATTAAAACCGCCATGCGGTACGTAAATCCACGGGAAGCTGTGGTCCACAAGTTGTTTGAGCGTCTGGAAGACTTGCAGCGGCCGGACGACCGCATTGCGGGCGAGAAGTCGGTGCAAAATCCGGTGCAGTCGGAAATGCCCTCACAGGACGAACTCGTTAAGCTATTGATGACAGGTAATTTACAAAGCGCGGAAGTGGTGGAACTGGCAGACACACCATCTTGAGGGGGTGGCGCCGAAAGGCGTGGGGGTTCAAATCCCCCCTTCCGCACCAGTTTTGGCAACGTTTCATGGATGAATCAGAGCAGCAAAGGGTTCTTCCGCCAGCTCTTGCAGATGAGGGAGCGGTAAAAGCGTCGCCTGGAAGCGACTCTCCAGCACTAACCCGCCAAGAACACTCCCACCTAACGACATTTCCCCAGTCCTTAGCCTGCTCCAGCGGAGGCGGCAGCGGGTACCGTGATCTCGATGGAATCGGGCTGTGTCCAGACAGGCTTGCCGCTACTGAGATCGAGACGGTTCATTGTAGCCTTCAGATGGCGTCGATCCACTTCGACAAGGAGGTAGTGGTAGTTAATCTCCTTGCTCTGGAAGGGGTCACCGGCAGCGCGTTCGATGGGATAGGCGTGGGCTCCTGCTCCCCCTAAAACGAAATAGCTAACGCCCCCGTGTTCATGCCGTTCGTAATTATGTACGTGTCCGGAGAACACGACGATCCGGACCCGCAGGCGCTGCTGCCGCTCTTCCAACGCGTTCGCCAATGCATGCTCAGGCGAGCGAGACGAGTGTCCTCCACCGAATTTCTTGGCGTCCGAGGAGCTTGTGTAGGGAGGATGGTGGAGCACGACGAAGACGAAATCGACATCTCCGGGCAGCGTGTCCAGAGCTTGCGATAACCATCGGCCCTGCGGTCCGGAGGTTTCGTCGAGCGAGCTGTCGAGCACCAGCATCAAAATGTTGGCCGCGCGCATGGAGTAATACCGGCTATTCTTCAGGTCGGGAAAACGCTCGAAATAATTTGCCAGGGCGACCTTCTCGTCGCCATGCAGATCATGATTGCCCAAGGCTGGGTATACGGGAATCTTTTTCTCGCGCCAAACGCTGGTTTCACGATCCCAAACCTTCCAGTCGTTCGCATCGTAGCCGTTGTATACGATGTCTCCACCGAAGGAGATAAACGCGGGTTTAACCTCACCAATGGCTTGGACCAGCGCCTGGCGGGCGGAAGGGTTCGCCGCTTCCGTGTCCTTGGGATCGTGAAATCTCGAATCTCCGTACGCGACGAAACGGAAGGGAGTGTCAAGCTGCAATTGTAAGGCAACGGGTTGGGTCTCCGGGGCTTGCATCTGCGAACGGGAACGCGTGCAGGAGGCACAGCCCAGAAAAACCGCAACGAGGAGCAATCTCTGGAAAATCTTCATTCACTTCCCCATATTCACTTTCCCCATATTCACTTCCCCATGACAAGCACTTCAAACTGCTCCGACTCAGCAGTCGACAGAAACAATCGGTGCGTCTAGGGTCGAGCGCCGAAGTTTTGGCGCGAGGTAAAGTCTGCACCGTTTCGACAATCGAATATTTATCAGGAATGTCCTGGCGAATCACGGTGACAGTGCCTTCTCCGTTGGAATTGAAAATCAGCCGCGTCTCGACATCGAAAGCGGTGGCATCCACGTGATCACCGATGGGAAGGGTAGTGACGACCTGGCCAGTATCCGCGTTCATCACTGCCATAACTTTGCTGCGGCAGCCGAGAAATAATTTACGATTGTCCCGGTCCATCGCCATGCTGGAAGGCGAAGCACAAGGTGCCGTCGGCCAGCGTTGCTCGACTTTCAGCGTACGGGAGTTGATCTTGAGCACCAGGCTTTCGTCTTCAAGATTATTGTAAACGTAGCCGTTACCATCCGCTGCCGCGAATTCAGGACCACCTCCGAGATCAATCGTGCCCGCCACCTTTCCGTCTTTGGCTTCGATCAGGGTGGCACTATTGCGTCCCACACAGGTGTTCGAGCACCTCATCCATTCGTCGGCGAGCCAGAAGGAGCCTTCGTTTTGCGGCGCTCCGGCTAATTCCGAGAATCGCCGCCGCTTCCGCGACGCTGTGTCGTTGGATGTCGCAGAGGAGAAATACCTCTCGACAACTCCGACGTAACTGCAAGGCGTGCATCAGCACGGCCTGCATCACTCCCGACGGAATGCTTGGCTGCGCAATCGACAAACGCTCCCGAAGGCCCTTTACCTGGAGTGGTGCGGTCATACTTAAAGTTGACGTTAAGCTCGACATCCCGGTTACTGGCTACCTGTTTTCCTGGCGCCAGATCGACGAAGACCGACGCCATGCGCTTTTGTTGGGTTCACTGGCAAATGTCCCGACTGATGCCGAAGCCGTCAAGAACGGCTCCGGCGAAGCTGAAGAACGACGGGTCTCCCCCCGGCGGCCATCGTCCTCCATCGGGATGCTGGTAACCCTGCGAAGCGGTTTGCTCCTTGGGCGGACCCGCGAACAAGCATCGGGGCCCATCAGTTACGGTGGTCCCGATCAGATGCTCATTGCCATGGTGCGTCCAGAGCCAATTTCGTTTCAATCTGAAATAGTGCCGGGGGAGAATCCCTCAGCGCCTGCCTGGCAGTCGTTTCATGGAGGACGGGTGTAGAATAGCTGCCACTTGCTCGCACGCTGAGGCCAGAGCCTTGCAATTCCAAGAATTCAACCAGTCTTACTTAGAACGGCTATGTTCGGGCGATTTCCGGACAGAGAACCATTTTGTCGCCTATTTCAGCGAATTGATTCAGTTGAAACTCCGTTCACGGGTAAATTCTCCCCAAGCCGCAGAGGATCTGCGGCAAGAAACGTTTGCGCGAGTCTTTGTTGCTTTGCGGAGTGAAGGGAAGTTAAGAAACCCGGAACGATTAGGAGCCTTTGTGAATTCCGTTTGCAACAATGTATTGCTCGAGCACTATCGTGCGTCTTCTCGGGAGGATCCGATCGAAGACGAAGAGAGTACGAACATTCCCGATCCATCGCTGGACGTGGTTTCGATTCTGTCGCACAAGGAGATGCAACAGAATGTCCGTCAGGTCCTGGACGAATTGTCAGAGCGAGACCGGCGCCTGCTGCGGGAAATTTTCCTGGAAGAACGAGACAAAGACGCGGTGTGTCATGACTTTGGCGTGGACCGGGACTATCTCAGAGTCCTGCTTCATCGGGCCAAGCAGGCTTTTAAAGCAGTCTATCTGAAGAAGTTACCCGCCGGCACAAGGGGCACGGCTGCGGATTAACACTATGAAACGATTTGTCTTGCTCTTTCACTATCCATTCGAAGGACATATATCTTGACATGGACCATAGCGAATCAATTCGCTTGATGGCTGCTGAGAAGTACCTGCTCGGCGACCTTACCCCCGAGCTGCGCGAACAGTTCGAGGAGCACTTCTTCGACTGCCAGGAGTGCGCTCTCGACGTTCGGGCAGGCGCTGCGTTGGTGGAACACAGCAAAGTCGTGTTGTCCGAGCCAGTCGCCGTATCTCCGGCGAGGTTCCCGGTCCCGGCCCGCACGAAACCGGGTTGGCTCGCATGGTTGCGTCCCGCCATGGTCGTCCCTGTTCTGGCGGCTCTGCTGGCGGTGATTGGCTATCAGAACCTGGTGACGTATCCCAAACTGAAGGGTGAGGTTGCTGTTGTCAACCGACCCCTGATTCTTGCTTCGGCGTCGTTGATTAATGCAAACACACGCGGGGCAGGCAGGACGGTGGTATCCGCACGACAGGGTGAGCCGTTCCTTTTGTTTGTGGATATTCCAGCGGACGCCCGATTCTCTTCCTATGTGGCTGAGTTGGACGGGCCGGGCGGAAACTCCGAGTGGTCGCTTAGAATTCCTGCGGAGACAACCAAGGACACAGTGCCGATCCGCGTCCCCGCGGGAAATCACGGGGCTGGCGTATACACTCTCGTGGTGCGCGGAGTAGACTCCTCAGACGGGAAGGGTATTGAAGTCGGGCGCTATCCTTTTGAGTTGCAGATTCGAAACTAGACGCGAATCCGGGTTTCGGAATGCCAGGAGAGATCAATGGAAGCGAATAACAAGAGAGTTCACTACTACCATGCGGACGCTAGTGCGCTGGGTGGGCATATCCGGCGCCCGTTTGACCGGCCAATTCCGGTGCAGGCAGCGGTGTCGCTGCCGCCGGTTGGCGGATTTGTGGAGGCGCGCGGGCACAGGGACCCCAAAGACGCGGACGTAAACAGCATCGTTTCCTTCGAGGCCGCATACAGCCACGTTTCGGGCAGCGTCAGCCAGAAGAATGGGGCGGTTACGACCATGGTGACTTCGACGGTCGAAAACTTTAACGTGCTCGACACTTTTACCGCCGACCGTATCGTTGCGCAAATATCCCTCGATCATCCGCCTGATGGGTACATTCCGAAAGTGAGCCTGATCGGAACCCAGTTTGAGAATGTGCGGATCGGTGGCAATCGTGTGGAGATTATTCTTGATCTCGACATATGCCACCACAGCAATAAAGGCGAGTACCCCGGCGAACGGTGCATGCGTGATCAGCAGTTCTTGGCGAAAGTTGAGGAACAGTATCGCCGTATCAAGGACGCGGCATCCATGCCAGATTGGATTGAAGACAGAACGATACCCGATTGGGTCAAAGGTCGATATCAGTGGGATGACTCTGAAGACAAGCTGCGTAAAAAGGGCTATGTCCTATGTTCGATCGTCAAAGAAATTCGCGGGAAGTTTCCGGGGAAGCACTATCACAACATTGTCGAGATACCGGAGTTTGGCAAGATATTCCTGGGCGAACTGGTTGTGGATTACGGGTCTTTCCAACTCATCATGGCGAGGCTGGAGTTAGGAAGCCCGACGGAGGCATGCATCAGCGCGTCAGTAGGGAAGGCAAACGGAGGCGGAGGCGGGCCTCCCTAGGGCGAAACTCCCTCGCCACGTTACTGCTGGTGTTTCTGGCGTGCGCTCGTGTGCGCGATCCACAACTTCAGTTTGAACAGACGCAACAGGTTTTTGTAAGTGGCGACCTGACTCGCGCCCAAAACCAGGCTGACGGTGCCTGGCGTTACTACGCTGGACGCGATCCTTTCTGGGCATGGAAATTTCGAGTGCTGGACGCCAAAATCCTGGCGTGGCGCGGAATGTATACCGAAGTTTTCCCGGTTCTGGGCGCTGAATTCCCCGCGTCTCTCAAAAACAGCGATCTGGACTTCCAGAGGCGAGAACTCGTTGGAGCCGCGTATTTCGGCATGCACAGGTTTAAGGAGGCGGAAAAGATACTGACTGAGCTAGATCGGGATTGCCGGGCATCAGGCGACGAGGCAACCGGTCAAGTACGCATAGCGCTAGGCATGCTTCAAGTAGAGCGGGGCGAATTCGGTCACGCCCAAGCACTTTTCGAAGAGGGCCTTCAGTTGGCGCGCCAGCGGAGCAGTCGTTTCTTGGAGGCGCTGGCATTGCTGAAGCTAAGTAATGTTGCGTTGCTGGAGGAACACTTCGATGAGGCCATTGATTGGGCGAGCAGCGCCAAAAGAACGGCCGAGGCTATTGATGCCGGACTGATTGTAGAAATCGCATTGGGAAACCTGGGCTGGGCGTATTACAAGACGGGCGACTCGGAGAGAGCATTGCAGGTATTTCTGGACGCACAAAAACGTGCCGCGCAATTGGGCGCCGCGGCGGATCAGGTTAACTGGCTTACCGACACGGGTTATGTTTATCTGGATACGAACAAGTTTGCCCTGGCCGAGAACTATTACAGGCAGTCGCTCGATCTAGCGCACAAAATCGACAGCAAAGAGGGCACGCTGAATGCGCTGGTCGCACTCGCCTTTGTCACGGTTCAGACGGGACAGCTGGATCTGGCTAGACAGTACAGTGACCAAGCCATCGCCCTAGCCCGCGCGGACGGCAATCGCGTCGACGAGCTCTATCCTATGCTCGCGAAGGGGCAAGTTGCCCTTCGCTCTGGCGATCCTGCTCAGGCTGAAGAAATCTTTCACGAGATTGCGACCGATCCAAAGGTAGATCCCTCGCTGCAATGGGAGGCGCAGCACGAACTGGCGGGTGTTTACGAGGAAGAACGTCGCTTCTCCGACGCGGACAAGCTCTATCGCACGGCTCTGAGTTCATTTGAAGGCGCACGATCTTCGCTCCACCACGAAGATTTCGAGCTACCCTTCATGACCAATGGGGCGCAGCTCTACGACCATTACATTCATTTTCTTCTTAAGCAGGAAAAACCTGCAGAAGCCCTGCAGACAGCCGAATACAGCCGGGCTCAGACGCTGGCCGAAGGACTCGGCCTGCTACAAAAGAGTTCGTCAAAATCGTCCACGACTGTCAATCCGCTGCAGATCGCGCGGGATGTCGGCGGGACGATTCTTTTCTACTGGCTGGGCCCGAAGCAGTCTTGTTTGTGGGTGGTCACGAAGGACCAGATCAGATTATTTCAGCTTCCTCCCGCAACAGAGATTGACGCGGAGGTGCAAAACTATCGCAAGGCTCTCATGGGTTCGCGAGACGTACTGCAAACGGCGAACCCGGAGGGAACTAAACTATTCGACATACTTGTGGGTCCCGCCAAGCATGCCATCGCTCCCAATTCGCGGGTAATCGTGGTCCCCGACGGCAGCTTGAATGGTTTGAATTTCGAAACCTTGTTAGTGGCCGAACCCAAACTACACTACTGGATAGAGGACGTAACCGTCGTCAATGCCAGCTCGCTCAGGCTTCTGGCCGCATCCCATAAATCGCCGAAAACAGAGGCCAGAACGCTCCTGCTGATGGGTGACGCCGTCTCTCCCGATCCCGAATATGGCGAACTACCAGAGGCCGCGCTGGAAATAACCAATATCGAAAAGCATTTCACTCCAGCGGAGCGACAGGTTTACACACGTGTGGAAGCCACGGCACCTGCATATCTGGGGAGCAAACCGGAACAATTTTCTTACATCCATTTCGTTGCCCATGGCACAGCCAGCCGTCTGAGCCCCTTGGACTCCGCGGTCATATTGTCAAAATCCTCTGCAGAGCAGGATTCCTTCAAACTCTACGCACGAGATATCATTCACCGTCCTCTGCATGCGGAGCTGGTGACTATTTCGACCTGCTACGGTGCGGGCAGCCGCGCGTATACGGGGGAAGGACTAGTGGGACTCTCGTGGGCATTCCTGCGCGCCGGCGCTCACAACGTGATCGGTGCACTTTGGGAAGTCAGCGATGCCTCGACGCCCCGCCTCATGGACCAACTCTACGACGAACTGAAGAAGGGCCGAAGCCCGGAAGCGGCTCTTCGCTCCGCCAAACTCTCCTTGCTGCACTCGGAAGGCGTCTTTCGCAAGCCGTTCTACTGGGCGCCGTTTCAGCTTTATACCGGTACTTAGGGAATTCGTTTGCTTGTGGTGAAGATCAGGTCTGGTAAGTCGCGGATCATTGGTTTCGACGCGCTTCCGCTTCTGCGAGCCAGCCGCGACGCAATTTCTCTGCCGGAACGCTAGACAGGTACGGTTTGATGTCCAGAATCGGTGTCCCATCAAGCATGTCTACGCCGCGGACGTGCAGCCTTGTGCCGTTTCGACTGAGAAGCTCAACGATGGTCAAGCCGACAGGGTTGGGACGTCTTGGGGACCGCGTGGCGAACACGCCGTGCGCTCGATTGTCGCTCGGTGGCGTGCCCAGCAATTCGAATCCTTGCGAGTGATCGAATACCCAGATGACGATGAGGTGAGAGAAACCTTCGATATCAGTGAGTCCGAGCCCGAACTCCGGCAGCACTTCGAGAACACCTTCCGCGTCGTGTTTCGCGCCCAATCCTTTGGGAATCTCGTGAGTGTCCTTGTACGAGCTTCTGACATACCCAATGGGCTGCGGTGTGAACAAAGTCACTTGCCCTCCTCATTTGGCAACTTTTAGGCGGCGTCCAACTGGCACACACCACAGTGTAGCCCGCCCACACAATCGTAAAACACAGCGCTCGACGGTTTCAGATGGATGTTGCGGTTGCTGAAGTCCGCCCGATGCCGGAATTGCGCGGGAGCGGTTCCCATTGCAGGTAGGTCAGCGATCGCCATAGCCATTCCAGCGGCCCAAACAAAAAGTAGCGCAACCAGATTGGAGACGCTACCAACTGAACCGCCCAAATCACGATTACGATAGCGAACTGCCCTACTCGCGATACTTTGCCAATCAAGCCAAAGCCGTGACCGTAGAAAAGAGTGGTGCACACTGCCGTATGCATAATGTAGTTCGTAAACGCCATCCGGCCGACTGCAGCAAGCCGACGAGTTAACGGAACCAAGGCTGCCTCCTTCGACGCGAGCATGATGGTGCCGACCCAACCCAGGCTGACCAATAAACTCGCCCAATAGTTGAATTGCGTCCCGTAGAAGAAGGAGTAGCGGAAGTCCCAGCCAGCGGCGAAGTCACGGTATGTTCCGTAGAGCGTCACAGGAATACCGATGAGTAATCCGATTGCGATCAGCGTCCAGTAGAACGATGATGGCCTCCTCGCACTGAAAACTCCCAGCTTGAAAAGGGCCATGCCAACCAGCATTAAGCCAGTCACTCGCCAAAATGTGAATGCCACAAAGAAGATAGTTTCCATTTGCAGGGAGTCAGGCACGCGAAAACTCATTTGCGCCGTCCAACTTCCTCGGTAAGCCGCAATCTCTTTCGCCGCCATCGCGGGCGTGGGCATCCACAACTGTTCGCGAGCCGCTTGTACTTCTGCAGGAGACCAATGTTGCGACCACAGGCCGTACGCTGTCATCGAAGCGGACGCGATAGCGATGGCCAGAACGCCCATAACCAGCAGCGTGCGTGGCCGAAATCTGCGGCTAGGGTAGACCAACAGCCCGCACATTCCGTAGGCGACCAAAATATCTCCGCTCCACAAAAGGTAGGCATGCGCCAGGCCAAACAGAATCAGCCAGCCCATGCGCCGGTAGTGCAGAGCTGCAGAGGGCTTGCCTGCGGCCTCGACGCGGCTGGTCATGAGCAAAATTCCGGCTCCGAACAGCATGGAGAAAATGGTCATGAACTTCTCGTCTGCGAAGACATGGCTCAGTAACCAGACCCAGAAATTTCCTCCATGCAGGTCGCCATACGCAGTGGGATTCCAGTAGGCGGCGCTGATCATCGAAAAATACTGAACGTTCATTGGGAGAATGCCCAGCAACGCGAAACCGCGCAGCACGTCGATGCTGACAATGCGCTCTTTATTCAGCAACCGGCTGTGGGCTTTCCGTGACGCATTCTCCGCCAACCCCTGGCGTCGAATCCTTCGATATGATCGTTTCACTCATTGTTCCACCTGTTTGGAGATCTTGGTATCACCGCTTGCTTCTGCATTCGGAGAGTGGATCTGTTGGAAGACATCCGTGGAGGCCTTGAGATAGTCGCTGAATTCGTCCACCTGGCGGATTCGAAATCCTGTGACGAGTTGCCGCCCTTGCGCAACAAACTCTTGATGTCTGGGTAGCCAAATCTCGTCATGCACTTTTTGCTGCTCGGATGAAACCTTCAAAGCCCTTGACGCTGCCGAGAAAACCCATGCCAAGGTCCAGCGAGGATACGTTGGTGAACTCCATGCGAGCGATTTCCGCGTCATCCGGGCTGATCCACATCGTCCCCTTCATGTCGCCGGCGACTTTGCCCGCGAGGTCTCCCTGGCGTCGCGGAGGTGATTTCGGTTCGAAGGCGTAGACGATCATGCGCTTTCCATGAATGTCGTCCCAGCGCAAGGGGGTGAATCGAGAGTTCAGAATGATGTCGGAAAACAGAATATCGTTCTTGGGATGAACTTCGCCGGGTTTCTGGGCTTTCTGTTCATACCGGTGTATTTTGTGTTCGATTTCTTTTTCTTGTTTTTGCAGATCGCTCTGCGACACCGGCTTTCCGTCGTGGCTGACGTGGAGGGTGAAGAACTCGTAAGCTGTTGGCGTGATGTAGTACGTGTCCGTGTGTTGGCTTCGGACATGTCCTTTTTTGTCCAGCGCATAGGCCGTGATCCGATCCGTATAGGTGTATTGGCTGAGCAGGGATTCGAGATCCTTCTGATGCTGGGCGACACGGTTGATGAACGGATCGGTATCCGGGAACGAATTCTGCACTTGTTGAGCTGGTTGGTTCTGCGTATAGCCTTCGGGGCAGAGCAACATGACAACAAGCATGGCGGCAACGCATGGGCAAGGTGCTGGCCGCTCGGACTGAGATTCGCGCGTGGCATCTATTTCTGATAACTGCTGTGAGCACTTTTATTTCTCCTCTCCATCAGTTGATTTGATCTCATCAGTGGTGGAGATTAACCCAGGCCAGGGTGACCGGTTGCGGTGGGTCTGTGGGCAGTTCGAGTGGTGCGATAGGCTGCACGTTCTGCGCGATGAACTGCAGTGGAACGACTGCGCTCTTGGGCTAGAATACTGATCATGTTCAAGCGCGACGAGTTCGGTTTTCCATCGTTCTGGCAGCTTCAGATCATGGGATGGGCGTGCCGGTATGTGCTGGTGCTTGTGGGATCGATCCCTGATTTTTTACATCGATCCGGAGCCTTCCGCGACGACATCCTCGCTTTGGTGTTCATGTTCCTGGGCAGTTGCGTACTGCGTCCTATTTGCCGGGCATTGTGGCGACGCGCGCTTCCGTGGCTGGCTTTCGAGATCCGAGTGTTTGTCTGGTCACTCTTGGTGGGAGCGGCGGGCGCGTTCGCCGCGGAGCTCTCGGTGTTAGGCTTCCGCAAGATGGATTGGGCCGACTTGGCAGGGAACTCGGTGCAGTTCGCGGTGGTTCTTTTTCTCTGGTGCAATCTTTATTTCAGCATCAAGGCCTGGCAGCAATCGGCGCAGGAAAGGGAACGCCTGCTTCGGACGGAGGCTCAGGCTCGCGAGGCCCGGCTCAGTGCTTTGCGCTACCAGTTGAATCCGCATTTGTTATTCAATTCTCTGAACGCGGTTTCGACACTCGTGATGGAAGGGAATGCTCCAGCCGCGACGCGCATGCTGGCGCAAATTGGCGAGCTTCTCAGAACTAGCCTGGATAATGAGATGGTTCTGGAAGTGCCCCTCTCGCAGGAGATTGCCTTCACGGAACAGTACCTTGCGATCGAGCAGATCAGGCTCGGAGATCGATTGAGGGTGGACCTGGCGATTTTTCCGGAAACGCTGGACGCTCTGGTTCCGAGTATGTTGCTGCAGCCTTTGGTGGAGAATGCCGTGCGGCATGGCATTGCTCCTGTCGTCGAAGGCGGAACCATTGCAATCCGAAGCGAGTTTCACGATGGTCAATTGCAGATCATCGTCAAGAATTCGGGTGCAGTTGCTGCGAGGGAAGACAGGCCCACGAACGGCATTGGCTTGTCCAACACGATCGAGCGTCTAAAAACGCTTTATGGCACTGACCAGAAGTTTACGCTGGTGTGGCCTCGAGCCGGCGGCTGCGAGGTGACTGTGGAACTACCCATTCGAAAAAGTACCCAAGGACAAGAGGTTCTCTTGTGCGCGCGTTGATTGTCGATGATGAACCGTTGGCTCGTCGCGGCGTTGCACTGAGGCTGGAAAAATGCAGCGACGTCGAGATCGTAGGCGAATGCGGGGATGGTTCGTCCGCGGTAGGGAAAATAATAGAGCTTTCGCCCGACGTTGTGTTCCTTGATGTGCAAATGCCGGGCATGGACGGATTCGAGGTTCTCCGCACCCTGCCCAAAGAGAATCTGCCGAGCGTTATCTTTCTCACAGCGTATGAACAACACGCCTTGCGGGCATTCGAAGTTCACGCGCTGGACTATCTGCTCAAGCCAGTGGACGATGAACGCTTTGCTGCCGCGGTGAATCGTGCGCGGAAGCTTGTGGATTCGACTTCGAGGACCGCGATCACTGAACGTATTTTGCGAATGCTCGACCGCATCTCTGAGAAATATGTTTCACACTTCACAGTGCGGACCGGTTCACGGATTCAGATCGTGCTTGCGGAGGATGTCGAATGGATCGGGGCTGCCGGAGATTATGCGGAGCTGCACACTCGCAACCGCTCTCACTTGTTGCGAGAAACCATGAGTTCGTTGGAACAAAAGCTTGACCCCTCGAAGTTTCTTCGCATCCATCGTTCGCGAATCGTGCGCACAGCCTGCATTCTGGAGCTTCGATCCATCGAAAACCGCGAGTTCACCGTGAAGCTTGCAGACGGTTCCGAACACCGCTCCAGCCGCACCTACGCGGACCTTCTCGAGAAATGGCTGTCTTCAGGAAGAGGTTGATCGAGACGAGCTCGAGTGGTTTGATCTACGTCGCAAATGGTGATTCCCCTTGCGTATTGCAGCTCCGGCAATGTGATTCGCGAGGGCTGGATAAATCTCGTTTATGTCCTCCATAAATTTAAATTGCAGAGATATTTCTGATGCTTGTGATAAGAACTATGCATTGGACGGTGGTGGTATCGGTCTTTTATTGTCGCGCTTGGTATCTACGGATTCGCCGAGTTTACCCGGAGATAAGCAATTCCGGTAGAACGTGAGCAGTGTTTGTGAAATGCGGTTTCTCCAATAGACTTGTCGAGGAGCGATGCGATGCGTGCTTTTCCGCAGAGCCGGAAGAAGTTGTCTCTACCCGAGAGATTCTCCCGTTTGGCCGTCCGGTTGCGAGATCCGGAATGGCAGCGCTACGGAAAGCTGTTGCTTCTTGGTAAGGCCGCCGGCGTTGCTGTGGTCCTGCTGTTTATCACCGTCATTTCAAGCCTGCTCTTCGGACGCGTCTATGCGGCCGATGTTGAAGTAAAAGCTGCAGACGTCGTCAATCCGATTAACACTGTTTGGACGCTGATCGCGGCATTCCTCGTGTTTGGAATGCAGGTCGGATTCACCATGCTGGAGGCCGGTTTCTGCCGCTCCCGCGAGACGGTGAATGTCCTGATGGAATGCATCGTGGACACCTGCCTGTGCGGCTTGCTCTTCTGGGCCTTCGGCTTCTCATTCATGTTCAGCCACGGCAATGGCTTCATCGGATTCCACTGGTTTTTCCTGAAAGACGTTCCTGCAACCTACGAAAGTACCGGCGTCGCGTTTCTGGCATTCTGGCTTTTTCAATTTGCCTTTGCCGACACCTGCTCGACGATCACGTCCGGGGCGATGATCGGACGCACCGGATTCGTCGGCGACCTGCTGTACAGCGTCGCCGTTTCTGGTTTCATCTATCCGATTATCGGTCACTGGGCATGGGGCCCCGATGGCTTCCTGGCCCTGATGGGCAGCGACGGTCATTTCTTTCCTTCACTGGGCACGGGCTTTCACGATTTCGCCGGA
>Ga0210405_10003119_pt1 | contig 16531 bp, 10 predicted proteins | sample IncBWH11MmetaG_FD_155492 | JGI IMG/M metagenome (GOLD analysis project Ga0210405, IMG submission 155492) | Forest soil microbial communities from Barre Woods Harvard Forest LTER site, Petersham, Massachusetts, United States - Inc-BW-H-11-M | ecosystem: Environmental > Terrestrial > Soil >... | reverse complement strand
CAGCGATCGTCTCTCAGCCCAGTCTCGGGGCCTCATTGCGAAAGGGCTGGTTCCGTATGGTCGGCACCGTGGTCGGCGCGGCGGCGATCGTCGTGCTGACGGCTTGCTTCGTCCAAGACCGGTGGGGTTTTCTTGTTGCTTTGGCGCTCTGGGGCGCTGCGTCCGGTCTCGTGGCAACCCTGCTGCGCAACTTTGCGGGATACGCGGCGGCGCTGGCCGGTATCACGGCGGCGGTCATCGCGAGCGACGAGCTGGGGGCGATCGGAGGCGTTAATGCCGATGTCCTTATGTTGGCCATCGCCCGAGCAAGCGAGATCTGCATCGGTATTATCTGCGCGGGCGTTGTACATGCAGCTACCGATTTTGGTGGCGCGCGGCGCCGACTGGCCGTCGAAATCGCGACGATATCGGTCGAAATCACCGGAGGATTTATCCGCACATTCTTGCTCGCCGGACCGGAGCAATCGAAGGTTCGGCCGGTCCGGCGCGACCTCATCCGACGCGTTACGGCGCTCGATCCAGTAATCGACCAGGCCCTTGGAGAGTCTTCGGACCTTCGCCCTCAAGCCCAAGCATTGGAGGCTGCAACGGGCGGCCTGTTCGCTGCGCTGTCCGCCTGGCGAACGGCGGCTGTTCACCTGGAGTTGCTGACTAGTGACCAGGGTCGGCAGGATGCAGAAATTGTACTTGAAAACATTCCACACGAATTGTGTTCGGTGACGGCGCAAGCCGAGGCTACAGACTGGATCGTCGACCCCTCTCACATGCGCCAAGCGTGCTCCATGGCAGTACGAGCGCTGACAACCTTGCCGAATCGCACGCCGTCGCTCCAACTGCTTGCCGACAGGACGGCCGAGGCGCTGATCGGCATTCGGCGCGCGCTTGACGGGCTGCTTCTGCTCACCGGCTCTGCTCGAGCGATCCCTGGGTCGTGGACCACCTTGTTCCACGTGCCTGATCAGCTTCCCGCTCTCCTAAATGCGACGCGCGTGTTCATTGTGATCGGTGTTGTCGCGCTCTTCTGGATCGCCACCGCATGGCCAAGCGGGGCCTTAGCCGTGACTTGGTCCGCGATCTTCGTCATAACGTTCTCGCCGACCGCCGACCGAGCTTACTCCAACGCTAAGAGTCGCTTAGTCGGCGTCAGTCTGGCGGCCGCTCTCGCGGCGATCGTCAAGTTCGCGGTGTTGCCGGGCAGCGAGACTTTCGCCGGCTTAGCCATTGCGATCGGTCTGGTGCTGATACCTGGAGGAGCGCTCTCCACTCTCCCCAAGCAGGGGAGTTTATTCGGAGCCATTGCATCATGGTTTCTTCCCCTCGTGACACCAGAGAACCAAATCAGCTACGACACTCAACAATTCTATAACTCGGCCCTAGCCATCGTCGCTGGCGCGGGCGCCGCGACACTCGCCTTTCGCTTGTTGCCGCCGCTATCGCCTGCACAACAGGCCCGCCGGCTCCTGGCGCTCACGCTACGTGACCTGCGCCGCCTGATGACAGGTCATATCTTGCGAGCGGTCATTAACTGGAAAAGTTGCATGTACAGCCGCTTGGCTGCGCTGCCGGAGGAGACCGAGCCATTACAGCGCGCGCAACTCCTGGCTGCTCTTTCGGTCGGGACCGAGATCATTCGGCTTCGTCGTATCGCTCGTCGGTTCGATCTTAAGGTCGAACTCGACGCGGCGCTTGATGCCCTGGCGCGAGGTGACAGCTCGGTTGCGATCGAGCGGTTGACCCAAGTCAACCTGCGGCTTGCGGCGCTGCCCATCACTCGGCCGGGAACGCGGGTCAGGCTGCGAGCCCGCGGCAGTATCCTGGCGATGTCGGAGGCGATTGCACAGCATGCCGCTTATTTCGATGGAGGTGCGGCATAATGGGTTTCACCGAAGTCAATTTTTTCGGAGTCTATGTCGCCCCCATCTCGTTGATGATGGCGGCGGCGTGGCTTATTCTAATCGCGCTGCGGCGTGCGGCGGACCATTTCGGTCTGCTCCGGCACGTCTGGCACCCGGCGCTGTTCGTGTTCTCCTCCTACACGATTGTGCTCTCCTCCATCGTCCTTATTATCGCGCATTGAGGGGTGCTGATGTCGAGCGTTGAACTGAAATCGGAGCTCGCCAGGCAAGGCGATGGAAGCGACGTCCCGCGTTGGGTGGCCGGCGACCGCGACAATGTCAAGTCGCGCATCCGCACCGCTCCGATACTCATCACGCTAGGAACGGTCGCAGTTGCGGCCTTCCTCGCCTGGGCAACGTGGCAGACCTACATGGGTGCACCATGGACCCGCGACGGCACAGTGCGGGCTTACGTCGTCGCGATGGCGCCGGAGGTGGCGGGACGTATAGTCAAGCTGTCGGTCGCGGACAACCAGTTTGTCCATAAGGGCGATGTCTTGTTCGAAATCGATCCGGCCGACTATCGGATCGCACTCGAGCAAGCGCGGGCTCAGGCGCAGCGCGATGGCGCCGCGCTCGATTATGCCCGCGCGAATCAGGACCGACAGGCCCGTCTCGCGAAAGAGGGCTGGGCCTCGACGGAAGTCTACCAGCAGACCACGAGTACGCTGCATCAATCGGAGGGGGTCGTCGCTTTGGACAATGCCGCCATCGCCAAGGCGCAGCTCGATCTCAGCCGGACCGTTATTCGCTCGCCGGTGAATGGGTATGTAACCAATTTGCTGGCGCAACTCGGTGACTACGCCACCGTCGGTCAAAAGCTGATCTCCGTCGTTGACGGCGATTCCTTTTGGGTCGACGGCTACTTCGAGGAGACCAGTCTCGGTAGGATCCGTGGCGGTGAGCCGGCAACGATCAAGCTGATGGGGTACAGCCAGCTCGTTCGCGGCCATGTGGGGGGCATCGCCCGCGGCATCAACGTCCCGAACGCGCAGCCGGATCAGGCGGGGCTTGCCTCCGTAAATCCGATCTTCACCTGGGTCCGCCTTGCTCAACGCATGCCGGTGCGCATCCACATCGATCAGGTACCGGATGGCGTGCGCCTGGTGGCCGGCATGACGGCTACCGTCCAGATCAGTCCTCCCCCGCGCGCACCCCCTCGGTAGCCTGGGACGTCAGCCAATTAGTAAGCGCGGCCTGCCGTTTCTCTACCGGAAGTCCCTGTGGATCAAGCGGTTTGGCGTGTTACAGAGGAACTGTGTCCGCCATTCTTCAAATTCCACAGTCGTCACTGCACGAACAAACTGTGGCACCAATTCCGCGCTAATCATGGATTCTGCCAGGTCCGTTTTGCGCCCTCAACAGCAGACATTCGGCGTTTACGTCAGCTGTTTTTGGATTGACCGAGGAGAGCAAACGTAACCTAATCAATCTACCAAAGTAGTCCTCCTGGCAGGAGGCCCTCAATGTTCGCTGGCCCGCACCGTGGCAGTAATCGGTGACCGCTGGAGTCTGCTCATCCTGCGCGAAAGTTTTCTTCGTATCCGCAGGTTCGAGGAATTCCAGTCGTCGCTGGGAATCACCCGGCACTTGCTCGCCGGTTGGTTAAAGGAAGCTGGTGCGCTTCGGCGTGCTACGGCGCGTTAGGCAAGATGTAAGCTTAAGCCCCACCTACTTTTCCCGTGCCTTAAAGCGAAGTTTCGGGGGAGACGCCGCATTCATGTGCGGTCCGGCGGCGCGTCGGACATGCCGCTGAATACAGGTTCGCGTTTGTCGATGAACGCACGCACCGCTTCTTTGTGATCGCCTGTCCGAGCGGATCGAACCATGTTTTCGGCTTCCTGATCCATTGACTCCAGAATGCCCAACGCAAGGCGTGGTCGAGATTGTCCTTCATACAGGCCAGCGCGATTAACGGGCCCTCGGCCAACGACACGGCGAGCGCGAAAGCGGTCTCGCGAAGCTCGGTGTCAGGCACGACGCGATTGACGAGACCTAGCGCTTCGCAGCGGCGTGCGTCGATGCGCTCCGACAGGAAACATCAGCTCCCGCGCCCGCGACGTGCCCGCAAGCCGCGTCAGCAACCACGCGATCCCGTAGTCCCCCGTCAACCCGATACGGGCATATCCAGTGGCCATAATCGCGGATTCGGAGGCAATGCGGATATCGCTCGCGAGCGCGATCGCGAGCCCGGCTCCTGGCGCAGGCCCCGGCAGCGCTGCGATCGTCGGCTTCCCCACCGCCACGAGCGTACCCGTAGGTGCGTTGTTTCGTTCGCAGATCCGCTACATGCTCGTCAAACGCCACCTCGGCTTTGCTTGAATTGTTCCCCATGCCCTTGATATCGCCGCCGGCGCAAAAGGCGTTCCCCGCGACGGTGATCAGCAGCGCTCCGACCTTCGGATCGTCGCCGCATTGCTTGATCATGCGCCGCAGCGCAGGGGTCAGGTGGTCCGAGAGGGCATTGCGCGCCTCTGGGCGATTGAGTGTGATGAGCGCGACGCGGCCCCGGATTTCGCACAGTAGCTCGTTCGTGCCCGTGTGACTTCGATCCGATCCTCTGCCATTTGAGGTTCTCCCCTCTTGACCCTATTTAAGTGACGAACCCGACAATTGCTAAGCCGCTACTTTGCGATCGATCGCATGAATTCGCGGTCCTCCGCGGGGAGCGCAGCCGTCCAGGCCAGTTCGTCGCCCGCTTCGGGCAATAAATGACCTAAGTCGCTGGGACAATTCCACCACAGCACCCAGACCGAGCGGCTGTTCTCCGCTTTGGCCACGTCTCCGACCGCCCTTGCCATCAAAGTGATGCTTAAGACCGGCGAGCTGTTTAATCCGAATGCCGGAGCCGCCGCATGAGCCCGATAGCGTTCAGAACCCGAACGCCTACGGTTTCCCTGCCGGGACGTGAGCCGAGCCATTCCGCTGATGCTGTTGCACTGCTGACTCAGCAAAGTGCGTCGTCCACGTTGAAGGCTCGTCCCGCGAAGCTCCATCATGCGACGGCTAATGTCGACCGCGAAGATTACCATGCACCCGGCAGCGTCTCCTCGGCGGAATTATATGCTTGACGCCCCAGCAGCAATAAGACAACAGCATCAAAGTGAAAGAGGTGTGTCGTTTAGTGGGCGTCATCGGCTTGGGGTACGATCTGCGGTAGCTGGCGGGCGTTCAGCTGGATCACGGGCGATCCTCGGTTGCAGTTCCCTTAAGTCAAGAAAGACGTCAGCTTGACGTCGCAACTCATCTGCGATCATTGCCGTTTGCGTCGAGATCGTCGAAACGACAGTCACCCGGACGCCGCGGCGCTGTATAGCTTCCACCAGCGAACGAAATTCGCCATCGCCTGAGAAGAGAACCATTTCGTCAACGTGGGCGGAGATCTCCATGGCATCCACGGCAAGCTCGATGTCCATATTGCCTTTCACCCTGCGCCGTCCGCTGGCGTCGATGAATTCCTTGGTGGCCTTGGTAACGACGGTGTAGCCGTTGTAGTCGAGCCAATCGACCAAGGGTCGAATCGCCGAATACTCCGGATCCTCAATGATCGTTGTATAGTAGTACGCGCGCACCAGCGTTCCCCGGCTCTGGAATTCCTTCAGCAAGAGCCTGTAGTCTATCTCGAAACCGAGCGTCCTAGCAGCGCCCCAGAGATTGGGGCCATCTACAAAGACAGCGATCTTCCTGAGGGATGACACTTTGCCCCTCGCGATCGGATCAATAGGTCGCAGGAGAGGCTGACTGCCGGTTGGATCCTCTGGTGCAAAAAGTCTTACAGAGATTGCCTTATGTTACAAATGGTTTCTGAGCGTCTTGCTGGAAATGAGCGGAAGTGTTGGCGCTTCCCCTGTTAATGGACATCGCTCATCACGGACGCCATGTCTGAAGAGGGGCCAATAGGCGACATCATTCGATCATCTCATCGGCACGGGCGAGCAAAGTTGGTGGCGGGCTGAGGCCAAGGGCCTTGCTAATTTTATCGCGGATTGCTGCGGTTGATCTCGTAGGCCTGAAGATTGCAAAGGGCGGCGCTCAGGATCGGCGCGCTCACGTTAGCGCGCGCCGCGTGTCTCGCCATATCGCCAATCGTGTGCCCGCCTTCGGTGGACCGGCCATTTTCCATGTCGATCAGTATGGACGGCCCATAGGTCGAGTCCGCTTGGGAAAACAGACCGCGGACCAGGCCCGCCGTATCGGCAGCAGGGGCAGGCGGGTAACCCGCCGCCGTCACGACTCGCGTGCATTCCTCGATCACGGCAGAGACAAAGGACGCTCCAGAAGCTGACCTTGCGATCGCTCCCGCCCGGGATCTGGTCAAGGTTGCTATTGTCGCGATACAAACAAAAGCGAAGAACTTCATCCACATCATTGCAAGGATGTTGTCGCTGATCTGGATGGGAATGCCGCCCACGTCCAGCGCGGCTTTAATGGCGGCGCAGCGGGTGGACGCACGTCCGTCAAGTTCTCCGACTACGTTGAGGTTGATCCGCACCTGGCTCTGCTGGATCGTTCCGTCCGGCATCAAGGCAGCATTGATGACCGTGAGCCCGCCCAGCACGCGCCCGGGACCGAACCTCTTCGTCAGAACGTCGATATGGCGCACGCCGTTCAGGACGGGTACGATCACGCTCTGCTCGCCCATCGCCGGAGCAATGGCGTCCATGGCGCCATCAAGATCGTAGGCCTTGCAAGAGAGCAGAACGACATCGTAGGTCCCGTCCAGCTGGCCTTGCTGAACAGTCCGGACCTGGGTACGGAGTTCGCCGCCGTCCTGCGTTTTGATGACCAGTCCATCGCGTTGCAATTGGGCAGCGCGCGCTGGCCGCACGAGAAACGTAACGTCGGCCCCGCCCTTGAGGAGCATTCCGCCAAAATATCCCCCGAGGGCGCCCGCGCCTAATACAAGGTATCGCATCCAGTCCTCCCTTCGATGTCAGCCTTCGGCATAGCAAGATAAATCCAGGCGCAGCCAGCCGTTGCTCTCGTGTCAAAAAAAGCAATTCGAAAATCCAGCCCGGCGCATGCGGCGCAACGCTTGCAAAAATAACGTCCTGGCAACGGCACTCGCCAATAAGCTGGCGCGGATCACTTGGACTGTGTTGGCGCAAGGTCGCAGCTACGATGCGCGCGTCGAGCCAGGAGCAGCGTAGGATAAGGTGTTCGGGACCCGCCGAGGACATGTCCAAGGCCCTTGACGCAACGAGGAATGTACAGGTTCACCTGCCGAGGTCTGCGAGTTGGATTGAGGAGACGGAGAAACGGTCTCGCCGTCGCATCCGTGATCTGGTGGCACTAGGGGCCCAGGGCCTTTCCGAGAATGAGATCGGTGGCCAGGAGCGATGCTGCTCCAAGCAAGGGCCGGATACAGAAGCGCAAGACCAATCGTCTCCAGATCATCAAATCCAGCTTGCAAGGCAAGGCCGGTCCATACAAAGGGCCATCACCGGAAGTCAGTCGATTTATCGATCACTTCGTCGGCGGATTCTTCCTCGACAAGGCATCTCGACTTTATAACCAAAAGGCCAGGCTGTTCCCGTCATCGTCGAGCCATATTATGGCACCGATCGTGATTTGATAGCATTTTTGGCATCCGTTTTTGGATTGACGGGCGAGAGCAAACGTAACCTAATCGATGTACTAAAGTAGTCCTCCTGGCAGGAGGCCCTCGTGAACGAGCTCTTGGGCTACGTATTCTCGCCATTGAGGGAGGGAGACATCGCTCTCTGCCGGGGCTCCGGCAACGGCTTGGCGCCGATCCTCCTGCTGCCGCGGAAGAAACGTCACTCGGTTGCGTCGAGCAGCTCAAACACGAATTTGCGCTCAAGGCCGAACTTGACGCTGTCTGGGCGGCGCGACCGGTCGCGCTGACGCACTACAACGACCGCATGACGCTGGTGCTTGAGGATCCCGGCGGTGTGCCGGTCGATCGACTGCTTGGCCAGCCGCTGGACCTATCGCAGTTCCTGCGCATCGCAATCCCTCTCGCGGGGGCGCTTCGCCAGGTGCATGAACGAGGCCTGGTCCATAAGGACATCAAGCCGGCAAACATCCTGGTGGACGCGGCAAGCGGCGGCGTGTGGCTGACTGGGTTCGGCATCGCCTCGCGTCTGCCGCGCGAGCATCAAGCCCCCGCGCCGCTGGAGGTGATCGCCGGAACGCTCGCCTACATGGCGCCGGAGCAAACCGGCAGGATGAACCGCTCGGTGGACTCCCGCAGCGATCTCTATGCACTGGGTGTCACCTTCTACGAAATGTTGACGGGGACACTGCCCTTCACGGCTGCCGATCCAATGGAGTGGGTGCACTGCCACATCGCGCGGCAACCAGTGCCGCCCAACGAGCAGGTCGCGGGCGTCCCGGGGCCGCTCTCGGCAATTGTGATGAAGCTCCTCGCCAAGACCGCCGAGGAGCGCTACCAGACCGCCGCCGGCGTCGAGACTGATCTTCGAAGATGCCTCGCAGCGTGGGAGTTATACGGCCACATCGACCCGTTCCCGCTTGGCGAGCACGACGGGTCGGATCGGTTGCTGGTGCCGGAGCGGCTGTACGGGCGGGAGCGCGAGATCGAGGCGCTCCTCGCTTCCTTTGACCGGGTCGCGGCGAACGGCACATCGGAACTCGTGCTCGTCTCCGGTTGTGGCGGGATCGGCAAATCCTCTGTCGTGAACGAGCTGCAAAAGGCGCTCGTCCCGTCGCGTGGCCTGTTCGCCTCCGGCAAGTTCGACCAGTACAAGCGCGACATCCCGTACGCCATCCTGGCCCAAGCCTTCCAAAGCCACGTCCGCTCGCTTCTGGGCCAGAGCGAGGCGGCGCTCGGGCGGTGGCGGGACTCCCTAAGCGAGGCGCTGGGCCTGAATGGTCAGCTCATCGTCAATCTCGTTCCCGAACTGGAACTCGTGATTGGGAAACAGCCGCCGGTCCCGGACCTCCTGCCGCGAGATGCGCAAAACCGCTTCCAATTGGTGTTCCGGCGGTTCCTAGGCGCGTTCGCCAGCCCGGAGCACCCGCTCGCGCTGTTCCTCGATGATTTGCAATGGCTAGATGCAGCAACTCTCGATCTCCTCGAGCATCTGGTCACGCATTCTGAAGTCCGGCATCTGCTTCTGGTCGGAGCCTACAGGGACAATGAGATCGGCCCTTCGCACCCGCTTCAGCGGACTCTCGATGCGATCCGCAATGCCGATGTGAGGGTGCGTGAGATAGTGCTGGCACCCCTGGAGCTCGATCATGTCAACCGGCTCATCGCCGATGCCCTGCGTTGCGAGCCGGAGCCCGCGCGGCCCTTAGCGCAACTGGTGCAGGAGAAGACCGGCGGAAATCCGTTCTTCGCGATCCAGTTTTTCACCGCGCTGGCCGAAGAGGGGCTGCTCACGTTCGATCCGGTCGCACCTGCCTGGCGATGGGACATGGATAGCATCCGCGCGAAGAGCTACACCGACAACGTGGCGGATTTCATGGTCGAGAAGCTGAAGCGGCTCTCGGTCGCCACCCAGGAAGCCCTGGAACAGCTCGCCTGCCTGGGTAACGTTGCCACGATCGCAACTCTGTCCCTGGTTCAGGAGACAACAGAGGAGGCGATGCACGCGACTCTCTGGGAAGCCGTCCAGGCTGGGCTCGTCTTTCGCGAGGACAGCGCCTACAAGTTCCTGCACGACCGGATCCAGCAGGCGGCCTATGCACTGATCCCAGAAGAGCAGCGTGCCGAAGTCCACCTGCGCATCGGCCGCGAGCTGATCGCGAACATCCCGCAGGACGATCTTGCCGAGCATCTGTTCGATATCGCGAACCAGCTTAATCGGGGTGCCGCACCGCTGATCGACCGGGACGAGAAAGCGCAGGTGGCGGCGATCGACCTGCGTGCCGGGCGAAAGGCCAAGGCGTCGGCGGCCTATGCGTCGGCGTGCGCGTATTTAGCGGCCGGCATGGCCCTGCTCGACGATCGAGACTGGGGCGGCCAGTACCAGTTGACGTTCAGCCTGTGGCTCGAACGCGCGGAGTGCGAGCTTCTGAGCGGTAACTTCGACAAAGCTGAGCAACTGATTGTGGAGTTGCTGCAGCGCGGGGCGTCGAAAGTCGACCAGGCGGCGGTCTACCACCTGAAGGTCCAGTACCACGTCGCGAAGTCGGAGAACCCGCAAGCCGTGGACAGCGCACTCGCGTGCCTGCGCCTGTTCGGCATCGACCTCCCGGCGCACCCGACCCTGGAGCAGGTCCAGGCCGAACACGAGGCGGTCTGGCAGACCCTCAATGGACGCCCCATCGAGAGCCTGATCGATCTGCCGCTGATGACCGATCTAGAACAGGCGGCCGCCCTGCAGGTGCTCTCGGTGCTTAGTCCTCCTGCCTATTTTACCGACTTCCGTTTGTATTGCTTGCAAGTGTGCCGAATGGCGAACATCAGCATGCAACACGGGGCGAGCGGAGCTGCCACGCACGCCTATGGCTTTTGGGGAATTGTGCTTGCGTCGGTCTTTCATCGTTATCGCGATGCCTACGGCTTCGCCAAACTCGCCTGCGACCTGGTCGAGAAACACGGCTTTATTGCCTACCAGTCGAAGGTTCACTTGGCGATGGCAGCGGTTGCATTTTGGACGCAGCCGATCGCGAACGTGATCGATTCCATGCGGGCGGGCTTTCGTACCGCGATTGAGAACGGTGATCTGAAGTTCGCGTGCTACGGCTTGCATGGATGTGTCACAGGCCTTCTCCTGCGGGGTGATCCACTCGACGTTGTCTGGCGCGAGTCGGAGATGGCGCTAGGCCTCGCCCGGGAAGCCAAGTACGGCGATGCGTCCCACATCATCATAAGTCAGCAGCGCTTCATCGCAACCATGCAGGGCCGGACCGCGAGCTTGTCCACCTTTGGCGACGCGCAGTTCGAGGAGGCGAAGTTCGAGGTGTACCTGACCCGGGACTGCATGAGCTTAACGATCGCCTGGTACTGGATCCTCAAACTGAAGGCGCGGTTCCTGTCAGGCGACTACGCCCAGGCTCTCGCGGCAGCCAATATGGCGAAACCGCTGCTTTTGGCCACACATGTCCTTATCGAGCTGCTCGACTACTTTTACTACACCGCACTGACGGTGTCGGCGCTCTATGAGAACGCTTCTGCCGACGAGCAGCAAGAGTGGCGCGACCTCCTGACAGCGCATCGGGAACAACTGCGCGAGTGGGCCGAAAACTACCCGCCGACGTTCGCCGACAAGCACGCCCTGGTGTCGGCCGAGATCGCCCGCCTTGAAGGACGGGACGCCGACGCCATGAGTCTGTACGAGCAGGCCATTCAGTCGGCTCGCGAGCACGGCTTCGTCCAGAACGAGGGCCTCGCCCATGAGGTAGCCGCTCGATTCTATGCGGGGCGCGGTGTCACGACCGTTGCGCATGCCTATCTGCGGGAGGCGCGGCGCTGCTATCTTCGGTGGGGCGCGTTCGGCAAGGAACGACAGCTCGAACAGCGTCATCCGCATCTCCGCGACGCACCAGTCCCAGCATCTCCGACCGCTACCATCGGCAGGCCGGTCGAGCAGTTGGATGTCGGGACGGTGCTCAAGGCCGCGGAGGCGGTGTCCGGCGAGATCGTGCTCGGCAGGCTCATCACCACACTCCTGCGGATCGCGGTCGAGCATGCCGGCGCCGAGCGTGGCCTGCTCATAATGTTCCCGGACGACGAGCCACAGATCGCGGCGGAAGCGACGGCCGGCCGCGGCCAGGTTGAGATCACGCTGCGCCAGGCGGCCGCCTCACCAGCGGAGCTTCCCGAAACCCTGCTCCACACCGTGATCCGGACACGGGAAAGCGTGATCCTTGATGACGCCTCGGCGCAGAATCCCTTCTCGGCGGATGGGTACATCAGCCAGAAGCGCGCCCGGTCGGTCCTCTGTCTGCCCCTGGTGAAGCAGGCCAAGCTGATAGGGGTGCTCTATCTCGAGAACAATTTGGCTTCCCATGTATTCACACCCACCCGGATCTCGGTACTGGAAATGCTGGCGTCGCAAGCGGCGATCTCGCTTGAGAACGCCGGCCTGTACAACGATCTCCGGGAACGGGAGGCCAGGATTCGCCGCCTGGTCGACTCGAATATCATCGGGATCATCATCTGGGATATCCAGGGCCGGATTATCGAAGCCAACCAAGCCTTTCTTGATATGTTGGGCTACAGCCGTGAAGACCTGATCTCGGGTCGGCTGCGATGGACTGAGCTTACGCCAGCCGAATGGCGCGAGGCGGACGACCAGGCCTTGGCAAAGCTGAAGGCGGCGGGAACCGTCCAACCCCGCGAGAAAGAGTACTTTCGCAAAGACGGCAGCCGCGTGCCGGTTCTGCTGGGCGCAACGACGTTCGGCGACCGCCAAGACGAGGGCGTCGCCTTTGTGCTCGATCTGACGGAGCGCAAACGGGCGGAAAGTGCTCTGCAGCAGAGCCAAGCGTATTTGACCCAAGCACAGGAATTGAGTCGCACGGGGAGCTTCGGCTGGAGCGTTGCCACGGGCGAGATTATTTGGTCAGAGGAAACCTTTCGAATCTTCCAATGCGATCGGACGACTAGACCAACCGTAGAATTCATAGTCCAGCGCACTCATCCGGACGATCGCGCCGCCGTGCAACAGACCATTGACCATGCTTCCATCGATGGAAAGGATTTCGACCACGAATATCGATTGCTGATGCCGGATGGCTCAGTGAAATATGTCCACGCCGTAGTTCGTGCTGAGAGAGATGCGTCGGGCCGCATCGAGTTTGTTGGGGCCGTGACGGATGTTACGGTTGCAAAGGAGACGGAACGGAAACTGCGACGCAGCGAGGCTTATTTGGCGGAAGCCCAGCGTTTGAGTCACACGGGAAGTTGGGCATGGGATGCGCGGCGGCGAGAGTTCGTGTTTCGGTCCCCGGAAGCGCACCGCATGTTGGGACTCGATCCGGAAGATGGCGCTGCACCACAGCGACCCATATGGGATCGTGTTCACCGCGAAGACAGGGACCACGTTATCGAAATGGTGCGGCAGGCGCTCCGAGAGAAAACGGGCTTCGAAGGTGACTATCGCATCGTTCTTCCGGACGGTTCCACAAGATACGTGCATTCCGTCGGAAATGCTGTTGTCGGTGACGACGGTGAAGTAACGGAGTTGGTTGGTACTCACATCGATGTCACTGAGCAAAACCTCGCAAAGGAAGCGTTGCGAAGGGCCTTTGACGAGATCAAGAAATCCGAAGACCGTCTTCGACTTGTCATCGATACAATCCCGACGCTGGTTTGGCGCGCCGGGCCGGATGGCGTCCCCGACTTCCTCAATCAGCCAGCGCTTGACTACACCGGCCTTTCACTCGACCGGGCCGAGACGGGCTGGCCTCGCGCTTTTCATCCAGACGACAAGGAGGGGACGTTGGTGAAGTGGAGCGCCATTCGGGCGTCCGGTATGCCAGGCGGGTTTGAGGCCCGGCTCCGGCGCTTCGATGGTGAATATCGCTGGTTTTTGTTCCAGGCCGAACCGCTGCGCGATGAGGCAGGCAACATCGTAAAATGGTATGGGTCTTCTACCGACATCGAGGACCGCAAGCGGACTGAGGAAGCCCTTCGCGAGAGCGAGCAGCGCTTTCGGGATTATGCCGAAACGGCTTCCGATTGGTTCTGGGAGCACGGACCGGACCACCGGGTCACCCGCATATCAGAACACGTCAGTGATATTGGTTTCGCGCCGTCAGGCCTAGCCGGCCTGTCTCGCTGGGATATTGCAACCGATATCGAATCCGAACCCGAAAAATGGCGAATGCATCGGGCGATGCTCGACGCCCATCAGCCATTTCGCGATTTCGTGTACTCCGTAGATGGAGCTGGATCCCCAGTATACGTCCGGACGAGCGGCAAGCCAATTCACGACGCAAACGGCAATTTTCTCGGCTATCGGGGCACCGGCACCAATATTACGGCGAAGATCCGCGCAGACCAAGCGGAGCAGGCGCTGCGCAAGGCGCAGGCAGAACTGGCACATGTTACGCGGGTGACGACGCTAGGCGAACTGATGGCCTCCATCGCCCATGAAGTGAACCAGCCGCTCGCCACCGTCGTCACGTTTGGCGATGCATGCCTCCGATGGCTTGACCGCGAGGTGCCCCGAATTGACAAGGCACTTAGCGCGGTCGAACAGATGATCGGGAGCGCGAAACACGCGAGCGACGTGATTGAGCGCATCCGCGCGCTGTCCAAAAAGCGCGCGTTCGAAACCATGCGGCTCGATATAAATCAAGTCATCAACGACGTCATCGCGCTCATCCGCGGGGAAATCAACGTTCATGGTATATCTCTGCGGCTCGAGCTCGGGGCGTCGCTTCCACGGGTCGATGGCGACCGCATCCAGCTGCAACAAGTTATAATGAATCTCCTGATGAACTGCATCCAGGCCATGAGTGGGGTGACAGACCGCAATCGCGAACTGCGGATACGATCTCGCGAGCACGAGTCCGATCAGATACTCGTAGCGGTGGAGGATTGCGGCATCGGAATCGAGCCGGAACATGCCGCCCGGCTGTTCAACGCCTTCTTCACGACGAAGCCGGATGGCATGGGCATGGGACTATCGATCTGCCGTTCGATTATCGAAGCCCACGGTGGCCAACTGTGGGCCACGGCAAACGTACCCCACGGCGCCACGTTTCAGTTCACCCTGCCGCTGAACGCGGACACTGCCTCGTGAGATTGCGCCCGTAAGCCGTCCAAATAGGTTGCCCGGCGGCGAGATTCGCTTTGTGATCGATGTCGCTTATTGGCACCTTTGAGACATGCCGATCTGCGCTGCGAATGTCCGGAGTTGGGGGTAGACCGGAAGTGGCAGGCCCGAGTCAAAACGGCGCTTTTGACCCTGAACGGAAGTCGGTTTGCTTTGGTTTTAGGTGCAGAAATTAGGAATTATGCACCGCGCAGGGGCGGCTTCCGACCTAACCCGGACGTTCGGCGTCGCGGCGCTCGACGTCCGGCCAGTACCCTGGCAACGATTTTTCGCGCGTGGAGCAGCACTGATTTCTGTTCGTCCGCCGAGACCTCGACGAAGCCAAGTCCTCGGAGCAGGAATATTCCTTCAACAGCCAGCAGTGCGTGACGAACTTCATGCATATCGCCACCTTTCGATCGAAGCGGATCAAGCAGATCGCGGTAATAGCGTCGCACTGGCTCCAGCATTTCAGGGGCATGCACCAACGCAGTTATAAGAAAGGCCGCCATTTGCGTTGAGGCGTCGTCCTCCTCAAGTGCTTCCTCGATATGGGCGAGAACCAATTCGACCGGCCCAATTGGCCCGTCGCCGACCCGGCGGCGCACGGCCTCCCGAAAGCGCGCCATTTCCCTTTCGAGTGCTGCGTACACCAAGTCATCTTTAGTCGCGAAGCTATAGACGAGACCGCCCTTGCTGATACCGGCACGCGCGGCGACGGCGTCGAGCGTGAAACTTTGGCCCCCGGATTCAAGAATCACCGCCTCGGCGGCATCTAAAATCCGATCCCGATCGATCTCTTTTTTCCGCGTCAAAATTGACCCCTTGCATTTCCGACTGACCAGTCGTATATCATTTCCGACCAGTCAGTCTGATTAACACGGCGATACCTGCCGGTGCAAGATATTGCTCGGCTGTCTTATCAACCGGCAAAAACTCAACATCTTTAAGAGGAGTTATGGAAAAATGAGCAACGATTTACCCGCAGCAGCCTTCGGACATTTCATCATGAAGGTCGATAATATTGATACAAGCTATCAATTTTATACGAAATTGGGCTTGCGTCCGTTTGGGATATTTCCCGATTTAGCGGTCGTCGAATTACGAGGCGGAACACACATTTTGCTTTTCAGTAAAAATGATGAATTGCCATCTTCACTAAGTTCTAGCCATCTTGGCCAGCGCGGCGGCGCTTCTTTTAATGAACGACTCGACTTGATGATTGACGGCAAGTCTAGGAGCGATCTGGAACTGTATAGGGCGACTCTAATGGAAAAGGGATTGTCGGTAGATGCAATTGCTCAAGACCAATTTTTTGGTCACGACTACTTCCAGTTGGTCGATCCTGATGGGAATGGCATAACGGTCTATACCAGCCACACAGGAGAGTTATCAGTCTAGAGTCCGGGGTTTGAGTAGCGGCGGAAGAGAAAGTCGGGTTTGGCCGCTCGGTGTCGGGGAAATGGCGGAAACCATGTATTTACCGACAGGCACAGCGAAGGCGTCAAAGCCACACTCACAACCCGCCCAGAAATACCCGGAAAACTCCGGCTTCGCGCTCGTTGTGAAGAGCGCGCCCGCCCGCCAAGCCGGGTCAGTCTCATCGTTGCTGGGTGTCCTGCATGTCGCTTCCTGGCACTTTTGAGACATGCCAACGAGCAGTGAGAATGTCTGCTTTCAGGGGTATTTCGGAAGTCCCGCTTCAGGGTCGTTAGGACCGGTTTTGACCGATGCTGTCGAAAAAGTCGAAAATCGAAGGACGCTGAAAATCTCGCAAATGGTGAGTTTTGAACTACTCCGCCGCTGCGATGCTCTGTAGGGCTGATACGAAGGTCCGTGGTCGTTTTCCTAAGACACGACGTGGTCCCTCACGTCGCGGCGCACGAAACGCATCAGCGGCTTTAAAAAAATTCGTTTGGTACCCCTAAAAGACTT
>Ga0210405_10003118_pt1 | contig 16531 bp, 13 predicted proteins | sample IncBWH11MmetaG_FD_155492 | JGI IMG/M metagenome (GOLD analysis project Ga0210405, IMG submission 155492) | Forest soil microbial communities from Barre Woods Harvard Forest LTER site, Petersham, Massachusetts, United States - Inc-BW-H-11-M | ecosystem: Environmental > Terrestrial > Soil >... | reverse complement strand
CCGTGCCTTCCGCGCGTGACCAGGAGCGATTGCAATTTCATCTCGGAGAGTGTCGCGCGGCCCGCGCGCGTGAGCTGGCCGGTGTCCTGACCGATGGCCACGTGATGCTCCGCCTCAAGCTCCGCCTCGTTCGGCGTAGCGGCCGTTACACCGGCCTTCGCGTAGCGATGCAGCCGGTAACGCGCGTCGAGCGTGACCAGCAGCGGACTTCTGCGCTTGGCGGACGCCTGCCGCACTAACTCCGGAGTTGCAATGCCAAAGCCGTAGTCGGAAACAGCAAGCGCGTGAGCCTGGCGCAGATTTGCGGCAAGCCGCTGATGCAACTTTTTTCGAATGGCATCTGGAAGAGGGGATTTCGGTTCGTAGTCGACGCGAAGAACTTGCTGCCCCACGGTGTGCGCCCAGCCAGCGAGAAAACGGCATTTGGTCGGCGTTCTCCAGGCCTTCACGCGGAGAATCCCGGAAACACTTACGCGCTGGCGGCGAAAGTGAGAGATCAGCGCATCTCCGGCGGTGTCGTCACCGACAGCGGCGACGGGCAGGACGCGCGCGCCGAGAGATGCGAGATTATTGGCGGCATTGGCCCCGCCGCCTGGAACAATGTGCGTTTCGCGATGCTTGAGAATCAGGACCGGCGCTTCGCGCGACACGCGTGAGATTTCGCCGTATTGGAATTCATCCGCCACGAAATCACCGAGCATCACTATCGTTTTCGCTGCGAACTGCTCGACGCACTCACGCAGTGCGAGAAGGTCGACGGAAGTCGACGCCGGGTTTTGCGCGCGCGAACGCTTCATTGTGTCTGCCTCAGTATCCAGTCTGCCGCCTGCGCGAGATCTTCCGCGACAAAGTCGGGCTGCATGGGCCACTTCGCCGCCTGCCAGGCAAGTTCACCTTCACCATAGCCTGTGCGCACGAAGACGCCTCTGGCGCGCGCATTTCGCGCGAGTTCCATGTCTCCAAACCGGTCGCCCACCACGAACGAGCGCCGCAAATCTAGAGCATGTTCGCGTGCGGCGCGCTCCAGCATGCCAGTCTTTGGCTTGCGGCACGCACAGTTTTCGGCCGACGTGTGCGGACAATAATAGACTGCCTCGATCTTCGCGCCTGCCTCGGCAAGTTGCCGTGTCATCAATTCGTTCACGGTGTGCACGAGCGATTCCGGAAAGTAACCCCGGCCGACGCCGGACTGATTGGTGACGATGACGACAGGCAAGTTGGCCTCATTGAGCCGGCAAATGGCCGCCGCTACAAAAGGAAACATGCGAAAGCGGCTGGCGTGATTCAAGTAGCCTACTTCCTCGGCGATGGTGCCGTCACGATCGAGGAAAACGGCGGGGCGCAACCAGGATTGTTCAGCCACGCCGCACCTGGATCGAGGACAGCCAGGGCTTTGCCGCGGCTTCCACCATGTCGGGGGTGATTGCAGTCATGCACCGGTGATCGGTCGGGCACCGGCGGAGAAAACAAGGGCTGCAGTAGGGTTTTTGCTGAACGAGATTGCAGCGCGGTGTGACTGGGGCTGTACCCTCAGGATCGGTCGGGCCAAAGACCGCGACGACGGGCAAGCCAACAGCGGAGGCAACATGCATCGCGCCGGAATCGTTACCGATAAAGAGATGGCATTGCGATAGCAGCGCAGGCAGATCGGCAATTGCGGTTTTCCCCGTAAGATTGAGCGGGGTCCGGCGCATACCGACGGAGATGGCCGTCGCGACGTCCGCCTCTGCCGGTGTTCCAAAGAGAATGACGTCGGCATCCGCTTCCGCCTGCAGCCGATTTGCAACCTCCGCGAAGCGCAAAGGCGGCCAGCACTTCGCGGACCCATACGATGCGCCTGCCCCAATGGCAATTCGCAGCGCACCGCGGCGCGCGCTGGATTCGCAAAGAAACTTTTCGGCACTACGGCGCTTATCCTCTGGGACATGCAGGTCAATGAACATTTCATCGCGCAAGGAATCCAGCCAGCCGACACGACGCAGCAGTTCCAGATAATAAAACTTTTCATGCGGGGGAATTTCTCCATGTCTGGGAAGAGGCACAGCCTTGGTCAGTAGAAAGCTGCGGCCGTCGCGCGCGTAACCGATGCGTTCGGGAATATTGGCGCGCCAGGCCAGCCAGGCGGCATCGAATGCATTTTGCAGCAACAGGGCCACATCAAACTTCCGCGCTCGAAGTTCCGAAGCCAGCCGCTCGCGGCCGGAAATCCCCGAGTGCAAGCCTTTCGGATCGTAGGCGATGAGTTGATTGCAGATCGCCTGATCGCGATAAATATCCGCGACGTAAGGCCGCGCGACAATCGCAATCTCCGCCTCAGGAAAACGCTTGCGCGCCGCACGCAGAGCCGGCAGCGCCATGATGGCATCCCCGACCCAGTTCGTCGCGCGGATGAGAATCTTCACGCCGCCGCTCCCGCGCCGGACGCGAGCGTTTGATCAAGGACTCTTCTGAAATCAACCTCCGGAGTCACAACCACATCGATCACCGCGACATATAGCGGAGCTTCTTCGAGTTTAAGGCCATCCAGATTCTGCGCATCCTTTTCCGTCGTCACAAATGCCTTCGCACCTACGCGCTTCCCTGCCCGCTCGGCCGCCAGGATTTCCCGCCGTGTGTAGCGATGGTGATCGGGGAAAATAGCCTGTCCACAAACGGCTAGCCCCCAACTTCCGAGATCGCGCAAGAACGCATCCGGATTGCCAAGACCGCAGAACGCAAAAAATGGGCCGGCGCCGATGTCGTTGGCGCCGACCAAATCGCTTTCTCCGCCGAAGCGGCGGAATCCAAGCAGCCGGGTGGAAGCAGCGAAAACCGGATACTGATGGAGTTTCCCGATGGCCTCGAGCGTTCCCGATGCCGTTTCGGCGCGAGTAAAAATAATTAAGTTTGCGCGGCTCATGGCCGCCAATGGTTCCCGAAGCCGGCCTGCCGGCAGCAACGATTCTCCGGCCAGCGGCCGAGATGCGTCCATCAAAAGAATATCCAAGTCGCGGGCAAGCTCTAAATGCTGAAAACCGTCATCCAGGAGAAAAACGTCGATGGATTGCTGCGATTCGAGCCTGCGGCCCTCGGCGAAGCGATTCTTGCCCACGCCAAAGGAGACGCGGCCCTGCAAACGGAATTTCATCAACTCGATTTCGTCGCTCGTGCCTTTTGCACCCCGGTAGCCACGGCTCAGAATGGCGACGCGCTTCTTATCAGCGAGAAATTTCTCTGCGAGCCAAATCACCATGGGTGTTTTGCCAGTGCCGCCAACCGTCAGATTTCCGATGCTGATCACGGTCGCATTCAGCCGTCTCTGCTTGAACCAGCGGTTCGCATAAAGCCAAACACGGGCGCGGACCCCCGCGCCATAAAGCACCGAGAGCGGCCAGAGCAGTCTCCGCAATAGCGGCGGAACGTTCATCGCCCGGCACCATCAAGGCACCGCGCAATCTCCGCCACCGCTCGATCCGTGGCTCCACGAGAGTCAGCCACCAAACGGCGCGCTGCCTCACTCATTTTTTTCATGCGTTCCGGGTCGCGAAACAACTCGATCCAGGCGACCCCGACGTCTTCCGGGCTTTCCACCTGGATGGCCGCCCCCGCGGAAACAAAACGTGAAGCGATTTCCGTGAAGTTTTCCATCGATGGACCAAACACCGGAATTTTCCCGAAGGCCGCGGGCTCGAGAATATTGTGACCGCCAGAAGAAACTAGCGAGCCACCGACAAATGCGCCATCGGCCAGCCCGTAGAGCGAAGCCAGTTCACCGATGCTATCGAGCAGAAGAACAGTGACGTCATCGGGAATCGTCGCTGCGCTGGAGTCCCCGTCAGATTGCTTCGAGACCGGCCCTGCGATGGGCAATCGCGACCGCCTGATGAACTTGCGATGCGATTCATCAATGAACTCCGCGGCTTCATCAAAACACTCCGGCTTGCGAGGCGCAAGCACAAGCAGCGCCTTCGGATACTCGCCTTGCAAAGTTCCAAAGGCAATGAGCGCGTGCGGCTCTTCCGTAGCGACAACGCTTCCTGCGACGATGATCGGCGACCGGCCGCTGCGCTGGATCTCGGTGGCGAGCCAATTCGACAACGGCGTGGGCGCGGGAAGCTCCAGGTCATACTTCAGATTTCCGCTGACCCGCACGCGCTCAGCCGGCGCGCCCAGCGCCCGCACTCGCTCTGCATCTTTTTCGCTTTGCATCAGGAACGCCCTGGCATTGGACAGCGCCTTTCTCAGGAAGGGGCGCAGGAAAAAGCCGAAAACTCCAAAATATCGCTGGTAGCGCGCAAACGAGCGATCCGAAATGCGCCCACTGACAAAAAGTACGGGAATTCCGCGCCGCCCGGCTTCCCGCAGAAAATTCGGCCAAATCTCGGTCTCCAGCACCAGCACCGCCGACGGACGCACGGCATCGAGCGCGCCGCGTACGCAAAAAGCCCAATCCAACGGAAAATAGATCACCGCGTCGGCAAACGGCATGCGTTCGCGCGCCAGCGCCTGGCCCGTGTTGGTGGTCGTCGAGATAATCAGAGGCCGATTGGGATAGGTCTCTTTCAACCGCCGCGCAAGGGCAATACCGGATAACGCTTCGCCGACACTCACAGCATGAATCCAGATCGCGCCCGAGGAATCCGCGGACACCTTGGCAAGCGCCGGAAACGAGAATCCCAGGCGTTCCTTGAGGTTCGAGAGATACTTTCCGTGGCGCAGTGCCTGCACCAGCCAATAGGGCGCAAGCAAAAGGGCCGCGAAGCCCATGAGAATGCTATAAATGAAATACACTAAGCGTGGCTCCGGTCTGTACGCACTCCGCCCGTAGGCGACGGAGCGCGACGCAGGGCAACCCTGCAAAACCCCCAGGAATCGAAGGCCTCAAGATGAGAAAAGTCTATTATAACCCGATGCGAAACCTGACCCTCATCCTTCCCGCTCTTGCCGCCTTCCTGCTGCTGGCCCAACGCGGAGCCCCCCAGCGCCAGTCTTCGCTCAAGACCTCCTCATTGGAATCCCACGAGGGCATGACCATCACGGCACGGCCATGGACCGACCCCGCACTCTATAAGGAAAAATTTCCGAAAAAGTCCCCCTATGCGGCAGGCATCATTGCCGTACAGGTTGTTTTTCGAAATGATTCCGACGACAGCATGAAGATCAACCTCGAGCGCATTCGATTGAACGTCACGCTTTCGGAAGAAGATCATCAAGCGCTGGACCCGCTTTCGCCCGAAGAAGCGGCCGACGTGATCATGAACCCAGGAGCGAGGGATCCGACGAAAACCCGAAAAAAGTTTCCTTTTCCCACCGGAGCCCCTAAGGCCGGGCATGACAAACATTGGGCAGAAGTGGAGAAGACCCTGGAGGACGCGGTTGTGCAGGCGAGCGTCGTCGCGCCGCATAGCACTGTGCAAGGGCTTCTTTATTTCGACCTGCGAAGTCAGTTCGAACTTCTCAATACTGCTCATCTCTACGTGCCTGAAGTCTTGGCCATCGAAAAGAATCGCGGCCTCATGTACTTCGAGATTGATCTGAGCCGTAATTCCGAGCGCTGAACCACTCGAAACGTGAGACGAATCGCGCCAGTTTGCACGCATCGCCGCCGTCGGCTAACATGACGTGTGCCAACTTTCTCCAACCGCTGCGGACAAATGCTCACTCTTCTTGATGAATTGAATCCCGAGCAACGGCTGGCCGTCGAAACCACCGAAGGCCCGGTGCTGATTCTTGCCGGGGCCGGTACGGGCAAAACGCGCGCAATTACCTTTCGCATGGCCAACCTGATTGCCAACGGAGTGCCAGCCGAAGCCATACTCGCCGTCACGTTCACCAACAAGGCCGCCGAAGAGATGCGCAATCGCGTCTCCGATCTCCTGTTGCGGGCCGGGATCCCGCCCGCGCAGCCGTGGCTCTCCACGTTTCATTCTCTCTGCGCGCGCTTGCTTCGCCGCGAAGCGGCTGCGGCTGGCCTGCCGCGGGATTTCGCGATTTACGACGACGACGACCAGCTCGCAGCCGTGAAGCTGGCTATGGCCAAGCTGCAGATCGACGAGGACAGCCTGACGCCCAGGAATGTCCTCAGCCGGATCAGCTACGCGAAAAACCACCGCCAGGCCGCGGAGCAATTGCGCGCTGAAGCGTTCGACCAAAACGGGCGCCGTACCGCCGATATTTTCGCAGCGTACGAAAAACTCCTGCACGACAGCAAAGCTCTGGATTTCGACGACCTGCTCCTGCGTTCCGCGCGTCTACTGCGCGAATCCACCGCGACGCGCGAGAAGTGGCAAGCGCGCTTCCAATACATCCACGTAGACGAATACCAGGACACCAACCGCGTCCAATATGAGCTGATGCGGCTGCTGACCGGGCCGAAGCAAAATGTTTGCGTCGTGGGCGATGAAGATCAATCCATCTACCGCTGGCGCGGCGCCGACGTTTCCATCCTCCTGAGTTTTTCCCGGGATTTCCCCACCGCCCGAATCGTAAAGCTGGAACGCAACTACCGTTCGACCCAGAATATCCTCGATGCGGCCGGCGCGGTCGTCGCTAACAATCCGGAGCGGCTGGGTAAGTATCTGAGCGCGGAAAAAGGCCCTGGATTAAATCTAAAGTATTTCGAAGCGCGCGATGCGCAAGCCGAAGCAGAATTCGTCGCCGGTGAGCTCGAGCGCATTCTCAACGACGATTCGGACCAGACATGCGCCGTGGAATACCGCACGAATTTCCAGTCGCGTGCCTTCGAGGAGGTTTTCCGCCGGCGCGGCCTGCGCTACAAACTGGTGGGTGGATTCAGTTTCTACAATCGCGCCGAGGTGAAGGATGCCCTCGCATACGTACGCTTGGCAATGCATCCCGAGGATGACATCTCGCTGCTCCGCGTGTTGAATGTTCCCCCGCGCGGCATCGGCAAGACGACGGTGGACGCGCTCCGCGAGTCTGCACGCGCTGAAGAAACACCGCTGTGGTCGGCCATTGAGAAATTTGTCTCCGGTGCATCGGCGGGCCGGGCCGTAACTCCCTTGCGGGCATTCCAGGAGCTGATTCGCAAATTGCAGGATGCGCTTGCCAACCAGGAACCTTCAGGATTTCTGCATGCCGTTCTGGAGGAATCCGGCTACATGGCGATGGTCAAGGACCGCAACACTCCCGAGGATGTCGCGCGCCTGGAAAATCTCGAAGAGCTGGCGCGTGCCCTCGCCGACGGTATCGAAGCCGGAGAAACCTTCACCGATTTCCTCGATGCCGCCGCGTTGGTCAGTGACGCCGATCAATTTGACGGTAAGCCCGGCGTGACTCTCATCACCTTGCACAGCACCAAAGGCCTGGAATTCGATCACGTTTTCCTCACCGGCATGGAAGAAGGTATCTGTCCTCACAGCCGCTCAATAACAGAAGAAAAGGGAATCGAAGAGGAACGCCGTCTGGTTTACGTTGGAATGACCCGGGCGCGGCAGTCGCTCACGCTTACTCGCGCTGTGTACCGGCGCATGTTCGGCAATGAGCAGCAATTGCGCGCTTCCCTGCCCTCGCGTTTTCTCGCGGAAATTCCAGGCGAACTGGTGGAAACGGTACGCGGATCCATGGCGGAAATCGGCGAAAAGCGCCGCTACGAGCCTGACCCCGAGTATTCGTATTCGCCGGAAGAATTCCTTCGCCGTGTCCGCGGCGAACCAAAGCAGGCACAAGCAACTCCACGCCGCCAGCCGGCGGCTAAACCTTCTTTCGGGCGCACTGCTGCAAAACGCGGCGGCGATGCCAATCCCATGCTGGGGCGCAAAGTACGCCATCCAAACTTCGGCGTTGGAACCATTGTTGGAGTCGAAGGCGACGACGAAGACCGCCGCGTATCCGTAAGCTTCCCAGGGCGCGGCACGAAAAAATTTATCGAGCGGTACGCGCAACTCGAACAGGCATAGCGCGGGGAACCTGCGCCTGTGCATGAAGGCACCCGCAAGTTGCGTGATAGGGCTTCTCAGGGTACATTGAGGCGCGTTCCATCCTCAAAAGCGTGCTGGGTAGTTTAGGTTTCCGGCTTGCCCGGATGCGATCGGAGAGCAGGAGTGGCATCACAACTCTTCCACTGCAAGAGTATCGACCAACTGCTGTCAGATTCGGAAAATGCGGAAGTCCGATTAAAAAAATCCCTGGGGTGGCTGAGCCTCACTTCGCTGGGCATCGGCGCAGTCATCGGCTCGGGGATCTTTACCATCATCGGCACGGCCATTGCTGGTCAAAAGTTTCAAGCCTCTTCCATCTTGAATGCCCCTCTTCTCGAATACCTGATTCACCACTCCGCGTCCTTTGGACGCCCCGGCGCCGGTCCGGCCATTGCTCTCTCCTTTGTCCTCGTCGCCATCGCCTGCGGATTCGCCTCGGTCTGCTACGCCGAGCTCGCCGCCATGATTCCTATTGCGGGCAGCGCCTATACCTACACCTACGCGACGATGGGAGAACTCGTCGCCTGGATCATCGGTTGGGATTTGATTCTGGAGTACGCCGTCAGCAACATGGCCGTCAGCGTCGGATTTTCTCAGCATATCGTGAATTTATTAGATTGGTTCGGCGTGCATCCGAATCCCCGCTGGATTTCGCCCGCTTACCTTCCCGGCGGGCTTAAGGATCTGGAGGGCAACTCGCTCTACGGCACGGGCTGGCATTTTGGCTTTAATTGGCCCGCTTTCATCATCGTCATGCTGCTGACTGTGCTTCTGGTGCGCGGCATTAAAGAATCGGCTCGCACCAACAACATCATGGTGTTTTTGAAAATTGTCGCCATCCTGGTGTTCGTGACTTTCGCGTTCAAGCTTATCCATCCCGCCAACTATCATCCCTTCGCGCCGAACGGCTGGCCGGGAATCCTGACCGGCGGGTCGATCGTTTTCTTTACCTACATTGGATTCGATTCCGTCTCCACCGCGGCCGAAGAGTGTAAGCACCCGCAGCGCGACTTGCCGATTGGCATCCTCGCCACGCTGGTCATTTGCACGCTGCTCTATGTGGCCGTGGTGGTGGTGCTGACCGGGCTGGTCAAGTGGGACACTTTAGTGGACGACGCGGCCCCCGTCGTCAACACCCTCAAAAAACTCCATTTCACGGGCGTTCGCCTGATCGTGCTCATCGGCGCTTTGATGGGCATGATCTCTTCCCTGCTGGTGTTCCAGCTTGGTCAGGCCCGCGTGTGGTTTGCCATGTCGCGTGACGGCTTATTCCCAAGAATTTTTGGACGCGTGCATCCGCGCTTTCAAACGCCTGATTTTTCCACCTGGATGGCCGGATTCGTCGTCGGTATTCCCGCAGGCTTGTTGGACATCGGTACGCTAGCCGATCTTTCAAACATTGGCACGCTTTTCGCTTTCGCTCTGGTCGCGGGAGGCGTGTTGATTCTTCGTTATCGGGAACCGGACCGGCCGCGGGCCTTCCGCGCTCCCGGCGGACCAGTAGCACCTGTCCTCACAATTCTCACATGCGTACTGTTGATGGCCGGCCTGCCGATCATGAATTGGATCCGCTTCTTTGTCTGGATGATCATCGGTCTGGTGCTCTACTATTTTTACGGCCGGAAGCATAGCACTCTGAGAGCAGCAAATCGCGCCTAAGAGGAATCGCTGCATGCAGGATTTGTCTTTTCAGAATACGGGAAGGCGCGCAGCCGTCGCGCTCGGCTGCCTCGTGCTCTTCCTTTCTTTACCCCAGAATTCGCGGGCCTGGGGAAAGAACGGGCACCGGCTGGTTGTCCGCAAAGCTGCCGAAACCCTGCCCCAGGATATTCGCCCGTTTTTCGAATCCAACCTCGCGCTGCTCGCTCAGCATGTTACCGATCCCCTGGATGCCATCGCCAAATCCCCCCTCGAGCGCCACAACCATTTCATCCTTCTCGACAAATACGGGCGATTCCCCTTCGAAGCTCTGCCGCGCAACTACAAGGCCGCGGTAACAAAATTTGGAAAAGCAAAACTGGATCTCAACGGCCTTCTTCCCTGGCAAATCGGCGTATACAGCGAGAAAATGACCGAAGCGATGAAGGCCGGCAAATGGGACGAAGCCCGCGTGGACGCGGCCATCCTGGCGAACTATGTCGCGGAAGCCCACGATCCTTTCAACACCACGGACAATTTCGACGGACGCTTGAGCGGCCAGCCGGGAGTCAACGAGCGCTTCGGGACCACGCTGATCGACCGCTATTCGTCGTTTTTCCCCATGCGCCCCAACGACGCCATTTTCATCAACGACCCAACCGACCGCGCTTTCGAGGCATGCCTCAGCTCTCATAGCTGGCTGGAGACCATTCTTCTCGCCGACCGCAACGCGCGCCGCGGAGAAAACTCCTTCACCGACGAGTATTACGACCGCTTCTACAATCAAGCCGCGGCGATTTTGATTCGTCAGCTCTCCGACGCGGCAACGGATGTGGGCTCTTTCTGGCTCACCGCGTGGATAAACGCGGGCCGCCCGCAATTGCCGCGCTGATTTTTCGTGCATGACGCTATCTTCGCCGGACACCCGCATCGCTTCCCTGCCAAAGGCCGAGCTACATCTCCATCTCGAAGGCTCTATCCAGCCTGCAACCGTCTGCGAGCTGACGGCCCGGCACGGCGCCCGCGTGACCGAGGAGGAGGTCCGCCGGCGCTACGCCTATCGCAATTTTCCCGAGTTCATCGAAGCGTTCATTTGGGTCACCTCGTTCTTGCGCGAGCCGCTGGACTATGCGCTCATCGCTCGCGACCTCGCCGAACATTTGCTCACGCAGAATGTGGTCTACGCGGAAGTAACGCTCTCCATCGGCGTGATGCTCCTGAGAAAGCAGCAGCCGGAAGCCAATTTCGAAGCTATCCTTCGTGCCACCGAGCCATTTGAAAGCCGTGGCCTGCGTTTCCGCTGGGTGTTCGATGCCGCACGCCAATTCGGCGCGGACGCGGCAATGCGAGTCGTCGAATCCGCAGAGCGCTGCCATTCGAAAGCGATCGTGGCCTTCGGCATCGGCGGCGACGAGCTTCGCATCGCCACAAAAGAATTTCGCCCCATCTACGACCGCGCCGGCGGAATCGGCCTGCACCGCTTGATGCACGCAGGCGAAGTCGGCGGCCCCGAGCTGATTCGTGAAGCCATCGAAATACTCGGCGCCGAGCGCATCGGCCACGGAATCGCCGCCATCCACGATCCGGCGTTAATGGATTTGCTCGCGGAACGAAAAATTCCGCTTGAAATCTGCCCAGCCAGCAATATCAAAACCGCCGCGCTCGCCAAGCAACTCCGCCTTGAAAACGCAACCATCGAAGACCATCCGCTCCCCAAACTTCTTCGCCACGGAATTCCCATCGTGCTCTCCACCGACGACCCGGCCATGTTTCGCACCACGCTGAACGAAGAGTACGCCAACGCCGCGCGCATGGGACTGCGAGAAGACGAGCTGAGCCGTATCGTCGAAATGGGCTTCCAATACGCATTTCACCCTGCAAACGAAATGCGCCGGGCATGAAGTCATCCGCCGCAATGTTATAATGGGGCCATGAAAGCACACGTCTGGGTAATGCCAAAACGTACCGTGCTCGATCCTCAGGGACAAACGATCCAGCACGCCCTCTCCGGCCTCGGCTACTCCGCCGTGCGCGACGTCCGCCAGGGCAAATTCTTCGTTTTGAATCTCGATGGCTGGAGCCGCGACGAAGCGCAAAAACAGCTCGAGCACATATCGAAGGAAGTGCTCACCAACACGGTCATCGAAGAATACCGCTTCGAGATTGTGGACTGATTGGCCTTTCCCTTTGATGCCGGCGGCGATCTCCAGTCCTGCAGATTTGCGAAAGAGGCAGCCTCTGTCTCCCAGCCGTAATCCGATTCGCGACGCGCTCCCGGGAAATCATCTTGGCAAGAACGCCGGTATGCTACGCTGCTAGAAACTCTCGGAGGAGACCCCGCGCATGTGCGGAATAGTCGGCTATCTCGGGCCCAAGAAGGTCGTGCCCGTCATCATCGAAGGCCTGCGCAAGCTCGAATACCGTGGCTATGATTCCGCGGGCATCGCCGTTGTAGGCCAGGGCGGCAAGCTCGAGATTCGCCGCGCTCCCGGCAAGCTTCGCAATCTCGAAGAGGTCATCGCCAAGTCCCCTCTGGAGGGCACCTACGGCATCGGCCACACGCGCTGGGCCACCCACGGCCGCCCCACCGAGGAAAACGCCCACCCGCATAGCGACTGCACCGGTCAAATCGTCGTCGTCCACAACGGCATTATCGAAAATTATCTAGAGCTGAAGGAAAAGCTGCAGAAGGAAGGCCACAAGTTCGCCACGGAAACCGACACTGAAATCGTCGCGCACCTGGTGGAAAAAAACTCCCAGGGTGGCACTCCGCTCGAGGAAGCGGTGCGCCGCTCTCTAAAGGAATTGCGTGGCATCTACGCGCTCGTTTTTCTCTCCGCCAACGATCCCCAGAAAATTGTCGCCGCGCGACTTGGCCCGCCGTCCGTGATCGGACTCGGCGAGGGAGAATATTTCGTCGCCAGCGACATCCCCGCCTTGCTCCAGCACACCCGCGAAATGTTTTTTCTCGCCGACGGCGACATCGCCGTCCTCACTGCAAAAGGCGTGCGCGTCATGGACCACGACGGCCGCCCCGTCGAACGCCCCGCGCACCACGTCGCCTGGGACCCCATCATGGCGGAAAAGGGCGGCTACAAGCACTTCATGCAGAAGGAGATTTTCGAGCAGCCCCGCGCCGTGCGCGATACCCTGCTCGGCCGGATCTCTCAGGACACCGGAAAAGTCTTCCTGGATGAGATGGCCATTACGGAAAAGCAGTTCCGCGAATTTCAGCAAGTGCGCATCGTCGCCTGCGGCACAAGCTGGCACGCTGGTCTGGCCGCTAAATTCATGATTGAGCGCCTCGCCCGTCTTCCGGTGGAAGTCGATTACGGAAGCGAATTCCGCTATCGCGACCCCATCATCGATTCGAATACGCTGACCGTCTGCATCAGCCAGTCCGGCGAAACCGCCGACACGCTGGCGGCCCAGCGCGAGGCGAAATCCAAAGGCTCGCCCTCGCTGGCGATCTGCAACGTGATCGGCTCCATGATCACGCGCGAAGCCAATGGCACCATTCCGACGCACGCCGGCCCGGAGATTGGCGTGGCTTCCACGAAGGCTTTCACTGCGCAATTGACGGCCCTGCTTCTTCTCGCTTCCTACCTCGGCCAGGTTCGCGGCAAGCTCTCCGAAGCCGCCGCCAGAACCTTGATGCAGGAACTCACCCGCATCCCCCACAAGATTGAAACCATTCTACAAACCGACGAATTGGGGTTTTACGAAAACCTGGCGCGCCAATTCTTCCGCCATACCGATTTTCTCTATCTGGGCAGGGGCATTCATTACCCCATCGCCCTTGAAGGCGCGCTGAAGCTCAAGGAAATCTCTTACATTCACGCGGAGGGTTATCCCGCAGGCGAAATGAAACACGGCCCCAACGCCCTCATCGATGAAAATCTGCCCGTCGTGGTCCTGGCCACGCGCGACGAATCCGACCCTGAAGCCATGACCCGCTACGAGAAAAGCGTTTCTAACATCAAGGAAGTCAAGGCGCGTGACGGCATCGTCATCTCCATTGTCACCAACGGAGACCATCTCGCGCGCGAAGCCTCCGATCACATCATCGAACTCCCGCCCGCGCCTGAACTCCTCGTGCCTTTTCTGGAGATCATCCCTCTCCAATTGCTTGCCTACCACATCGCCGTCCGCCGCGGCTGCGACGTCGACCAGCCGCGCAACCTCGCCAAGTCGGTCACCGTGGAGTAGCGCAGGCCGTTTCCGCTACTATAGGAGCATGCCTCGCCATTTTCGAGCGCGTCTCGGCATTCTTCTGATCCTTCTGGTGCCCGCCCGGCTCCCCATTTCCGCGCAGGCTCCGGACGCCTCCACTGCACCCTTGCGCGAAGTCCACGCTGACGGCGAAAGAATCCTCACCGAGGCCCAGGTCATCGCCATCACCGGCTTGGCCCCCGGCGCCCAGGTCGGCCGGAGTAATTTGCAAACCGCCGCCGACAAGCTCGTTCGCAGCGGGCTTTTCACCAAAGTCAGTTTCAGCTTCCAGACCAAGCTTGCCGCCATTTTGGTCAACTACCACGTGGAAGAATCGCCGCGCATCCCCGCCTACTTCGACAACATTCCGTGGTTCTCGGATTCCGAGCTGGGCGATACCATTCGCAAAAAATTCCCCTTCTTCGACGGAACTCTTCCGGAAGCCGGAGCCGCCGTGGAAGATGCCGCTGAGGCTGTGCAGGAGTTGCTCGCTTCTCGCGGACTGCAGGTGTCGCTCGAGCACATGGTAATCGCGAATCCCAATGGCGAAGGCAACGTCCAGGAATTCCGCGTCGAAGGCGCGGCGTTGCAAATCGCCAGGCTGGAATTCAGCGATCCCGCGCTTTTGGCCTCCAAAGCCGTGCAGCAACATTTATCTGAGATTCTGGGAAAGCCCTATTCCCGAATGACCATCGATCTCTTTCTCTCCGAAGCGATAAAGCCTATCTACCTTCAGCAGGGATTCTTGCACGCGAAGCTGGGTCCGCCGGAAGTGCGGTTGACGGGCGATCCCAATCAAAAGCTACCCTCGCAGATTCCTGTCTACGTTCCCGTCATGCAGGGAGAGGTCTATCACTGGAACGAAATCCATTGGACAGGAAACGTCCAGGTGTCCGAATTCGCCCTCAACGCCCTGCTCGGCGTAAAGCACGGCGACCTCGCCGATGGCATGCAGGTAGAAGCAGGCTGGGATCGCGTTCGCGAGGAGTACGCCCATCGCGGCTACCTCGAAGCAAAAATCGACCCGGCTCCGGCCTATGATGATCGCGCGCGCACCGTTTCTTATTCCGTGCGCATTCAAGAAGGACCGCAATTTCACTTCGGCAAAATGGTCCTCACGGGAATTTCTCCGGCTGCCGAGCGCAAGCTGCTCGCCGCCTGGCCAATCGCCGCCGGCGAAATCTTCGACAAAGCCAAGTTCGAGGAACTCCTGGCGAAGCTGCAAACCCGCCAGGAACAGGTCTTCGGTGAACTGCCGGTGCACTATGAGAGCGTGGGCCATTGGCTGCAAGCTGATACCGCCAAGTCCACGGTCGACGTGCTTTTGGATTTCAAGTGATTCTTCTTGCCGCTCTATCTACGATGCCGGCCGCACTCTGAGATATACTCAGCACTGAGATGAACGAGCTCATTCATATTCGCGGCACGGAGCGGGACGTTCTGTCCGCGGAAGAAAGAGAAAGTCTCCTACTCGCCCGCCTCGCCGCAATTCCGTCGCTGATCGTCGCGCTCTCGGGTGGCGCGGACTCCGCCTATTTGGCCTGGGCCGTCCACGAAGCTCTAGGCACCCGCGCTCTATCTGTTACCGCGCTCTCGCCGAGTTACTCGGCCCACGATCGCGCCGTTGTGGAAGAGTTTGTTGGCAAGCTGGGCCTCCGCCACGAATTCATCGAAACGCACGAAATGGAGAATCCCGCCTACCGCGCGAACGCCGCCGACCGTTGCTATTTCTGCAAAGACGAACTCTTTTCCGCGTTGGATGAATTGGCGCGCTCGCGCGGTTTCGCTGCCGTCGCTTATGGCGTGAACGCCGATGACACGCTCGATTTTCGCCCCGGCCATCGCGCCGCAACGGAACACCAGGTTCTTGCCCCGCTCCTCGATGCCAGCCTCAGCAAAGCCGAGATTCGTCATCTCTCGCATCGTGCCGGTTTGCCCACCTGGGACCGCCCCGCCTCTGCTTGCCTCGCTTCACGCTTGCCCTACGGTACGGAAGTCACTCCGGAGCGTCTTGGACTCGTTGAACGCGGCGAAGCAGCGCTGCGTGCCCTGGGATTCCGCCAATTCCGTGTGCGGCTCCATGACAAGCTCGCCCGCGTGGAAATAGCGCCAGACGAAATGCCTCGCGCGCTTGCGCCAGAAATGGCCGCCGCCATCGCGGACCGCCTCAAAGCGGCAGGCTTCACCTACGTTGCCCTGGACCTTGAGGGCTATCGCCAGGGCTCTCTCAATGAAACTCTTTCACCCGTCGGCCGACGCTCCGCCAAGGCTGCCCGGGGAACATAATTCCCTGCTCTTGCGTAACTATTAGTGGAACGGCTCAGAGCAAGTCTCTGCCCTGTTCACGGAGGATGAATGGCGCTCCATTTTAATCATCGCTTATCGCTCTACCTTCTTTCGGCCATCGTTGTCCTCACCGGCTGCGAAAGCGGTCCCTCGGTAAGCGGCGCCTTTGATCGCACCTTTAACGTGGCCGGCCCGATTCGCCTCGAACTCAATAACGCCTCCGGCGATGTGGACATCGCCGGCAGCTCTGACGGCAAAGTGCACGTGCGCGGCGAAGTTCGTGCCTCGGGCTTCGGCATGGACAGCACTCGCAAGCGTTTGGACGACACCCTCGCCAATCCTCCCATCGAACAAAAAGGCGACACCATTCGCATTGGCAAAGATATGTCTCGCATGCGCAACATCAGCATCACGTATACGATTCAGGTGCCCCGCGCCACGGAAGTCGATGTCAATGTCGCTTCCGGGGCGCAGAC
>Ga0210405_10003117_pt1 | contig 16533 bp, 11 predicted proteins | sample IncBWH11MmetaG_FD_155492 | JGI IMG/M metagenome (GOLD analysis project Ga0210405, IMG submission 155492) | Forest soil microbial communities from Barre Woods Harvard Forest LTER site, Petersham, Massachusetts, United States - Inc-BW-H-11-M | ecosystem: Environmental > Terrestrial > Soil >... | reverse complement strand
GTGACCCACTTTCGATTCGTCATTTGGGCAGGGACCAGAGGAGCAGTGGGTTCCTCGATGTCCGACAGCGGGGCGGGCGCAGGCTCCCCCTTGATTAGCTCGATGTACTGGGGGCTCTTTGAGAAAAGCTGGGAAGTGAAGGCTCTTAGGTGAGAGAGATCTTCGTTGCTCAACGTCGCTGAGGTGGCAATTTGGAGCACCTTGTCCGGATCTACTCCGCACCTGTCATACAATCTACGAAGCAGCATCGTGATCTCGGCTGCCAATGTTCCTGTGTAAAGGTGCGCCTCATCGAGGACCACAGCCTTGAGCCCTGGACCAAAAAATACAGCATCCTGCGGACGACAGAGCATGTATTCGAGCATCGAATAATTCGTGATTACGATGTCTGGAATTGGTCCGCGTGTTTCTCCTGGGCGCAGCCCGCGACCCGTTCTGGTTTCAAGGCCACGCGCTTCCTGGCGCGTGCGGAATCGACACTCGTCGTGCTCTGGCAAAGAGCTTGAATACCGTTCCGGAGTCTCACTTGTAAAATGAAAAACAGTAGTACGCCTGGAACCTTGGCCTTCGAGCCATTTCTCGATCCGATCAACCTGATCGTTGACAAGAGCGTTCATTGGGTACAAGATGAGACACTGCATGCCCAAGCCCGTACGCTCAAACGAAAAAAGTTCGTCGAGGATTGGAAGTAAAAAAGATTCGGTCTTTCCGGCGCCTGTGGGAGCGGAGACCACGAGCGCGTCCCGATTTCCATCGCGTGAATTGCGTCCGGCCAGAACTGCTTCTCGCTGATGCTGATAGAGCGGACGATCCTCTGGGAAGACTCTGTTCCGATGGAGGAGGCGAACCAAATCGCCATTGATCAAGCCTGCACTCGCCAAGGATGCAAGTGTGTCAGCGGATGATTCTGCGGGAAAGGCGCCCTCGATCCACAATTGGCTGACTAGCCCCCCGTGAGCCGGAGGGCCGCTCCAAATACGACGGCAAATGCCGCGAAGCTGCCCGTCCGCGACAAACCTGTCATCAAGACAGAACTCCACAAGCCGGTCCTTAATTGTTTTGGAGAGTTCAATCGCGTTCAAAAGTTGCATCTATCTTAGCGTTGCGAAGCACTTATAGAGAAGCTTACCAAACAGGTATTTGCGGAATGCATCATAGTTCAGTGCCACTCGCAGATTGGCGTCATGACGCTCGTGAATCGAACCTCCGAAAAAAACGTAAGAAGCTTGTTCAACTAGACAATCGAGGAACCGGCTATCCGCCTGGACGATTGCCAGACATTCGCGTCCTTGCACTTCGATATCCTCTGTACGTGGTAGTAGGCATTCGATAATTTGAGAAGGAGCAGAGTGATTTCGAAGCCAGGACTGCAGAAGTTGGAGGGTCAACATTGGGTCGACCTTGTTGGTGACCTCGACAAATGAGTGCAGCGCGGGTGTGGTATCCATACGGCCTTTCAGGGCGAGCACAACTTTTCGGCTGACATTCGAATCCCGGTTACGCCAGCCCCAGAAAATCGATCTTACAGCGGTGTTCCATCCATTGACGCTGCCACGTGGAAAAACCAGTTTGGGACCCGTTGAGATCTGAACTTCGTCGTCTACCAGCCAGGTTGACAAGAACTCAGCCGGGTGTTGCCACGCCATCTGTTGAACGTCGTGGAATACGTCTGGTGCGCAAATCGGGAAGTGAAACCACTTCAGAAGGCCGGCAACCTGGTGCGGGGGCATTCCCGAACGGTACTGCGGAAGGACGGGTTGAATCGTCGGGCCATATTGCACCGAGTCTTTCCCAACGAGACGCGATTGCTATCCAGCCTTTTGTTTGTTCCGGTGTAAGATCTCCGATTAGCCATTGGCGCAAGTCGCAGAGGATACTGGCAGGGGGAATGACATCGACCGTGCCGTCGGTGCTCCAGATTAATATTCTGTGGGTTGGTCCGAGGGCCAATGGATCTTGAAGATCGAGAACCACTGAGTCACGATCGCGAGTAATGCTGTTAATCACGCCGTGGTCTTCGATCGACGCGGAGATGCATGCCCACTCCTGTGGCAAATTGAAGCGGCCGTTTTTTATGCTCAGCTTACTCCCAAAACCGGAAATCTCACCGATGCGTTCGGCACGGGTAGCAGCACGCTTGACGAACGTTGTGTCCTCCATGAGGCAGAGATCCTTATCGGCGGTGAAGCTAGCATGGACTTTCACGTCCATGCTTTTCGCTTCATGGGTCGTAAGCATCCTACGTTCTTGAAGAGGCACCCAGCCCGAAGGAGTACGTTCCAGAACAGGGTCTTTTGGTAAGTCGATACGGCGGCGAATTGTGCTGAGTTGACCGGCGAGTGTGATAAGCAGTGAGCAAGAAACGGTATTTTTTCCAGCAAAGGGCTTCAGATCCACCTCGTTTCCATCGATCCATGTGAGCCCGATACGGACACGGCAGCTCTGAACTCCAGGTGGCAGCCCGACGACGGCGCCTATCCTCCTAATCTGGTTCACCTCAAGGCGGACTGTACTCGCCCATGATGGTTCGGGGCGATGCCCCCTTGAAGCCGGTGCCCACAGTTCCTGGCTCTCCAGTAACACTCGAAGGTCCTTAGGCCAGCGTGGTGGTAGGCGGTATAACTTTGGCAGTGGGTGGGGCAAGATGTAATACTCAGAGGGCGCGGGCAGTACTTCGACGTCAGGCGCGACCGCCAGGATGTACGATCTCTCGTTGCTGAGCGCGTCTTGGTATCGATCAAGCTGCGCACCCGAACTGGCCTCAAAAACGGTTATATCTTCATCAAGATTCCAGAGTTCCAACTCCTGCTGATAGCTATCAGATTCGAGCTGCATCATATGGGTACCGATCCAGTCGGGCAGTGGAACTTCCTTTTGGAGTTCATGCACTCCATTCGAATCGCATGACAAATAACCTACCGGCGTCTGATCGATCAAGATTTTGTAGCCCCTTGCGTCCAGAGAAACTCCTGCCGTGCTCTGGCAGATCGTGACGAGTTGTGGGGTTCCGCCCACCGGCCACCTCAGCGACGGCTTCGCAAAGAGGAGAGGTTCAGCGGACTCTTCAACTGGGCCGCTCTGCCTCGGTGCCCAGTCGATATGTTTCTGCGCCTGAGTAATGAGCTCCTCATGCCATTCGGGCAAAACGAAAGGGTAATGACTGAGCTGCCTGAGCGCCTCGTTCGGGTTGACCTCCCGGCGGTGCACTGAGCTGAGAAGATCCCACATCTGCTTAAAGGATTTTGAAGCCTGACTCGGCAATTCCCTCCCAAGCAAGATTCCAACCGATTCGGTAACAGCCAGACCGCTGAGCCAGTACGGGAGCCGACTGATTCCGTTGCGCGTAAACCCAAACTGGAGATAGATACTTAAGTACCACCGTTGAGTTGCGGCGACTCCAAATACGTGTCGCAACTGCGCCTTCGCCGCAACGGATTCTAATCCCTCTTTTAGAAGTGGCGTGGGTTGGCCCTTACTTGTGAATAAATACTCACGGCTTGCGTCTGAAAAATACTGCCGTATGGGTGGCCAGAGATCACCCTCTTGAGCTTCGCGACGCGCGATCTCAGAAATAGTGAGAAGCAAAAGGAAACCTGTTACATCACCGCTTCCCCAAACCTCACCGCCTATCTTTTCCGTCCGAGAATTCCATAGAAGGGATTCCCTTACTTGTCTGCCTGGGATTGTTGACGCCCACGTCAGGAGTTCTGTGTATTCATCCGCTGAAAGAGCCAGTTCTGCCAGCGATCTTGGAGGACTAATGCTCTGGGCGCGATGGATAAACTGCATTCCGAATTGTGCGCGTTCCGTTGCCGTAGCCACCGGGTGCCCCTTGCAATGATATATGTATCGGAAGCCAATTGATAGCCTACAGAGCTTGTTTATGAAAACTCCCGACGCACTGCTTGCTGCCGGCGAAGCCGTGATCGACCGCTAGGTCCTGAGTCGCGGCCTCGTGTCCTCGCCTTTTCGATGGCGGTGGCTTCACCAAAACCGAGTTCGGACCTGAAGCCATCCAATTCGTTCCCACTCGAAGCGTAGCGGGCTCTGGATGGCCCAGGGACTGGTGGCGGCTCACGGAATCGGAATTTGGCAGGGAAGCCCACTTACAGCGCGCGGGGGTTCCGGCGAACGCCTTGTCAAACGGTGGCACTCATAGGCGCATGAAAGTATACACTATGATGGGTGTATGGTAGATGCTTACCCCTCGTGCCTGGAAGATTCGTTGGAGGATTCCGGCTTTACCACGATGAAAAAAACCAAGCGCCGTTTCTCGAACACCGATTCCGGAGGTTTGCGATGAACGACACCCGCGAGCAAGCCCACCAGTTGATTGACCGCTTGCCCGAGACGCAGCTTTCGGCCCTGGTCGGGCTTCTTGAATCCATCGTGGATCCGGTCACCGCCGCTCTGCGAAGCGCGCCTATCGACGACGAGCCGGAGACCGAAGAAGAAAGGGAGGCCGTAACAGAAGCGCGCGACTGGCTCAAGAGGAACAGCGGCAAGGGAATTCCGCACGAAGAAGCCATGCGCAAACTGGGCCTTGAGTGAAGCAAGTCGAATGGACCGGGTCGGCCCTGGAGGACATGGCGGGTCTGATAAAGTATCGCGCGCCGCGTTAAAGTGGCCATCGAGCGCTTCGCCGAAACCGGCGCTGGCAACGTGAAAAAACTGAAGGGCGTCGACCCACCCGAGTACCGCCTCCGTGCCGGCGACTACCGCGTCCGCTTCGAGCTGGATGGCGAAACCGTCCGTATCCTCCGCGTGCGCAACCGCAGGGAGGCTTATCGCTAATGGGCTCCGAAGCGAAGAAGACCGAACACTCCGGCCCCAAGCGCGGACGGGGCGCGCATTGGGGTTACAAGTGGGAAGCCAAAAAGGAAAGCAACCGCATGCGGCGTGAGAATTGGAAGCGCGAAATCCGTGACGCGTCCACGCGCGCCGAGTCCGAGGCTACACCTGCGCAGACCGGCGTGCGGCCAGGAGGAAAGCCGTGAAGGGGTACTCGGCAGTTTGGCTGCGTAGGGAGGCCAATGCGTGGTGACATACATAGGGCCGAGAGCGTCATTATAGACGTACCTCGCCATCGCCCTTTTCATCAATGGAGGTTATGATTGCCCGCTGATGCTCGACCCGATGCTCCTACGCTGGTGTTTCAGAATCAAAAGGCTTGGGCGGCCTGGCTGGCGAAGAACCACGGAAAGTCGTTTGGCGTGTGGCTGCGGATGGCAAAGAAGGCTTCTGGCCTGCAATCGGTGTCGCACAGCGAAGCGCTCGAAGCGGCTTTGTGCTACGGGTGGATAGACGGTCAAACGAAGAGCGCTGACGAGAATGCCTGGCTGCAGAAGTTTACCCCACGCGCCAAGAAGAGCATCTGGTCAAAGATCAATCGCCAGAAAGCTGTGGCGCTGATCGAGGCGGGACAGATGAAGCTGGCAGGGCTCGAAGAAATTGAGCGGGCCAAAAAGGATGGCCGGTGGGACGCCGCGTATGACTCGCCCCGCGCTGCGACCGTACCCGATGACCTCCAAGCCGCGCTGGAAGGAAATGCGCGAGCGAAAGCGTTTGTTACGACTCTGAGTGGCCAGAATCGATACGCCATCCTTTTCAGAATTCAGACTGCGAAGAAAGCGGATACTCGCGCCAGGCGAATTCGGCAGTTCATCGAGATGCTGGCGAAGAACGAGACGCTGCATCCATAGCCGGAACTTCCTCAGAACCTGATCTCGACCCTGGTGGAAGAAATCTCTGAAGGGCTCGACTGGGCAGGTCGGGAACCTGCCCCACGTTACCCATGTTGGAAGTAGTGAACTGCTAAAATGGCTTCGCAGCCTTGAACATCGAATCCCTCCACGTTTGGCATGTTGCCAACCATCAATGACTCGCACTGAAGAAGCCACAGAACTGCTCTCGATCGCCGGACGCGAGGTGCGCGTGACGCATCCGGACAAGCTGTATTTTTCGAGAGAGACGAAGCTCTCGAAACTCGATCTCGTACGCTACTATCTGTCGGTGGCGCCGGGCGCGCTGGCGGGCATTCAGGATCGGCCGATCGTTCTCAAGCGATTTGTGAACGGCGCCGAGGGTGAGGCTTTTTATCAGAAGCGCGCACCCTCTGAGCGGCCGACCTGGCTGCGGACCGCAACGCTCTCCTTTCCGTCGGGCCGCACGGCTGAAGAGGTGGTGGTCGACGATGCGGCGGGGCTGGCCTGGATCGTCAACCTGGGCTGCATCGAGCTGCACCCGCACCCGGTGCGCTCCGGCGATCTGGAACACCCGGACGAGCTGCGCGTGGATCTCGATCCGGGCCCTGGCGTCGGTTGGGGCGACGTGCGCACGGTCGCCCTCGAGGTGAAGTCGCTCCTCGAGGAGATGGGGCTTCGCGGCTGGCCAAAGACGAGCGGATCGCGCGGGATGCACGTGAATGTGCGGATCGAGCCGCGCTGGACCTTCAGCGAGGTGCGCCGCGCGGCGCTGGCGGTGTCGCGTGCAGTAGAGCGGCGCGGGCCCGCGCTGGCTTCCTCGAAATGGTGGAAAGAGGAGCGCCATGGCGTGTTCCTCGACTACAACCAGAACGCGAAGGATCGGACGACGTGCTCCGCGTATTCGGTGCGTCCGCTGCCCGACGCCCGTGTGTCGACGCCGCTGCACTGGCGGGAGGTCCCCGATTGTGAGCCGGCCGACTTTACAGTGCTCACGATTCCGAAGCGCTTCGCGGAGATCGGCGATCCGCACGCAGGGATGGACGCCGCGCCTGGCTCGCTGGAAAAATTGCTCGAGCTCGCGGCTCAAGACGAAGCCGCGGGTCTGGGCGACGCGCCCTGGCCGCCGCACTTCCGCAAGATGGAGGGCGAAGCGCCGCGTGTGGCCCCGTCGCGCGCTAAGGCTGCGGCGAAGAAGCCGCGGACGAAGATGCCGCTGGTGGTGGTCGCGAATTCCCGAGACAAGAATGCTGCGCTAGCGGGGCTGGAAAGGTGGAAGAGCAAACATGCCGAGGCGGCCGGGTATCTCGCTGTCGACGATGTGCTGGTCGATTCCATGCGGGGCAGATCCTCCACCTGGACGCGTATCCGAGTGAACCTGCGCCATGTGCCCGAAGCGCTGCGGCCGGCGCAGGAAACTCCCGACCCCGATGACGATCCTACGCGCGAGTGGCGGCGTGGTATTCCCGAAACTGAGAATCCTGTATGAATTGTGGGGCAGGTTCCCGACGTTCCCGACCTGCCCCGTTTTGCGACGACGGCGCATTGGCAGGTCGGGAACCTGCCCCACGGGGCGGCAGAGCCGCAACCAAACATCGCGTGGTACTGCTGACGCGGGGAAAAGAAATCGAGCAGTTAGGCGCGTCCGAGAGAGCGCCGGTTGCCAACCGGCGCGCAGGTTTTCAACCTGCCCCACAAGGCACAGGACGCCGGGAAATTCGTCGCACGCGGAGAAGAAATCAAGATGTTGTAATACCAAAGATCGCCATCAGCTCCTGCGGTGGAACTACTTCGAGCTGAGCATAGGTGCAGTCACTCGGCTTCTTATCGGCGCGCCACCTTCGGAAGTGCGACATGTGACGGAAACGGCCGCCCTGCATATGCTCGTAGGCGACTTCGGCTACCAGCTCGGGCCGCAATGGCTCCCACGAGAGGTCCTTGCCCTGGCTCCAGCGGCTCTGGCCGCCCGGCATGCGATGGCCGGCTTCACCGCTTCCCTGCTCCGCCGCCCAGTGCTTCCAGGGATGACCTTCAAGTGCGTTCTGGCGATAGGGCGCGAGGTATTCGGCGAGCTGATGGCGCTTCTCTTGCGTGAAACTCGCGCAGACGCCGACGTGCTGCAGCGCGCCCGAATCGTCGAAAAGGCCGAGCAAGAGTGAGCCGACAGCGGTGCGCTCGCCCTGCTTGTGCCATCGAAAGCCGGCCACGACGCAGTCGCAATCGCGCTCGTGCTTGACCTTGAGCATCACGCGCTTGTCGGACTCATACGCGCCGGAATTCGGCTTGGCCATGACTCCGTCGAGACCCGCGCCTTCAAAGCGGCGAAACCAATCCGACGCGACGTTCAATTCGTGGGATGCCGGCGTCAGATGGATCGGCGGGGTCGCGGATGCAAGTAGCCTCTCCAGCTCTCGACGCCGTTTTTGGAACGGTTCGCCCCGCAGATCGCGGTCGCCCTCGCACAGCAGGTCGAAGAACACGATGGAGGCTGGGATTTGTTGGGACAGAAGCTTCACACGCGACGCAGCCGGGTGAATGCGGAGTTGCAGCGCCTCAAAGTCGAGCCCACTCTGGTTTGCGACGACTACTTCGCCATCGAGCACGCAACGAGCAGGCAACTGCGCGCGTAATGGGTCGATCAACTCGGGAAAGTACCGGTTCAGCGATTTTTCGTCGCGGCTCTGGATCAGGATCTCATCGCCGTCGCGGAAAATCAGCGCGCGAAATCCATCCCACTTCGGTTCGAAGATCCATCCGGCGCCGGACGGCAGTTCTCCAACTCGCTTGGCGAGCATCGGCAAGACGGGCGGATTCACAGGAAGGTGCACGCCTCTCATGCTATACCGTGGGAGCTAGAGTCCGCGACTGCGGGCGGCGCGGGATTTGCCGGTTACCGCCGCATTGAGTCTGGCGCCCAGCGCCTCGAACGCCGGCGTGGGGCCTTTCCAAAACAGATCGTCGACCGTATCGAACAACGGGATGTCGGTTCGCAGCGTTGCGAGAGTGCGAAACAATAAGGCACGATCGCGCTCGCGAGCCAGCGTGGCGGCCAGGGCGCCGGCGCCGGCGGCGTTCACCTGCCAGGTGCGCCAGTCCGCCGGTATCGATTCAATATGTCCGTAGCGGGCGAGGACGGCCGCGGTGGATTTCGCGCCCCATCCCGGCAAGCCCGGAAAGCCATCGGCGGCGTCACCAACCAGAGCCAGGTAATCGGGTATGGATTCCGGCGGCACGCCGAACTTCGCGATCACACCGGCCTCGTCGCGGATGCTGCGCGTTCGACGGTCCATCTGCACGACGCGCGTGCCGCGCACGCACTGAGCGAGATCCTTGTCGGGCGTACAGACGATCACGCGCTCGACGCGTGAGTCGCGAGCGGCCTGCGCCGCCCCGGACGCCAGCGCATCGTCGGCCTCGAACTCGATCATCGGCCAGACCGTGACGCCCATCGCGGGCAGCGCGTCTTCGAGCAGTTGGAACTGACCGAGGAGGTCAGGCTCGATGCCTTCGCCGGTCTTGTATCCGGGCCAGAGCTGGTTGCGGAATGACTCGATGACGTGATCGGTTGCGACCGCAACGTGCGTCGCGCCGTGCTCGAGCATTCCGAGAACGGAGGCGAGCACGCCGCGCACCGCCGCGACATCGCGGCCATCCGCTTCGCGAGCGGTAGGGACAGCGTAGTAGTGCCGGAACAGCTCATAGGTGCCGTCGATGAGATGAACGTCCACGTAGAATATCTCTAGCCGTCATTGTAGTTCACACTCGTAGGATCATGAATAAGAGGCCAGTCATGATGAACATCTTTTCCGACGAGATACGCCGCAACCCATACCCGTTCTACGATCAAATGCGAGCCAGTTCTCCGCTGCTGCGCGTCCCGCCGCCCTTCGACGCGTGGATGATCTTGGACTATGAGGGCGTCAAGTGGGCGCTGAGCGATCACGAAACGTTCAGCTCCCGTGTGCCCGCGCCCAAGTGGTTCATCTTTTTCGACCCGCCCGTTCATACCAAATTGCGCGCCCTTATCTCGCAGGCTTTCACTCCTCGGATGGTGGCGAACCTCGAGCCGCGTATCCGGAAGTTGTCACGACAGCTTCTGGATCAGACCATCGAGCGTGGTGAGATGGACCTGGCCGCCGACTTCTCCGTTCCGTTGGCCATGCAGGTCATCGCCGGGATGATCGGCATCCCACTGGCGGAATGGGCGCGATTCAGGAGGTGGAGCGATGTCATCTTGAGGCTCAGTTACACGCGTTCCGGCGGTGACGAGGCAGAACACGCCATGCGCGATTTCACTGCTGTCACGACCGAAATGGAAGCCTACCTGGCGGACATGATCGAGCAGCGGCGCATCGCTCCGCAGGACGACCTGTTGACCCGTCTCATCAAAGCTGAAGTCGATGGGCAACGGCTATCCCAACAGGAGATTCTCGGATTCTTTCAACTTCTCATTGTCGGCGGCCAGGAGACCACGACTAACTTGATCGACAACGCCGTCCTGTGCCTGCTGGAGAATCCTGACCAGCTCGCCCGCCTGCGCGCGGCGCCGGAACTCCTGACCACCGCCATCGAGGAAGTGCTGCGCTACCGCTCGCCTTTGCAATGGATGATGCGCACGCCCAGGCGCGATATCGAAGTACACGGCCAGGCGATCCCAGCGGGTGGCCTCGTGCTTGCGATGATGGGCTCGGCGAACCGCGATCCCCGTCAGTTCCCCGAAGCCGACCTCTTCAATATCGGCCGTGACCCCAATCCACATGTCGCCTTCGGGCACGGAATCCACTTCTGCCTGGGGGCAGCGCTCTCGCGCATGGAATCCAAAATTGCCCTGTCGGATCTGCTGGAGCGGTTCAAGAATTTCGAGCTGGCTAGCGATCAGCCGTGGGAACCGCGCGCGGCTTTGAACGTGCTTGGACCCACGCGCTTGCCCGTCCGCTTCGAAGTGGACCAAGGCGCCGCCGCACCCTCTACCCGGTGTGGGCTTTGATGAACTCGACGGCCCGCTCGGCGATCCGCGCGGTTTCTTCCGGCTTCGCTCCCGACAATCCGTGGCCCGCGCCAGTCACGGTGACGAATTCGTGCTTCACACCTTTTTGAGTGAGTTTTTCATCCATTCTCTTAGACTCCTCGTAGGGCACGTCGGTGTCGGCGGTCCCATGAATGAGCATGATCGGAGGATACTTCGCCGAAACATTACGAATGGGGCAGTAGCGATCGAACCATTTGTTTTCGGTGTCCGGATTGTGCCCGGCGACCTCCTTCGGCCATATTCCCTGCTGGCGGGTGTAAAGATAGAATCGGCCGCGCTGGCTCTTCTCGGGAGGTTCGGAAATCACCTTGGTCCCTGCAGCCTGCAATGCCTCTTCCTTCGATACATGCGGTTGCGTCAAGTAAAACGGATCGGGGCGGCTGTACCAAGCCGAGGTGATATCTCCATAACCGTAGTAGGAAACCAGCGCGTGCGGGCGGGGATTCACACAGAAGCCGGCCATCTGCGTCAGGTAGCCTCCGGCTGAACCACCGGCCACCGCCAGCCGGTCCGGATCGATGTGAAACAGCTTCGGTCCGGCTTTCCGTACCCAGCGGTGGGCATCCCGCACGTCCTCGATGATGGCTGGCAGCTTGGTCTCGGGGGCCAGGCAGTAATCGATCGAGACCACGACGTACCCTTGGTTCAGCAGTCCGGCGTGGAAGGGTCGGATGACGCCCTTGCGGGAACCGAGGATGAGCGCGCCGCCGTGGATGAAGATGACGACCGGCTTCCGTGCGGCGCTATCGGCGCCGTAAACATCCGCTTTGATGTCGCATCCGGCGGCGGTCTTGTAGGTATAGGTTGCCGGAGCCGGCGGCTGTTGAGCGCGCGCCGCCAACGACACTACCGCCCCCGCGGCGGCCTTCATGAATTCGTTTCTGGTCACACGTGGGCCAGTTCGGGTGCTTTCACTTTCGGTTTTCTCCACTGGCCGAAGCGCTCTTGCGCGCCAGCCATGTAAGTGTAGACCACCGGCGTGAGGTAGAGAGTGACAAGCTGAGAGAACAGAAGACCGCCAACCACCACCAGGCCCAGCGGCTGCCGCGCCTCTCCGCCGGCGCCGTAGCCTAATGCGATCGGAACGCCGCCCAGCAGCGCCGCCATGGTCGTCATCATGATGGGACGAAAACGGATCAGGCAGCCCTGGTAGATGGCATCCATGGGTTTCATGCCGCCGCGCTCGGCATCGAGGGCGAAATCGATTTGCATGATGGCGTTCTTCTTGACGATGCCGATGAGCATGATCAAGCCCACGAACGCGTAGATGTTGAGATCCATGTGGAACAGGTTGAGAGTCACCAACGCGCCGAATCCGGCCGACGGCAAGCCCGACAGGATTGTCAGCGGATGAATGTAGCTCTCATACAGAATGCCCAGGACGATGTAGACCACCATGATGGCGACGATCAACAGCACCCAGAGATTGCCGAGTGAGTTCTGGAACGCTTTGGCGGCGCCCTGGAAGGTGGTTGTGATGGTCTCCGGAAGAACGCGCTTAGCTTCCTCCTGAATGCGAGTCACGGCGTCGCCCAATGCGTAGCCGGGCATGAGGTCGAAAGAGATGGTTACGGCCGGAAGCTGGCCAAAATGGTTGATGGCCTGCGGCCCGGTTTCCTGGACTATACTCGCCAGAGTGTTGAGCGGAATCAACTGGCCCGGACCGTTCTTGAAATAGAGAAGCGAAAGCGCCTTGGGATCGGACTGGTATTTGGGCTCGAGCTCCAGCAGCACTTTGTACTCGTTGATCGGCGAGTAGATGGTGGACACCCAGCGCGGGCCGTAAGCGTCGTAGAGCGCGTTCTCGATCAGATTGGCGTTTACGCCGACGGCCGCTGCTTTGTCGCGGTCGATCTTGATATTGACCTGCGGGCTCTTGATCAGCAGGTCGCTGGTGACGTCCTCAAGGCCGGGAAGCTTTGTCACCGCTGCCAACAGCTTCTGTGAGGCCTCGTACAACTCTTTCTTATCCGGCGACTGCATGGAGAACTGATAGAGGCTCTTGGTTACCTGGCCACCGATCCGAACGGTGGGAGGATTCTGCAGATACACTTGCATCCCGGGGAAGTTCTCCAGCTTCGGCCGCAGTTGGGCGATGACATCGTTGACAAGCAGCTTGCGCTGAGAGCGGGGCTTGAGCTTCACCAGAAGCTGTCCGAAATTGGGCCCACCCAAGGTGGCGGCCTGGGTTCCGCCCACAGTCGACATGAACACTTCCACATTCTCGTCGTTGCGGAAAACTTCAGAGATGGCCCGCTGATACTGGCTCATCTGTATAAAGGAAGTGCCCTGCGCGGCCTCGGTGATGACCTGGATCTGATCGGTATCCTGATCGGGGATGAATCCCTTGGGAATCTGGATAAACATCACGGCGGTCACCACCAGCACCACGAGGGACACCAGCATGGTGACGGCGCGGTAGTGGAGGACCGATTGGAGGGTGACATCGTAGAGATGTAGCATCCCGTCGAAGAAGCGCTCGGTGACCCGGTAGAACCAGGACCGTTCCTGCTCGTGGAGCGGCCGCAAAAATCGGCTGCACAGCATGGGCGTGAGAGTGACTGAAACGACGCCCGAGATGAGAATGGCCACACAGATGGTGACGGCAAACTCTTTGAAGAGGCGGCCCAGGATTCCACCCAGGAACAGCACCGGAATGAAGACGGCGGCCAGCGACAGCGTCATGGAAACGATCGTGAAGCTGATCTCCTTGGATCCGATCAGGGCGGCGGCCATGGGCTTCTCGCCGAGCTCCATGTGGCGCACGATGTTTTCCAGCATCACGATGGCGTCGTCCACCACGAATCCGATGGAGAGAATCAACGCCATCATGGACAGGTTGTCGAGGCTGTAATCGAGCAGGTACATCACGGCGAAAGTTCCGATGATGGAGAACGGCAGGGCGAGGCTCGGAATCACCGTTGCCGAGAAGTTCCGCAAGAACAGGAAGATTACCATCACGATCAGCCCGAGGGTGAGGACCATCGTGAATTTCACGTCGTCGAAGGATTCTTTGATCGTATCCGAGCGGTCGTACAGGATATCCATGTTGACCGACGGCGGCAGCTCATTCTTAAAAACCGGCAGAAGATTCTTAATGCCATTGGTGACCTCCATGGTGTTGGTGCCGGGCTGACGCTGGATACCCAAAACCACGGCGCGCTGGTCGCCTTCGCGCTTATAAAACCAGGAGGCGGTCTTATCGTCTTCGACGCTGTCAATGACCTTGCCCAGCTCCTCCAGGCGCACCGGCGATCCGCGGCGATAGGCCACTACCAGGGGGCGGTAAGCGGCCGCGCTCATAAGCTGTCCACTGGCCTGCAGAGTGAAAGCGCGCTTGGGACCGTTGATGGTGCCGGTCGGCAGATTGACGTTCCAGTTCTTCAGCGCCGTCTCAATCTCGTTGATTCCCACGCCGCGCGCGGCCATGGCGTGTGGATCCATCTGCGCGTGCACGGCGAACTTCTGCGCGCCCAGGACTTGGACTTGGGCTACGCCGGTGATCATGGAGATTCGCTGGGCGACTCGGGTCTCGGCGTACTCGTCGAGTGTCCAGAGCGGCAGAGACTGGGAGGTCAAGGCTAGATACAGAATCGGCTGATCGGCCGGATTCACCTTGGTGAAGGTCGGCGGCGTGGGCATGCCGGCCGGCAGCAAACGCGCGGACTGGGTGATGGCTGCCTGCACGTCCACGGCGGCGCCGTCGAGGTTGCGGCTGAGGTCGAACTCGAGGGTGATATTGGTGTTGCCGAGCGAGTTGATGGAGGTCATCGACTCGAGACCGGCGATCATGGAGAAGTTATTTTCCAGAGGCGTGGCCACGGCGGCCGCCATGGTTTCGGGACTCGCGCCAGGCAGCGCGGCCGTTACCAGCAGCGTGGGGAGGTCCACGTTGGGCAGATCGCTGACGGGCAAGGTGCGATAGGCCACAGCGCCAAACAGGGCGATCGCCGCCATCAACAGGCTGGTGGCGATTGGCCGCTCGATAAAAGTTGAAGAGATGTTCATGGCTCGACGCTCACTAATTTAGGCCGCGCCGCTTTACTCCGCCGCTGCCAACTGGTCACACGCTCGGTGAACGCAGCCATGTAGGTATACACCACCGGCGTCAAATACAGCGTGACTAACTGCGAAAACATCAATCCGCCCACCACCGCCAGGCCCAGCGGACGACGCGCCTCGCCGCCGGAGCCATAACCGATCGACATGGGCAGGGCGCCCAACATAGCCGCCATCGTGGTCATCATGATCGGCCGGTAGCGCGCCATGCAGCCTTCGTAAATCGCCTGTTCCGGAGATTTGCCTTCTCTCTCCATAGCGACGGCAAAATCGATCTGCATGATGGCATTCTTTTTCACAATACCCACCAGCATGACCAAGCCGACGAAAGCGTAAATGCTGAGATCGACTTTGAAAATCAGCAGTGTCAGCAGCGCTCCGAGGCCAGCCGATGGGAGGCCGGAAAGGATTGTCAGCGGGTGGACATAGCTCTCATAGAGTACGCCCAAAACAATGTACACGACCGCGATGGCGATCATCAGCAGGAGGCCCATGTTCTTCAGGGAGCTTTGAAACGCTTTGGCGGTTCCGGTGAACTCGGTGCTCATCCTGGCGGGAAGGGTTTTCTTGGCTGCTTCATCCACTTGATCCACCGCGTCGCCCAAGGCCACTCCCGGTTTGAGATTGAAGGAGATGGTGACGGAGGGAAGCTGGCCGGTATGATTGATCGTCAACGGACCCGCCATGCGCGTCAGCTTGGTGACAGCTTCGAGCGGAACAAGCTGCCCAGTCGCCGACTTCACGTACAACTCGGAAACGGAATCGGAATGCTGCTGGTATTCCGGCAGCACCTCGAGCAGCACTTTGTACTGCGCCACCGGAGCATAGATGGTGGAAATCCAGCTTGGGCCATAACCGTTGTACAGCGCCGATTCGATGTCTTGCACATTGATCTGCAGCGCGGCGGCCTTGTCGCGGTCGATCTCGACATTGACACGCGGGCTCTTGATGGCCAGATCCGAATTGACGTCATTGACGGCGGGCAGCTTGGAGATCACTTCCTGCAATTTTTCCGCTTCCACGTACAGGTCCGTGGTGTCGGGCGCCCGCACGGTCAATTCGTAGGCGCTCTTGGAGGCTCCATGACCACCCACCCGGATCACCGGGGGAAGCGACATGTAGGCTTTCATTCCCGGGATATTGCCTATCTTCGGGCGCAGCCTGGCAATCACCTCGGCGGCGCCGACCGGGCGCTTGGTGCGCGGCAGCAATTGCACAAATAGCCGTCCGGTGTTGCCGGCGCCGGAGCCGCCGAACGAGCTGCCTCCGACGCTGGATTGGAACGTCTCGAGCGCGGGATCCTTACAAACGATAGCGCTCAGCCTCTCAGTGAGCGCCACCATCTCCTTGAACGACGTACCCTGCGCCGATTCGGTGTTGACATACATCTGGTCGTTGTCCTGATCCGGAATGAATCCCTTAGGGACGATGACGTAAAGGTAACCGGTGATCCCCAGAACCACGAAGAAGACGACCGCCATCACCGGACGGTGGCGCAGCACCCAGCGCAGACTCAGATCGTATATGTGCAGCGACCAGAGGTACAGGCGGCCGTATTTGTGCTCCGTCTGGCGCCGCAGAAACTTGCTGCACAACATGGGGGTGAGGGTAATCGAGACGACCCCTGAAATCAGAACCGCCACCGAGATGGTGACGGCGAACTCTTTGAACAGGCGCCCCAGAATGCCGGCCATGAACAGGACGGGAATGAAAACCGCCGCCAGAGAGAGGGTCATGGAGATG
>Ga0210405_10003116_pt1 | contig 16534 bp, 16 predicted proteins | sample IncBWH11MmetaG_FD_155492 | JGI IMG/M metagenome (GOLD analysis project Ga0210405, IMG submission 155492) | Forest soil microbial communities from Barre Woods Harvard Forest LTER site, Petersham, Massachusetts, United States - Inc-BW-H-11-M | ecosystem: Environmental > Terrestrial > Soil >... | reverse complement strand
CAACCCGGTGCCTTTCGTGTGGACAAAGAATACAAAGTCCGGTGAAAATCCAACCACTCGATATTGTAATAGCTACGAACCAATTCTTATTGCAGCAAAAGGTTCCCCCGTTTTCGTCCGTCCTGGCCAACCGAATCTGGTTAATATACCGGTTGAGCAAGGTAAGTTTCAAGCTGTTCAAAAACCTGTATCGTTGGTTGAACGATTTTTGCTTGATATGTGCACAAGTGGAGCAACGGTAGTTGATTGGTGTGCGGGCACAGGAACAACAGGAATTGCAGCACATAAACTAGGAATGAAAAGTGTATTGTTTGAAAAAGACCCAAGTATGGCTATGCTTGCGCGTACAAGATTGGAGGCGTTGTGATACAAGAACTAACTGGTGAGTATCGTTTTCTATCTAACTTTTGGAGTTGTTTCATTCGTTACAATGGAATTCTTTATCCATCTGTAGAAAATGCTTATCAGGCTACAAAATGTGCTAATCCAAATGACAAAGTGCGTTTCGTTAATATAAAAGCGTCGCAAGCAAAACAATTAGGCAAAGTCATTGAAATGCGTTATGATTGGGATAGAGTAAAATTAGACATAATGCTTGAACTTGTAAGACTAAAATTTAGAGACACTCAGTTAAAACTACTTTTGTTGCGTACTGGTGACGAAGAGATTCAAGAAGGTAACTGGTGGGGTGATACTTTTTGGGGAACTGTTAACGGCAAAGGTGAGAACCATCTCGGTAAAATCCTGATGAGAGTTAGGTCTGAACTTATCTAATGGGACCATACGAAATAGCTCTCCGCGAATTATGTAAGCTCAAAGGACTTAACTATGTCGGAACGCGAGGCAATGTTGGAGCGCCTGTTGTTTTCGTTGGAGAGGCTCCAGGTGCAGATGAGGACGCAACCGGATACCCATTTATGGGACAAGCCGGTAAGCTCGCAGATAGACTCTTGTCTGAGGCTGGATTCAGCGTACAGGATGTATGGTTTACCAATCCCTACAAGACCCGTCCGCCCGGAAATGACATCTCTGCATTGGAATCATTAGGAATACCTTATGCCAATTATCAGAACCAGTTCTTTGAAGAAATCGAGACGGCAAAACCTGCGATTATTATTACCGCAGGGGCAACTCCTTTGTCAGTTTTATGTCCCGGAACACGTAGTAAACGTACTGATGAGGTTGGCATTGGGAAGTGGCGAGGAAGTTTGCTTACAAGCCCAAGACTCAACTGGCCTCATTACGTCATTCCGATTTTCCATCCAGCCTATGTCCTTAGAGACTGGTCAGAAAAAGACACCAATCTCCACTTCCTTAGAAAAATAAAAGAAGAACTCGATTATTGGAAAACTCATGGACAACTCCAACCACTCCCAATTAGAGAACTCATTGTCGAACCCGACGCGTCTACAATCCTTGATTATCTCAATGAATGCTTTAAGCAAGTTGAGCCGATTAGTATTGATATTGAGCTTCTGCACCGTCGCGTCCCTTACTGCATATCGTTTGCTAGAAATCCTAGTAGTGCTATTTCTTTCTCTTTGTGGGACTATAGTCCTGATATTTCTCTACTTATCTGGAAAGCTATGGATAGGATTTTTAGACTACATTCTCAAATTGGACAAAACTACACTTCGTTCGATGCACACTGGCTTTACCACTTGGGGTTTGAAATTAATTGCTCGTTGGTTGACGATACCAGAATACGTCATAACGTTCTTTGGCCTGAGTTAAGTCACAAACTAGAGTTTATGGTTGCTCAGTACACAAGAGAACCTTATTATAAAGAAGAAGGACGAGGATGGAGTCACAAAGATGGGAAAAGTCAACTCCAAAGATATAACTGTAAAGACACCGCTTGCACGTACGAAGTCTTTAACGAACAAGAAATCGAGTTCAACGAACGAACAAATCTTAAGAGCTTTTACTACAATCACGAAAAACAACTCGCGGCGAACATGTTTAACATTGAAAGACGCGGAGTTAGTGTCGACACAAATAAACTGGAACATTTACGTCGCTATATCACCAGACATTTACAGTTCGATTGTAAAAAGATTAGTAAACTTGTTGGGCGCCCAGTTGCGTTTGATAAAAAGGAAGCAGATAAATTGGGAAAAGATACAATTAACCTCAATTCATCTATACAAGTTATCGACCTTCTCAAGAAAAGAGGACTTAAAATCCCAAGGAGTAAACAAACGGGGAACGAAAGTGTAGGAGAAGAACAGTTAAATAACTTATTTGCCGCAACGGGAGATAAGGTATTAAAGGAGATTTTGGATGTTCGTGAGCTTAATAAGATTAAGTCTACTAACGTTGATTGTACTCTTATTGATAATGTTTACTACTCCGTCTATCTTGTTGGTGGCACTGTTGGCGGGCGTCGTTCAAGTAAATCTAACCCTCTTGGTTTTGGTGGGAATGGTCAAAACATTCCCAAACACAGTAAATTAGGAAAAAAGTTTCGTTCTTGTTTAGTTGCTCGTCCAGGTAAGATTTTCGTTCAATGCGACCAAGTAGCAGCGGAAGATTGGATTATAAACGGAATTATAGCAGACCAAACAGGAGATGACCATGCTATCAAAGAACTGCAAGCAGGTACAGACCGTCACCAAAAACTTGCCTCTTTCATTTTTGGCGTGCCACTTGACCAGTGTTCTAGGGATGCCAACACTATATACCGTTACGTTGGAAAAAGGACGAGATATGCAGGAAGTTATGGAATGGGTGGAGAGAAATTTGCAGCGGTGCTTGCAAAGGAAGGGTTTTCAATTCCAAAAGACCATTGTAGTTTCATCCTCTCGAAATTCCATGAGTACGACCCAGGAATTAAAGGTGTATTTCAAGCGTACGTGGAAAAAACCCTCACAGATACCAGAAAATTATACGACCTCTTTGGTCGTGAACGTGATTTTTTCGGACTCCATCCTTACAGAGACAACTCATCAGTCTTTAGGGACGCGTACTCTTATATCCCTCAATCCACCGTTGGGGACAACAATGGAGCAAGTATCAACTTTTGTGAAACAAACCGACCGGGTTTAGTTATAATGGAAGTACATGACTCAATCGTGCTAGAAACAAACGATTCATTAAGTGAAGTGTTAAACGCCGTTGAACTATTAAAAAATGCCTATCATAGAACTTTACATTTTCCAAAAGGATACTCACTTGAAATACCAATCGAAGTAGAAATCGGTTACAACTTGCAGGACATGACTAGGTGCGAAAACTTAAGCACGACTGGGTTACAGAATACATATCTTGGGTTGCAACCGCAAGTGAAAGTCCCATTGACTACCATTGGTGGAGTGCGTGCACCGTTGTCGCAGCAAGCATGAAAAGACATTGTTGGGTAGACAGAGGAACTTACAAACTCTATCCAAACCTTTTCACAGTGCTCGTAGGACGCCCAGGGTTAGGAAAAGGTGCGGCTGTTAATCCAGCGATGTCGATATTAAAAGAAGCGAACACTACTGCTGTTTTAAGTGATAGGGTAACAATTGAGTATGTGCTTGAAAAACTCTCTAAAGGCTTCCCGGCAACTGGCATTGCTTCTGGCGGTGGTATCGTGTTTGGTCAAGACGCGTCTGTCATATTATTTAGTCCTGAGCTTTCTATTTTTATTACTGCTTCACAATATACTCTTCCTATATTGGCTGACTTATGGGATTCAAGAGAAGGTGAGTTCAGTTACGGAACAAGACATAAAGGTGACTATAAGATTAAAAATTCGTGCATTAGTATGCTTGCTGGCTCGACACAAGAATGGCTTATTTCATCAATTCCTAACTCGGCAATTGGTGGAGGTTTTACGAGGCGAGTGAATTTTGTCTTTGCAAAAGACAAGAGCCAATCTATTCCGTGGCCTTCTATGAATCACAGTAATTTACGTGACAACATAGTGAACGACTTAAGACACATCTCTCAACTACACGGAGAGTTCAAATTCGACAACGATGCAAAAGCAATATTTGAAATTTATTACAACACGGCTGACCCTGATGAGTTCGCAGATGAAGCAACAACAGCTTATACAACGAGCCAAGCTCACCACGCTGCTAAGTTAGCTATGGTATTAAGTGCTTGTCATCGCGACGACTTAATCATAGGAAAGAAGGACATAGAAGATGCAATCGACCGTATTGAACAAGTCAAAAAAACTATTAACATGGTATTCCGGGCTGTTGGTGAATCAGACCTTGTTAACGCTGCTGACCGTGTATTACGTTTCATCGAAAATAAAGGACTGGCAAGTCGCTCTGATATTTTACGTTCCAATTGGCGTCATATTAGTAGCAACGACTTGGACACTATTCTTACCACTTTTACACAGGGAGGACTTCTCCTAGAAAGACAACAAGGCAACAAGATACTATATGAAGCAGCACCTATAAAAACGAAAGGAAAGCCATAGTATGACTGAAAAACTATCACCCCGCCCAGGTCGTGTTTTAGTACAAGAAGATAAGTTTAAGTACGAAGGCTTAATTGCCATACCAGACAAAGCCAAACGCCGGCCTACTACTGGTGTTGTAGTAGCGGTAGGGAAAGGAGTTGATGATATACCTGTTGGGCAACATGTTTTGTATGCTCAGTTTAGTGGGACAGGGATAAAGATTAAGAATCTACCTGAGTATCGAGTTGTGACGCCTGATGAGATTTTGTTGTTTCTTGATAAGGATTTAGAAATAGAAGAAGTATCAGCCTAGAATTACGGTAACTTCAAGCAGAACTTCGGGAAGTGGGGACTTTTAGCCTATGCACGGGAGTAACGGGCGTCGGGAAATCCGGGCAACCAGTTGTGGGGACTTCTGGTCCGGTGCCTCATGCACCTTGCCGACAAACAGAATCACGTGCATAGGCCCAAAGTCCCCACTGCTTGCAGTTCTTCTTGAAGTTACAGTAACTTGAACTTGAAAGGATAAAAATGAAAGACGCTACTGACGCCGTAGGCAACCCCCTCCACCAAGGAACCCTAATAGCAATGAAACTAGGTGACCAAGTTGTTGTTGGTTACATTACTCAATACTCACCGGGTGGTATCGCGCTTGCTACTGGTGGGAATCCGAAACCACAGCAAACTCCGGGTCAGTTGCTTATTGAGTGCAAGATACCTATGGTGTTTGAACCAGGTGCTCGTATACCAGTACTCTATGCGCTTATCGACCCGAATGCCCAAGCTATGTTGGATAAGATAGCAGAACAAGCAAAAGCTAGTGCCGACAAACCATTTGTCGTTCCGGGACAAACTGAATAAAAAAGGGAGAGTAACTAACTCTCCCTTTTCTACAGATTTGGGGTAGTACCTATTCTATTCCGTTTTAGTAAGTTCTGTGGTGTCCACCTCCGCCACCGTGCGTTCCATGTGGACTAGTTGCGTGTCCATGTTTCATAGCCGCAGGCGATTTCTTACTTGGTGCTTTCTTTTGGTGTGGTGTTAGTTGCTGTGGGCTAGTTGCAATCCTGCTTGACGCCTGAGTTTTAGAAGGACTCCACTCAAGACCATCAGCAGCAGCTCGTGACTCCGCTAGACTCATTCCGTGTTTTCCGATTCCCATTTCTTTATACACCTTTCCTTTAGCTAAAGGTCAACCATCTTCATCAGAAGGTTGTACATCTGTATCGCCAAAAACATCCTCATCGACCTGCGCAGATTCGATGATAGAGTTTACCTCTGTGTTTTCTCTTGTTTCTTCAGGCATATAAAATAAAGTGCTCATTGCGTGAAGGCTTTTACTCCTTTCTCTATGTGTCTTGTCACAACGCCACTCTCTAATGCACCTTTCCTACGATGTTTAGGCGGAGCCAAGTGCCTTGACAATGCCGGACCGACCGTAGGAATTCTTCTGAGTATTGCTCTTTCTCTTTGTTCCCAACTCCCATGCAAAAGACTAACGGCATCAACGAGGTCACCGACAATTGGTCCCGTGAGCAACTGATACGTTGTGGTAGGAGTGGCTGTAGTAAGTGAGTTGATAACGTCAGAAGCAATACCGAATCCTCCGACTTGTGAGATGTTATCAACAATTCTATCATAAGGATACTTGTCCCAATCTGGTCTTTCATCTTGTGATTTTCCCCTCACGGCTGTCTTGATGTCAGCCACGATTTCGCCAACAGCCGGATAAATAATACTTGCATAAATAAGTGCTCTAGTATCTCCATGTAAGGCTGGCTTAATGATGTGGTCTTTGATAAATTTGGATTGATTGAAGAAAAATGGTTTGAAGAGTGTAAGGAGCCGCCCACACCAATTATCTCTCCACACAGGGGGCAAGTCCAACACTGTTCGTCCGCCGAGGACAATTTTAGCCATTTTATAACCTGCACGTTGTAAGTCCTCCTCGTTTAGTTGTCCTCTTTCTAGTGCTTGGTCTACATCAATCCCAAGAGTTTGCAGGCGTATACGAGCTTTTGTATTACTACTATCCTCAAGTAAAGAAGCAAATTCAGAAAGCGCAGCATGTTTACCAACGTTAGCGTGGAGCATCTCTTGAAAGTTAATAACTCTCATAAATTGCGTAGCTCTTAGTGTTTTACTACCAAGACCTTCATTCTCAACTTTAGCAATCCTTCGGATTTCGTGTAATGTGTCGTTGAGTGCCGCCCCTGACCTGTGTCCAAACTCAAAGAACTCTTCTTTATTAGTAGCTAAGTCATTAATGGCTCTCGCAAACGCTGATAAACCACCCACGAACGCGCTCTCAATAGTTTTCGCTGGATGACTAAAGACCGCAAGACCCAAGTGTGTAGCAATTTCGAAACTTTGTAATTCTCTCTCTGCCGTTTTGACATAGGCATCGGAGTTATGACCCATGAAAGTAGAGAAGACACCACGTGCAAAATTATAACCTGGAGTTCCACTTTCAGCACGAATAGCTTTAAGTAAAAGAGACGTTTTCTCTCCAGTTTCGCCAAATATCCTCTTCTCATTTAGTCTTTTTATTCCTCCTACTATATATTCTAAATCTACCGCAACATCTTTCCTAGCAAGTTCAGGTAAGTGAAGAGTTCGACTAGACTCAATATGATGAAAAGGTGCTGTCAAAGGATTCTTAAACTGATTAGGGTTGAAAGAATCAAGTATCTTATGCGCTTGAGCAACTGTTTTACCACGCTGAGAAACAATCAAATCAATAGCTCTTTGATTTTCTTTAGTACCCGGCTCAAAGACTTCCCTGGGGTACGAGTCAGGAAAATATGGTCCTTTAACACGCGGAGCAACCTTGTAGCCCGCTTGTGCGTGTTTAGAATAGACACTATCAACAACGTTGGAAATACTAGAAGCAAACTTAGCAACACGAGGGTCAGTAGCCAGTTTACCAGTTGTTCTTTGTTGATAGTATTCAGCGTGTCTAAGGGCGTCACTAGCGACATATTCGGCGTCCTGTATTAAAGGTTGAATAGAATTTGCGGCCTCACGAGTTGAGGTTGTTTCAAATTCTCTTAGTAGGTTAGCGAGTAATCCAGAAACCTGACCTTGTTTCTTTAGAGAATACTCACCTGATTGCAGACCTTTACCTAAGGCGTCTCCTATACCGGAGGCACCTGCTTTTTCTAAAAGTCTTGAGGCAAAACCACCCATTAATCAGCCGCCGGTTTCTTTGCTCGTTTTAACGCTTCAATTGCAGACTCAATCATGTCGTTTTGTAACTTTAAGTCACCACCACGTTTCTTTATTACTTCTGATACATAAGCAAAACTCTTTTCAGAAGAGACTTCTTTTAATTGGTCAAGTAATTGTTCATTACGCAACATCTCAACCTCAGGGTCACTCGAACTCGTTACTGTACTTTTTCCACTTGCAACTTCCTCAACGGGAACCGAACCAGCGGTCCCTTCGGCTTCTTTTGCTTTCCTTGTTGCGTCTAGCGTTTTCTTACTAAATGTCTTAGGTACTTCAATAGACCTAATACGCTCTCTTGCTTTATTTGCTTCATGTACTAACGTTTGTTGATTAACCTTACCACCCTTAGCAATCTCTCTAGCTTGTTTCACTACTTCGTCCATCGCTTCTTTCTTTGCTTTAGCAAACTCTTGTGGGCTTTCAGCCTTAAGTATTGAATCAATATCAACCTTAAACATCTCTTGTTTCTTCTCACCTTTTGTTGCGGAGCGAATCTTCTCTGCAAGTTCTTTCCCTCCCCCACCCACACTAGAGGGGTCCAACTTAGCATAAGCATCAGTAGCATACGCTTTTTCGGCTTCGGTTGATTTCGAGTCGTTTATTACCGTTTTATAATACTCTTTAAGCCTAATTGTTTCATCAACTGGACCTAACATTTGAGCTATGCTTCTTCGTTCAGTTCCAGTTGGTGATGTTCCAGTAGCAACACGACGTTCAGCCGGTGCGACAGACTTGATTGCTTCAACAGCACTAATCGCTTGCGGTGCCCCTTCTTTTATTGCTGACTCTTTAGAAGCATCAGCAACCCCAATAGCACTCTGTACCGCACTAATTGTAGGAGGCGGTGGAATAATCTCACTCACTGTTTTCCCTGACTTCAGAGCTTCCAAATGAGGATGTCCTTCAGGCGGTAAAGAACCAGTGACTTTCTTGTAGTCCACCAACCGTTTGTGAAAGGCGCGGGCCTTCTCATTGTTGGCTTTTGTCTCCGCCTTTTTAGCCTCCGCAAGCCTAGCTTTATCAAGCACTTGCTGCTCTTTAGTTGGCTTTACAGCCTTCTTAGCCTCTTTGACCGCCTTTGATGCCTCTTTAGCCTGATTCTCGATTGTGGCCCTTCTCTGAGCCACTTCTTTTACGGCGGCATCAAACTCTTCCGGTTTTAGCGAATCAATGGTCTTACCGGGGTGTTTCTCTTTTAAGATTGTCGTTAACAAATCATCCATTGCAGAAGCAGCAACTTTTTGAGCAGGCGTTCCTTTCGTTTTCAGACCATTAATAATACGCGAAGCTCCTTTAGCACCTGCTTTGCCAAATCCTTTAAGTAACAAATCAAACGCAATGTTTATCCCTGTTTGAGTAAGTACTTTCTCAGACGTAGGCTTTTCTTCCGTCGTAGACATTGTTGCTGTGCCTGCTGCTGTTTTTCCTAGGTAAGACAACAAACGATACGCTAGAGGAGCGTTCTTAGCGGCAGACGGAATTGCAGCAGCACCCGCTTCAAACGCAGCAACAGCAGGCAAGACGTGCCCAACACCAGCACCAAACTCTGCCCCACCAGGAGAAACGTCGTGAGCGAGCTTATAACCTTTTTCTTCTCCTTTAGCAACTAAATGTCTAACAGGACTTTCCTTATCACCATAAATACCACCGGGCATTTTGAAAAAATCTAGTACGTTCTTAACACCACCTAAAGCTCCAGCCCCCATTCCTACTAATTCAGCACTCGCTTCTGTTGCATAACCTATTTTAGGTTTATCAATTCCAAACTCACTAGTTAAAGGTTTCTGTCCCTGAGGAGAAACGACACCGACAATCCAACGGTCCTTAGCTTGCTCTAGGTCTTTATCTTTCAATCCCAACTTAGCATAGGTAGGGCGCGCGAACCTATCGAACGCAACTCCATAGACATCTAGTTGCTTCTCTATAGGAAGAGAAGCAATCATGTCTCTTTTAGCACGCAAACGCTCAATCACAGCTTTATGTGCATAAGCTGATTCTTTAGCGTCTTGTGTTTGTGTGTCTCCGTTACCCATTTATGGTTCCGTTGAGTCAGGAGAATTATCTGGTTCGTCTGACTCGCCACCTTCAGGTGTTCCACCTTTTAGTAAGTCATCAAGGAACTTCCCCGCCTCATACTGAGCCTTCATACCTTCGGCTTTCTTAACATACTCCTTAGCTTCAGTCTCAAGTTGCTTAGCCATCTCAGGACTATCTTTCATTAGCTTTGCTGATTGGGTTATGCTGTTCTTAGCCATGTCTGTGTAAAGTTTGCTAAGACCTTGATACATGACCATTTCCATTTTGTCAGGAGTAGTCCCTTTGACTTTAAGAAGGAAATCTCTATAGTTCTTAGCTACTTCTAAACGGGCTTTATCATGACCCAAACCTGTCTCGACTTCTGCTCCAGCGTGTATTTTAGCAACAGCAATAGCCCTTTCAGTTTGAGCACCTTGTCCTATTACGTATTTAAGAACATCAGCTTTCGTTTCTGATAGTGCTAACTGAGACTTAGCATCCAAAGCCTGAAGTTGAGCAGGAGCAAGTTCAATACCGAACTTGGCTTTTTGTGCTGTTGCGTAGTCTTTCTCGCTTAATGAACTTCCTTCCCCAAGTACCTTATCAAGAATACGCGGGTCTTTATTTTTAAGACCTTCCATAATCATATTCTGAACGGCTGCTGCTAATTGAGATTGTTGAGAAGGTCGGGGTAAAGCGGGACCACCAGGTTTGTTAATATCACCTAATTTACCAGGTTGTTGCCGAACATCCATCGAACCAGTTTGTTTCATATCAGAAGAACCCGGCTTGCGTCCAGCGTACAAAGGTTCTTCTCGCGTCGGACTACCTGGTACGCGCGGTAAATTACCTGTTAGGTATTTCTCTATTAGTTGTCTATTCTTATCGTCTTGAAGAATGATATTAGCTGTTTGTTGGTCACCGCTTTCATAAGCTGACTTGACTAGGTTATACAAGAACTCAGCATGTTGTATCTTTTCCTGTTTCTTTTGTGAACTTATATCATGTAGTGCCCCAACAACACTTGATAAGGCACTACTAGCAACCGCTCCTTGAGCACCTGCTTTTGTTGCAAACTCAGTACCCATAGATTGAATAGCAGGTTGTCTAGGTTGTGGAGACAGAACACCACTAGGTGCCGAAGGCAAAGCTCCCCCACCTGCCCCACGAGGGTCAAACCTAGCTCCAGCACCACTAGGCGGAGCCGTAAGCGAAGGCGGTGCTCCTCCACCTGTAGATGGAGTACCCATAGGAGCTGCGCTTGGTTTTCCGAAGAGAGTTTCTATTGTTTCACCTAACTTGGTTAGGTCTGCACCAAGAACACCAACTTTTGTCTTTTCTTTTTTACTAGTATCTTTATCTTGTGTATCACCGTTAGCCATTTTTAGCCCTCAAACAAACAGCCAAAGCTTCTTGATACGTTTTCTCAGCAAGTTCATCGTAAAAGGTTTCATCAAATGAAGCAATAAATTCGTCATCAGTCATCGACATTAAAGGGTGGTCTTTTGGTATCAAAGCGACCATCTCGTCTTCAATAACTTGATAATAATATAAACCATTAGGTGTCATTAAAGGTAATTCACTAAGTTTGAGACTTTGTTGTTTAATTATAAACTCTTCTGCTCCTTCATCTAATCTTTGACTCATATAGCACCAGCAACAGAGGCTAGGTCAGCAATACCAGTTATTGCACCACCAGCACCAGCGAGTATCCCACCAAGAGCACCCGTACCAGAACCACTCTTAACAGTCCCAGGAGAAGCTGTAGCCCCTCCGAACATCATATTAAGTAATGGACTGTATTCTGGTCTTGTTCTAATGAACTCTTGCAACAAGTTATTAATCGAAGATTGGTCTAAGTTTTGCAACTCAGTTCCAAAAGATTGCATTGTTGGAAGCGCAGCTTGTGTTGCTTGAGTTAGAAGTGCCTCTTCATTCAACACAGTTTGCTCACCAAACTGTGTCTCAGCTTGAGCGAAAGGACTAGAAGCTAAATTTCCACCGAAAGCAAATTGTCCTTTAATACGCGCTTCCTCTTGTGCAACTGGACCTTGAGGCCCATTCATAGCAGCGATAGCTGCGTTCCACATTGGCAAGACACCGGGCATAGGTCCACCTTGTCCGGTTTGGTAAAATTGACTTAGGCTTTGCTCAATAGGATTGAGCGGAGCTGTTAAAGTACCAGGAGCGGTAGCTTGACCCGTTGAAGGTAGAATTGCAGACAAATCAAACGGAGTTGCTCCTTTACCAAGTTGAGACTGTAGCCACTGATAGAATTGTTGTGTAAACTGAGGGTCAAACGTTGGTACCGCTGTGTTACCACCACCTAAATTATGCTTTCCCCCAACAACATTACCCGTAGAATAAGGATTTTGGTCCGTTTGTGGAGGGGCCGTTCCGGGTGCAGGCGGGACAATACCAGGCGGAGTTGGGGTAGTCATAGGAGTACTAAATGATGTATTACCCGGCATACTCATCGCAGCAGGATTAAAGGGCATAAATTGATTAGACCCTGGCGTACTAGCGCCAAACATTGGCATACCACCAGAACCACCTGAACCTCCGCCAGGTCCACCATAAGGTAGATTACCGTAACCGTATTGAGGAAATAACTCAGCCATTTTTGTACTCCAAGTTAACTATTATTTGTTTAATTACCCCTACCAGCACTATAACCACGAACAATAGGACGCAACGCAGCTTGCATTCTCCAATTTTCTTTCTCTCTTCTTTTCTTTCTTCCTTCTATCATACCTAACCTATCAGGATGTTTAGGGTCTCCATGTAACAACTTATGAACAGCAGCAGCCTTTTCGTATTGAAGTAACTCAGTAAAGCCTTTCTCAACAGCCATCATTACTAAAACTTCGTTCCAGTTCCTACCTATTAGTATCTGAGTTTGGTTAAGCAAATTATCGTTAATAGGGTGCATTTTGTAAATACGCGCTTGGACTTGATAGTTCTTATCAGGTACAGGAACGAACCCTATTGTATCTGCAAATCTATACCACTTAACCGGTTGTCCCGTGTATCTTGTGACCAAATCTGCCTCTTGATAACTTGTCGTTTCAAGCCTAATCTGTGTAGAATTAAGTGGAAAATCAGTCCACAACACCACATCAAGGGTGCAGATATTGTAATCACCAGCAGGTACAATGTTTGAGAAGGCATATTCTTGTATAGCTCCGTTTGCAACGGTTGAAGCTCCTGTTAAGTTGAACTTAGGACCAAGTTCTTCAAGTTCATCAAACTCGTTTCTAAAGTCGGGGTCTGCCGTTATTTCTAATAAACTATCACGGAGCCAAACATCAGCACGTGTTGTGTCTGTTGTTCTATTCTCACACTTAACAAGAACTTCAGACTCAAGGTCTTTAATAAAGAACTGTTGGACACCACTAGAGCTTAGAACGGGCATTTAACCTGTACCTCCACTTGACTGTTGCCATGCTATAATACTTTGAGCGTCTAAGCTAAAAGCAATTCTTACTGTCCAATTTTTGACTGTTAAAGAGGTACCAAAACTTGAAGCAAAAGGAAACGTCGCTTGATAACTTAAAGCAGGATGACCGTTAGCAACGGGAGCTGTTATTCTAACGGTATAAACATCAAAAGGAAGAGCAAGAGTTGTGTGAGGCCAGGCACCGGTCATTTTAGCAATTATGTTACCGTGTGAATCCTCTAATGTTGTTGTGGCGTTGGTTATTTGAGGACCAGAGAAAGTGCCCCAATAAAGACCAAGCTCTAAAAAGGTGGTTGGCGTTGTCTGCGAGTTGGTTGCTTGAGCCAACAGGAGTAGTAAACTAACGAGTGTCAGGAGTTTTCGCACGCTTCCTCCATTGGTTGATCGCGAATCCCACGTTAGCTCCAGTCACCGCGAGCGCAGGGACAAACCATTCGCGGAACTTCCGCTTCCGCCCATACTCGCTTAGGCCGATAGCCACGCCTGTCAGCGCCGCATCGCTTATCGCAAACTCGCGCAGCGAACCGTAGTGCATCGCGCAGGGGGCAGGACCGTTTCTTGCGCGGCAGTCGTAGCCGGAGCGGCTGGCCAATCCGCTCGATGCTCCCGCAGCGAAGTCCAAGCTGACGTGACTGGCAATCGCCCGCAACACCCGCTTCGGAGAGGCTTGGGCAGGGAGGGTTGTGAGTAGGAGCAAACAGAGCAGGCGCATCAGTTCCTTCCTATGTAGTGATAGCTCATCGTCAGTTAATCCTCTTCACTTTATAGCTCCCCGTTGCTGTCGGCGCGTTTCCAGTGAAGCTGCATTGCGCGTTAATGAATAGCGCCGTCCCTGCTATCGTAATTACCGCTGTATACGTTCCCGTGTTGGCTGACCATTGAGCGCTTGCCGCTAATGCCGTTCCCGCGCTAGGCCAAGCGTTGAATGCCGCTGCTTCTGGATTTGTGGAATCCGTAAGAGTGTTAGCAGAAGATGACGGACTAACATGGCAGTTTGACGCCGTGACGGTCGTAGCTGCTCCTGCCGTAAAGAGACAGGCACCAGAGATGTCCCACGTACCTGGCTCAAGCGTGATCCCCGCCACGTTGGTAATCGTTCCGCTGACTAAAGCTCCGCTGGTGGTTGCGTTCTGGGCGGGAGTTCCATAATTGGGTGCTCGCGGTGGGGCTGCGATAGTCTGCGGTGTCCCTGCTGTAAACTGCTCGCATGGAATGTTGGCGATGGAAAGTTCGATAGCTCCCCACAGTCCGTTATTCCCATCAGGAAATGAGCCATCGTATCCGTAGCAGTTACCGTTGAAAGTGATGGGGGAGAAATCTGCAATTTGACCGTTGGCGCTATTCACGCCGGAAACTGCTGTTGAGCGGTATATAACAGCGTTCGTTGAAATCGTCCAACCAGTAATCGGACATCCGACACCGCTGCAACTGGCAAAATAAATATCGGACGGTAACGTTCCGGTGATGCCACTTGGCGTCCCATGCCACCACGTAATGAAAGAAGTGGATGTAATTTGACGGATGCTCTTAATATCACTAAATGTTCCCGTACTCGTTGGGTTCACAAGGATTGGATTAGAGCCGGAATCCGTGCAAACCATTGCGCCGCCCGGAGTCGTACAAGTGGCGACACCGATACTCCAGCGGCTACCGTTAGATGCTTCGTAGAACAGATACCAAGTACCGCCGAAGTTTTGCAGTACGGAATTGGCGAGCGAAGTTGACTTCCAAGCAGGTCCGCTACCGGATACGGCAATGTTGGCCTTGACGAGCGCTAGATTACTCCAAGATGTGCCGCTATAGAGGTCAATCCCGTTAGCGCCAGTGGATGCGTTCGCGGCTGTGATATAAATCGTGCCACCAATGACAGATATCCCACTATGGCAATGCCCCGCAATGTTTCCTGCTCCAGCAAACCAAGTAATGCCGTCTATGCTTTCTTTGTAGACCAATTGGCACGTAGTATATCCAAGCGTGTGAATCATTCCGAGAACAGGAACACCTGTTCCGAGGTTTGTCATTACCACGGCGGTCGGAGGGAAAAAAGCATTCGGCTCGGATACGGATGTGGGTGAAGACCCGCCAGCATATATGACTGGCCCGATTCTCTGCCATGCCGCAGGCCCGCCTGCCCCGCTATCTCCGGCAGCGGTGTTTATCCAACTGTTCGCAGGACACGCATTGCCGTTCCCAACGGTCCCGCAATACTGGAATGTCACGTTTGTCGATGACCCCGGCCACAGACTGATGGATGGAGCATTCACGAAATTTATCGGCCAGACGAAAGGCCGATTGCCAACGCTGTCTTGAGTAATCGCAAAAGCCGCCTCGGTGCATTGCCCGTTAGCGGGGCAAGTAAATGGACCTGCCATAACGCTTGAAGTCACGCTACAGGTCAGCGGCAAAACAAAGTCAGTGATAAATGATGTAGTCACTGTAAAGGTTAACGAAGCAGCGCAGGTAACGGGTACGTTGGAGCTAATGCCGGAGCCGCCTGCGGCTACCCAAGCTCCGTTATGAAATTGTCTTGTTCCACCGTTTATAAAATTAAAATAACTACTCCCCTCAACAGCTCCTGTTATTTCACTATCAGCATAAGCTACTGTTTGTGTAGCTCCTGTTGGGGGAACACTAATAGCAGGCGGAATAACGCTACTAGTTAATGATTGTGTGGCTCCTGTAATTGTTAAATTAGTTGCGAAGCAAGCACCAGAACCCATAGGGCAAACTTGGACTTTCCATTGCGTACCTGATGGAGTAATTGCTGTATTAGAAGGAACGCTTACACTCGTGAAAGACCCTGTACCATCAAGGCTACCACTAACTGTAGTACCCAAAGAAAAAGCTCCACCAGTCCAAACATAAGGACCGGCGTTTCCGAAAACGGGGACAAAAGTAAATTTGTAGGTACCGTTAAGCCAGGCTTGGCCTCCTTGGTCAGTAATTGTGGCACTAACTAAAGTTGACTGTGCAAAAGAAAATGGTGTTAGTGTTAACAATAACAAAACCAAAAATAACACTTTTTTCATTTTACCACCCTAACCACTGAGTTTTTAGGAACACATTCCCAAATTTTATGCAACCCTTTTGCTGTGTAATCTATAAGACGGCATTCATCATAAGGTTTTGTATCTGAAATAATCATAACCCGATACGTTTTATGAATATGTGAAGCGCCACAACCATATAGAAAAAAGGAAAATAAAACTAAAAATCTCAAAGTAGACCTCAATTACTTAACACACACGAACCAGGAATAATCGTAATCGTTGCGCTATTATTCTCAGACCTTGATTGTAACTGAATCGTTCCAGCGTTCGCACCATTAATAAGTGTCAAAGTAACTCGCACAGGAAGATTTACCCCTGATGGATTTTGCGGTGCTATTCCTATATCGGTTCCAAAAGCCGTAGCAACACCACCAG
>Ga0210405_10003114_pt1 | contig 16550 bp, 17 predicted proteins | sample IncBWH11MmetaG_FD_155492 | JGI IMG/M metagenome (GOLD analysis project Ga0210405, IMG submission 155492) | Forest soil microbial communities from Barre Woods Harvard Forest LTER site, Petersham, Massachusetts, United States - Inc-BW-H-11-M | ecosystem: Environmental > Terrestrial > Soil >... | reverse complement strand
CCGACGGAAAGCCTTAAATGGGTCCAAGGTCCTGATCTTGGGATTAGCCTACAAGAAGGACATCGACGACTTGCGCGAGTCGCCGTCTCTTACCATCATCGAGTTGTTGCAAAAGCAGGGTGCCGAAGTTAGCTATAACGATCCCTACCTGCCATTCGTCGGCCGGGGCCGAAAGTATGACCTACAAATGAAATCCGTCAGCTTGGACAATTTGGGCCAGTACGATTGCGTCCTCATTGTGACCGACCACTCGGCCTACGACTACCAGGGGCTCGTGCGTGAGGCGCAACTAGTGGTGGATACGCGGAATGCCACCAAGGGGATCCTATCACCAAACATCGTGCGCTGTTAGTTTCCGCTGTAGGCACGCATCCTCATTTCGTTGAAAGTCATCCACGATGCAGAGTCGAATGGCACGCACTGCAGAGCGTAATCAAATTCTCTTCTGAATCCGGCCCAGACTGGCTACGAAACTGTTTGTGGTGAACTTCAAGATTAGACATCGCTCCGCACGATTGGCATCTCCACCTATCCCGACGGAGAACTTGATTCCGAAGCTGGTCGTACAATTTGCAGTTCAGGCGCACGCGCGGGTGCTTTGATGGCAGACTGTTCACGAGGCTTTCTCAGTCGCGCGATCGAGAAACGTCTTTTGTTCCGCAACGGGAAGGAACTTGAACAACCGCAGGATCGAATACAACAACGGATTCGAGTTGCCGGAGTCGAGATTGGCTCCTGCCAGGAAGTCAGCACAGATCATCTCTAGGCAATATCCTCTCGACTTGTCGGTTCCCAGCATTAGCGATGCCGTCTCGATCGCCTGCTCGATAATCGGGATCTGGCTTTTGTGGAATTTGAAGTAGACGATTTCAGCCGGTTCGCAATCTATGCCGGTGAGTTCTTTTTCGACTTCGTGCTTGAACTGATCTTTGGGCATCTCGCGGGCTTTGTGCAACCAGGTTGCACAATCGAAGTCTTGGCCGTCCCTGCGTGCCAGTTTGGCGAGCTCGACGCCCTTGGACCATCCGACCAGCTTCAGTTCCCGCCGCGCTTGCGGAGGGAGGTGTTCGTGGATCGACATCAAGTAGTAGGCTTTTCTCCTCGATTCCGGAAACCGTCGTGCAAGGAAGTCATCGAACGACGCCAGTTGCTCCACGCGCCAGTACTGTCCTGCTCGGACTTCACAAAGATAGCGCCCAAGTTCGACGAAACGCGTGTCGCGTTCTGCCTCGTTCTTCTTTTCCCACGAGAGAATCTGGTCGATCTTCGTAAGAACGAAGAGCGCTCGTCGATGATTCAGCTTCGGCAACACGGGCGGATTCCTAGTAAGCAAGCTCGTCAAGCCAACCAAGGTTTTCTGCTCCAGGGCGTCGAACGAGACGGGTTTCGACCGTCTGCTGGTTCCCGAGGCAGAGCCCGACATAGGGGCAACTGCTGCAGGGATTTTGCGGGAAGCGAACTCCGCTGTGAGGTAGGAAGTGGGCGGACTCAATTCGTCCAATCGTGTCTTCTGCCAGTTGGCCGAATTCGCGACGCTGTTCATCGGTGATCGTAGTGTGCAGGTATTGAATCTCAACCAATCGCTTGCGGACGAAGACGACCTGCGCGACTTGAGAGATTCCGGTCATCCACGAATAGCAAACCAGTTGGGGATCCAGTGCGAGAAGTCCGTCGGGCTCTTCCGAGTAGCGGCTCGATGTGGTTTTCCATTCAATCAGGCAGCCCTCGTTGTCGAGCTTCCCGATTGCGTCAACGTAGGCTACAAAGTCGTTTTTTCCGGAAACTGGCCTCGTGAACTTGATCTGCAGTTCGTGACGTGGTCGACGGATACGAATACGATCGTCCTGGCAAAATCGGTCTAATAGCTGAATTCCTTGTTGGAGCATCCGGTCCCACGTGTCGCCCTTCGAGTAATGCAACCCGTGTTTGTGGTAGAGCGACCATTCGCGAAAGAGGACAGCTGCAGCGTCCTCCCGCAGGAAGTACCCGGACAGAGCTTGTTCGAAGGCGCGCCCGAAAAGCATGGCGGCTCGAGTATCTTTTTCTTGCCAGCCATCGAGATAACGGTGGCGATAGCGGCGGGGGCAGGTTAAGTACTGGCTAATTTGGGTGTAGCTGTAGGTCACTTTGACTCCCCCCATACAGCCAGGCTCGCAGGTGAAGCGCTCGAAAGTTGTTCCCATTGGACGGCAGGTGCGAAGCCGTCGAGATTGAGCAGGGAAGTGCCGTTGATGACGACGTGGCTGACTTTGATTACTCCACGGAGGCCAACCAGGTTTTTGTCATCGATTTCGTCTTGTCCGAGTAGTTCGATGTCGTAGCCGAAGTCGCGCAGAAACCAGTTAAGTTTCCACAGCGCTCTGGGCGTGCAATAGAGGCGGCCACTAATTGAATGTCCCGTGAGTTCTTTGGGCTCTAGGATGGAGAATCGAAGGAGATAGAAAGACTTTCGCGAATCCCACCGATGCTGAGCTCGCTCGATGCGGACGAGGAGCAGGCCATCGCAAACTTGAGAAGCAGCAGACTGACCGGCCTCGTGCAAGCCTTGGATATGACGTCTCACGCGGCACCTTCTTTCGCGCCAAGATAGCTGTTGAGCTGGCACAGTAGACCATCTCGGTTTTTGTCGGCCCAATCAGCCAAGTGAGTGATGAAGTTTTCGACCTGCTCGCGAGTAGCTTCGCGCAAGCTCTTCACGCCGCAGAAGTCAGTCGCATACGACTTAACAAGGGTGGCATCCAGTTGATGCTGGCGAATGAGTTGGCAGAGGTGATCGCGGACAGTCCGTCCGCCGTAGTTCCCGTTGGTCGGTTGCGGAGGAAGTTTCTTGGATTGGGGAGAGGCCGTAGACGGTTCTGTGCGAGAACCGATCTCCTCGACCGAGCAGATGCCGATTCCGTAGGCTTTCCGCAGAGCGCGGTTGACCGCACGAGTTTCGGCAATGCGCATCTCCGCACCATGGACTAGCCAAGAGACATTGGAGGGATCGGCATCCCCAAATCCAACGAAGCCTCTGCACGCCCGAGATCTATAGACTTTGGCCTCGAACGCCCAGCGCTGCGCCGACGGATCGCAGAACGGTTGGACCGGCTGAACGCTAATGCCGGCGCACCGCTTGCGACGCGCCAAGCTCATGAGTCCCGAATGGGTAACGTACCAGCCGCTCGCTAAGAACAGAAGGTCGCCGTTTGCAACGGAAAACCGAAACGTTTCTGTGAAATTCGCTAACGCGCTGAAGGCAATTCGTCCTAGAAGGCTTCCCCAGCGAAGTTTTGCGTATCGTTTGTTCTGTCGGATTAGACTTCTTGTTGCGATCATGGGTTTATCTCGGCAATATGAGACATTACAGTAGTAATGTACTATAATACAGTACAATTGTAAAGCAAGATATCCCAATGCTTTTAAAGCCTCTTTGATTACAACGGGTGGAGACTCAATGGAGGATCCGTCGAGCTTCTTTTAGGGCCGCGGACGCGACGAAGCTGCTCTTGCTGATCTTTTCCTGCTTTGCTGCCTTCTCGATCTCCATCTGTTCTTGGTCCGTATAGTACGAGGTGATCGCTTTCCTCACAACGGTCGACAACTTGCGTCTTCTGAAACCAGCAGGTTGTTTGTTCACAAACACGATGGTAACACTGGTATTGCGCCATCGGTGGTGTCGGTTAATCGTCTTGGTACACGAGACGGAAGAGATGGGTTCCTTCTGCGGTCAACCTGGTTCTCGACGTACCCAGGATGCTCCACTATGACAAGCACAGAGCTAGAAGAGCCGAACGAACGACGCCGCGAAAGAGACCACGGCTAAGTCTGAGTCTGCCCGGAGTATCGGCTCCAGCGAATTGCTCAACTGTTTGCCTCAATACTAATATTGTGCTACATCGAGATCGTGATGCAGGCTGTTGTTCCGAGGAGGTGAGTCGTGAAGCGTGGCGCCCAATCCAAATGCGCGAAGGTGGGCTAAATGAGAACAGCGAAATCACGGCGTCGGTGAGTATAATACCAACGAGGGTACTATTCTTGTGGCCGGGTAAAGAACTAGCGCACTGAAAACTGCAACACGGAATTTAGACATGCTTTCTCTCTTCGGCGCTGTGGTGTTCGTATATATATTCGTTCGCTTAGTTACTGCCAACACCATTGATGAAGAAGATATTTGCCCATACGATAGGTGCCAGATGCACCACGCGAAACCTGAGACAAAAGAGAAGAATTCTCCAGCCGCGCGGAATACGGCCGGCTGACTTGACTAGACACAGGCCTTTACGTTCTGAGCATCCTCGGACCGTCCAAAGATAAGTGAGTTCGAAGTTGTTTTTCGCTTTGTGTCCCGGGACACATAACCTCATCGCGGAGTTCGATGTGAAAGTCGACAACATTCGTTTGCTCGAACCGCTGCCTTATCCCTTCGTCGCCGTCGACATTCGAAAGGGATCGCCAACGCTGGGGAAGTGGTTCAGAGCATAGAGCTCGGCGGAGAACCGCAAGCAGATCTGGGCGGCAGCCCTCTCACCAGAAACATCAGGATCGACGGTTTGTTCCTAGAATTAGGTTGCTTGATCGCTTATCGCAGCCCGGTTGAGTTCATCATCATACTGCGAGGGGGGCGATCTCTCGGCCGATCAAGGTCACAGGCGGCGGGGATCAAAATACTTGCAGCGGTGTCTGGGGCAGAATAATTAGGAAGATGAGGCCTTGGGACCCGTAAAGCGGGGTGTGTGCTGTTTGTTTCCGAGACGGTGAGTGGGAGCCGACGCGTATGAGAAACATAGCTGTAAATTCCTCGAACGAATGCCGGGAATGGTGCATTCCAAGCTTGGCAGCCTGGGTTTGTCCGATGCGTCCGAACGCCATCCGAACGAACGACACCGCAAAGGGGAGCAGGGCCAGACCTGGGACTGCCCCAATTCCAAGGAGACAAGTCTCACTATCTGCAGTTCCCAAGGAATCGAGAGACTCGCAACGCCGTATCTTTACTACAAGTTGCGTCGATAACTAAATTAATACATTTAGGTACTTAGTAGTTAATAATATTGTAGTGACATGCCGCGCCGGATTCGATACAATTCAGTTCCAGCGAGCTTCGCGAGAAGCTAATCTGCTTCGTCGCTTCTCCCCGATGATCCGCGCTGAATCTTGAAGAAGGACATTCCAAAAACAAGTTTATGAGGTCTAGAAATGTGGATACCCGTTGTAAAGGTGTAAACAAACGAGGTGAGCCCTGCCGAGCCGCCGCAACCGCGGGCGGTCTCTGCTTCTTCCATGCCAATCCGAATAAGGCCGCCGAGCTAGGCCGGATCGGAGGGCGAAGCAAGCGCAGCGCCGCCGGTGAGAATACCGATCCCATACAACTCTTCTTGAACGACCCCATCGGTGTGTGCGATGCATTGGGGAAAATAATCACCGACGTGCTTGCGGGCAAAATTCCGCCCAGGGTCGCTGCCAGTGTGGTCCCTTTCATGAGGCTGCAGCTGCTCGCTTTTGCTGCAGTGGATGAGATGGAGAAGCGGGTTTATGAGAGGCCTTATTATGGATGGGTTAGGGCCGCAAGAAAGCAGAAAGTTTCGAGCTCAGTAGAGCCGGAACATTCGAGTGTTTCGGAGCCAGAGGTCTCGAATGTGGGAAACTCTGAGAGCTCGTCCGAAATGGCGAACGCTTCGGAGCCAGAGAGCTCGAATGTGGAGAAGGTGGAAAGTTTGAGCGTGGGATCGCCCGAAATCGCGAAAGCGGTGGAGCCGGAGATCTCGAATGTGAAGAAGTCTGAAATTGTGAATGGCCTGGGGTGGCCCGAAATGGCAAATGCGGTGGAGCCGGAAGTCTCGAGAGTAGGGAAGCCTGAAGATTCGAGCGCGGCGACGCCCGAGATCTCGAGGGTGGGTGAGCCGGAAAATTCGAGCGAGGAGAAGTTCAAGAGTCCGAGCGCGGGGAATCCGGACCTTTCGAGCTTCGTAGGCCCCGTGCTTCCGATGGAAACGATCTTGGCCATGAGCCGAGAACGCCAAAGAAAGCTTTCCCGAGAGCGTGAGAGACAGCTCGCCATAGAAACGGCTTTGGCATCTAGCCTGTCGCATGCCTTCGGCCTCGATGAACTATAGCTTTAGACAGCTTAAGCTATTACATTTCCAGAAAGGCATCGAAGGCGTGTACGTCGTATAGCTTATAGAGAAGTTATTCGGCACCGATATGACCGACCTGACCTTCCCGGTTTGCAACATGTCTGACCCCGTTTCCTGGGTGACCTCTCAAGAAGCGCGAGTCGACCAGTAAGATGAAAAAAATCCCTCAACTGGACGCCCTTCGCGGCATCGCTGTGCTGCTGGTGTTAGTGCACAACACCGACCGATATCCCGCGCTCCATCTCGGCCTGGTCTCGGCCAACGGATGGATGGGAGTGGATCTTTTCTTTGTGTTGTCCGGACTTTTGATCACTGGGATTCTGCTCGACACGAAACAATCCGACGGATATTTTAGAAACTTCTACGCCCGCCGCTGCCTTCGGATCTGGCCCCTGTACTATTCGGTGCTGCTTTTCATGTTCGTGATTGTTCCGGTCTTGCGTCCCTCGGAAGCTCACACCGTATTCGCAGCACGATCGTCGCCTTGGTGGGCCTATCCGATTTTTCTTCAGAATTTCCTGGTGCCGGTTCCAACGATGGCAACAGGGGCGCTTGGCGTGACCTGGTCGCTCGCTGTCGAGGAACAGTTCTATTTGATTTGGCCTCTGGTGGTGCGGTTCTGCACTGAGGCCCAGCTTCGTAAAATCACCATCGCAGTGATTTGTATTTCTCCGGCACTGCGCTTTTATCTGTCACAGCATCAAGTCAACATCTACTCGAACACGTTCTGCCGTTTGGATGGGCTGATGGCTGGGGCGCTGCTGGCGTTGGTGATTCGTTCGGTCAGCTTTTCCCCATCGAAGTTGCTGACGTCTGCGTGGATCACACTTCTTGTATCGGTACCACTCGCCCTTACGATCGAAATGGCGTTTGATGCGAAGTGGATCGTTTTTTCACTGACCGCGCTGGCCTCGGTTTCTTTCATATACCTCGCTCTGTTTTCGACGCAGAAATGGCTGCGATTCGTTCTGACGAACCGATTTCTGGTTTACACCGGGACAATCAGCTACGGAATCTATTTGCTCCAGAAGATTCCGCTGGATGCGGCCAAAACGTTTCATTTGGACCAGCACCAGTTTCTGGCCCTGCCGATTACGGCTGCTGCAACTTACGCTATAGCGGCGTTATCTTGGAATCTGCTTGAAAAGCCAGTACTTAGGTTGAAACGGTTTTTTGAACCAAGCACTATCCACATAGGCCCTGCCAACAAGGGGCTTATGAGGTTGGCCGAACGCTGAAGGTTTCCGCGCGGGGGCTGGGCGCGTTTCGCGCCAACCTCAATGTGGTTACCGCTGTATGTGATTGATACTAAAGGCCAGAGAGGGTGCAAACAGGTTGACCGCCTGTGATAAGATTGGAATCTCCCTCAAGTTTTCTCCCCCGACGCTGATCCGACGACACGGTACGGTCCTGAGTTCGGCAGTAAAGTGTGGCAAACCAGCAAAGGAGCATCTCTTCCTGCATGTTGAGTACTGCGATCATTGGCGCGGGTCCGTATGGGCTTTCTGTCGCCGCGCATTTGCGGCGTAGTGGTATTCCATTCCGTATTTTCGGTCGTCCGATGGACAGCTGGCTAGCGCACATGCCGAAGGGCATGATGCTGAAGTCGGACGGATTCGCTTCGAACATCTACGATCCCGAAAATGCGTTCACCTTGGGTCAGTTCTGCGCTGAACGGGGCATCGAATACGCGGATGCCGGTGTTCCGGTCCGGCTTGAGACTTTCTCCGCCTACGGGCTTACGTTCCGGGATCGTATGGTGCCGGAACTGGAAGACAAGCTGGTAGCCAGTGTCAATCGGCTGCAAGATGGGTTTCTGTTGCGGCTCGAGGACGGTGAAACGGTTCAAGCCAGATCGGTTGTGCTTGCGGTCGGCATTACCCACTTCGACTATGTTCCAGAGAGCCTGGCACATCTGCCAGCGGAATTTCTCTCACATAGTGCCCGGCATCACGAGGTTGAACCGTTTCGGGGTCGCGAAGTAGTCGTGATCGGCGGCGGATCTTCCGCGCTGGACTTAGCTGGATTGCTCCACGAGGCTGGTGCCCAAGTGCAGCTGGTCAGTCGCCGAGAAGAATTGAAGTTCCACAGTCAGCCAACGGGCAAGGCTCGCTCGCAGTGGCAGCAGATCAGGCATCCGCAGTCGGGTCTTGGTCCCGGAATGCGCTCGCGCTTTTTTGCCAACTCGCCGATGGCATTCCACTACTTGCCTGAGCGTTTTCGAGTGGAAGCTGTGCGCAGAACCCTTGGCCCGTCGGGCGGATGGTTCATTCGGGACAAAGTGATCGGGAAAGTGCCGCTGCATCTGGGATGCACACCGCGAGGCGCTAAGGTTCAGAACGGCAGAGTGCATTTAAGTGTTCGGGCGGCCGACGGAAGCGAACAGGAGATTGTGACCGAGCACATTATTGCGGCCACGGGTTATAAGGTGGACCTAGAACGTTTGAGTTTCCTCAACCCGGAAATTCGCTCGAAGGTCGAGGCGCTCGATCGAACTCCGATACTCTCGTCGAGTTTCGAATCGTCGATACCCGGCCTCTATTTCGTAGGGGTTGCGGCCGCGAACAGCTTTGGGCCCGTCATGCGGTTCGCATTTGGTGCTGGCTTCGCCGCTCGCACGCTCACTCGCACGCTTACGAAGTCGCTCTTAAGGGAGCCGGCATCGGTTGCAGTTCCGAGCGTGGTGACGACCACGAAATGAACGGATCTAGACATTACGGCTCACGAGTTGGAGGCCGGTAGAGACTTGAAAAGAGAAACGATTGCTATTCACGTTGGCTACGACGGCGACCCGACCACAAAGGCCGTCGCCGTGCCCATCTACCAGACGATTGCGTTCGAGTTCGACAGCGCCGAGCATGGAGCTGCTCTGTTCAATCTCGAAGTCGAAGGGAACATCTACACCCGCATCGGAAATCCTACGAATGCAGTCCTGGAGAAGCGAGTTGCGGCGCTTGAGGGCGGAGTGGACGCCCTGAGCGTCAGTTCCGGCATGGCCGCGATTGAATACTCGCTTATCAATATTGCCGAGTCAGGCAATAACATAGTTTCTCTCCCACAGCTTTATGGTGCCACTTTCACTCTGCTGGAGCACATCTTTCCAAAGCGAGGAATTCGCACGCGCTTCGCAGTGAGTGATCGTCCGGAAGATGTGGACAAGCTCATCGACGAGAACACCAGGGCGGTTTACTGCGAGAGCGTGGGCAATCCGGCGGGGAATGTCGCTGATATCGAAGGACTAGCGAAGGTCGCGCACAAGCACGGCGTACCTTTAATTGTCGACAACACGATCGCTACGCCGATTCTTCTGAGACCGATCGAATACGGAGCCGATGTAGTCGTACATTCCATGACCAAGTTTATGGGTGGGCACGGCACGACCCTGGGCGGAATGATTGTCGACAGTGGAAAATTTCCGTGGCGCAAATATGCCGAGAAATTCTATATGTTCAACCGGCCAGAGATTGCGTACCACGGCGTGGTTTACGTCGACCACTATGGCGATGCCGCCTACGTTGCGCGCTGCCGAACAGTCTGCCAAAGGAACACTGGTGCGACGCTGTCGCCGTTCAACGGTTTTCTGCTGCTGCAGGGAGTTGAAACGCTTGCACTCCGCGTCGAACGTCACGTTGAGAATGCGCGCAAGGTGGCGGAATATCTGCGCGATCATCCGATGGTGGAATGGATCAACTATGCGGGGTTCCCAGAAAACCCGCTGTACACGATGGCCCAACGGTACTTGGGTTCGAAGCGTTGTTCCCTTTTGACATTTGGCGTGAAGGGCGGCTTCGAGGCCGGGAAGAAGTGTTTCAACGCACTGAAGTTGTTCAAGCGAATGGTGAATATGGGCGATGCTAAGTCATTGGCGTGTCATCCAGCGTCCACCACCCACCGTCAACTTACGCCTGAGGAACAAGAGAAGGTGGGCGTAACGCCGGAGATGCTTCGGCTTAGCGTGGGCATCGAGCACATCGACGATATTATCGACGATCTTGCTCAGGCGCTGGGCAAAGCTAAGGTTTATGAAGCGAGTGAAAGACTGTAGCGTGCGTCAGTCTTGGGGGATCTCATGTCACTAATCATTGACGGTGGTCGAGTTCCACCTCGTTGGGCTGAGCGAAACGGCTTCGGCAAAGCGGCGTCGGTCAATAGTTACAGGGGCGCAGACTCCGTCAGGATCGCTTTCGTCAACAACATGCCAGACTCGGCGCTGGAAGACACCGAAATCCAGTTTTTCGAACTGCTCGATGCCGCAGCAGGCGACGTTCCACTGTGCCTGAGTCTCTACTCACTCGCGGGAGTTCCTCGAGGAGAGCGGGGGCAACAGCATGTGAGCAGCTTCTACCTCGGTACGGACGATTTATTGAGCGCGCAGTTTGACGCTTTGATTATGACTGGAACCGAGCCGCGGCAGCGCGATCTGCGCAGTGAACCCTACTGGTCGGCTTTGGCCAACGTCTTGGACTGGGCGGAAAGCAATACCGTCTCGACGATATTGTCGTGCCTGGCGGCGCATGCAGGCGTCCTCCATAGCGACGGTATCGATCGTCGTCCGTTGAGTGACAAGCAATTCGGTGTCTTTGACTTCACCAAAACCTCAAAGCACTATCTGACCACCGGTACTGGGGAACGTATACGCTTCCCGCACTCTCGGTGGAATGAAGTGCAAGCAGATGCGCTGGCCGCGTGTGGATACACCGTGCTGACTCAATCGGCCAAGGGCGGGGTGGACTCATTCGTGAAGAAGAAAAAGCGGAGTCTGTTCCTACACTTCCAAGGCCATCCGGAATATGGTGCCCAGACGCTCCTTAAGGAGTACCGGAGAGACATAAAGAGATTCCTCAGGGGGGAACGGGAAACGTATCCCTCCATGCCGAAGGGTTATTTCGATGAAGGGTCCGCAAAACTTCTGGCCGATTTCCGGGATGCAGTTCTGGCAGATCGGCGGGAAGAACTGATGAATGACTTCCCTGAAGCTTGCCTCGCCGGGACACTGCAGAAGACATGGCACTCGTCCGCGATGGGCATGTATCGTAATTGGCTGCACTACGTGGTGTCGAAGAAGTCGGATATGCCGGGGTTTTCGGCGGTGGCGGCTGCCCGTGAAAATGTCGAGCGAAAGCGATCTGCGCTGCGGTGAAAAGAAGGGAGCACACACGTCGAATCCGAACGTTTCGGATGCTAAGAATGACAGGTAGGAGCCGTTGATGCTGCCAGTTCTGCTCAGTAGGCTTGCGGGTAGGATAGCTTTTGTGGCTCCGGGGGGGCAAAGCTTGCGACCGTGGCTGCAGCGGCTGCGCGGAGTTGTGATGGGACGCAACGTCTGGATTGGCCAGTTCGTGTACATTGATGAAATACATCCCACGGACGTAACAATCGGAGACAACTGCACAATCGGCCTCCGAACGTCGATAATCGCGCACTTTTACTCGGGACCCAGAAGACCAACAAGCAACGGAAAAGTTGTAATTGAAAAGGACGTTTTCATTGGTCCGCACTGTGTGATCTTGCCTAACGTGAGAATCGGTGAAGGGGCGGTGATCCGGGCTGGTACTGTGGTGAGCCGAAATGTGCCACCGCACACTTTTTGGGGACCTCCCCCGGCCGAAGCCTTGGGGGTGGTGACTGTTCCCCTAACGCCGGAGCATCAATACGAAGAGTTTGTGGACGGCCTGAAGTTACGCATAAAACGCTAACCCGCGCGAATGATAGCGAGTTCAAGTAATTCTAAAAGTACTTGCTGATCTGCACGGTTCATGACTGGACAACCGTCGGTTAATCCGTCGCACGCACGCCTCGGGCAGAAGGGGGCAGATATGGAATCCGAACACGGACGCATACCGCGCGGCCCTCAAGAGGAATATAGGGTCGGTGAAGACCTCCTGAACTGGATGAGTCGTCAGTTCGAATCCTTCGGCGACATCTACAAAGCCTCCGTGTATGGGACCAGCGTCTACGCGACCAGGAACATTGAGTTTGCGCACCATGTGCTGGTTGAGAACTGGCAGAACTATGTAAAAGGCCAGGCCATCAGACGCGTGGCCCTACTCCTTGGTAATGGCCTCATGGTGAGCAAGGCCGACGTCTGGAAGCGGCAGAGGCGAATGATACAGCCAACGTTCAATCATGAATCGATCGGGCACTCGGCTAAACTGATTGTGGCCGTCAATACGAAACTCCTCCGGAATTGGCAACTGGCAGCCCAGAGAAACGAAAGTGTAAATGTTACGCGCGACGTCAGCAGGATGGCGCTTGAGGTTGTGCTCCGTTTCATTTTGGGCGACGATTACGAACAGGTTGGTTTCCATTTCGATCTTCTCTCCCAGGAACCGGCGCGCAATATGGAATTTGCAATGTCGTTCAGAGCGTTGGGGAAGATGATTCTCCAGGTCATCGAGCGAAGGCGAAAGGAAAATGCGACATCCGCTGACGCTTTGGGCATGTTCATGCAGGCGCGCGACCCGGAAGGCGGCCAATTGATGCAAAATGGCCAATTGATCGATGAGATTCTGACGATGATCGTTGCTGGTCACGAGACCACGGCGAGTACTCTGAATTGGGCCTGGTATATGATCTCTCAGCACCCCGAAGTCGAAAAGAGGCTCTCGAAGGAGCTCGACACCCTGACTAGCTGTTCTGAGTTCGTTGATCTGCCGCGGTTTCTCTATACAGGGCAAGTGATCGACGAAACTTTGCGCTTATATCCAGCTGGTTGGTTGCTGACCCGGAAGGCGCTACGTAATGATCGGCTTGGAGAGTACTTCGTTCCGGCCGGAACCGAAATTTATATTCCACCTTACTTCATTCAGCGGCATCCCAATTTATGGGAGGAACCAGACCGCTTCAATCCAGACCGCTTTCGACCTGATAACGCGAGACATCGGCATCGACTGGCGACCATTCCTTTCTCCGCAGGTCCACGAAACTGCGTCGGGGAGCAATTTGCCCGTATGGAAATGCAGCTTCATCTAATCACAATCGCAAGATCCATACGGTTTCGATACATTCCATCAAAGCCGGTAGTGCTCGACGCCGGCGTGAACCTGCGTAGTAAATATGACTTCATCATGCACCCGGAGGCCAAAATAATCGGAACCTCAGAGGCGGCTTGAATCCTCAGAGGGATGCTTTCTCCGTCTCAACTTCTGGATACAGGTATATCAGCGAAAACTAGGGGAATATATGCAAATGCAGGCGACAGAGATCGAACAAGAAATTCGTAGCTTCCTCACAGAAAAGTTTCTTTTCGGGCGCAGCGAAGCGCTCAATGACGATGCGCCATTGCTGGGCAATGTGATCGACTCCCAAGGTGTGATCGAACTGATCGTGTTCGTTCAGGAGCGCTTCACCATCGCAGTCGAGGATGAGGAAGTGACGACTTACAACTTTGCCTCTGTGAAAAGTACCGTTGCCTTCATTGAAGGCAAGCTTCGCAGCAAATCATAGATCGAACTGTGTCTCACGATCAGCTCCCCCCGATTTCGACGAACATTTCAGCCGCCATGCGCATCTCCGACGTCGTAACGCCCTGGACAGACCGTTTGCCCGATCATAAAGCTGTTGTTGATCCGAGCGGTAGCTGGTCGTATCGCGAGCTGCAGAGAATCATCTCACAGACTGCAGATTGGCTCCACGGCTCCGGAGTGCGATCGGGCGATCGGGTCATGATCGTTGGTGAAAACTGCCGGGGATTTGCGGCTGTTCTGCTGGCAGTCGCCAGCTTGGACGCTTGGCCCGTGCCCGTGAACGCACGTCTTTCGGCTCGCGAGATCGATGCAGTCCGTGATCACTGCGAAGCTCGGCGCGTAGTCTACACGACGAGTGTGTCGGTCCATGCCACCGAACATGCGAATCGGCATGGAGCATTGGTAGAAGAGGTGCGCAATCTAGGGCAAGTAGGTCTGGGTCTTCTAAACGAGAACGTCAAACCCGAGCCGCTCGAAGCTGACATTGGGAGTCGCGTCGCCGCCTTGATCTATACGTCGGGTACGACCGGCCTTCCCAAGGGCGTCATGTTGACCCACGATAATCTGCTTTTCTCGGCCGGAGGGGCCGCAAAGATCCGATCCTTAGACTCAGAAGATCGCGTTTATGGCATTCTTCCGCTGTCGCATATCGTGGGACTTTCGATAGTTTTCCTCGGAACTCTGCTCAGCGGAGCAACCATCTATCTTGAGCCTCGATTCGATCCCGTGGCTGCACGAGTTGCGCTCGAGAGAGATCAAATAACGGTCATGTTAGGCGTGCCCTCCATGTTTTCTCTGTTCCTGCAATACGCGAAGATGAGAAAATTGCAGTCGTTCGAGTTTCCCGCGCTTCGGATCATTTCTTGCTCAGGAGCCCCATTACCTCCTGCCACCAAGTCATCAGTGGAAAACCTGTTCGGCTTGCCCCTCCATCACGGTTATGGCATAACAGAGTGTTCTCCCAACGTAGCGCAAGTGAGAGTCGACCAGCCATCACGTACGGATAACTCAGTCGGCCCGATGTTTCCGGGAGTGGAAGCCAAATTAGTTGGATCTGATCATGATCCAGTGCCCATTGGAGAAGTGGGCGAGTTATGGGTGCGCGGGCCTAACATCATGAAAGGCTATTATCGCGCGCCCGAGGAAACAGCGGCCGCAATCGATGCGGAAGGATGGTTTAACACCCGTGATCTCGCCCGCTTCGAGGATGGGAATCTCTTCATTGTCGGACGCACGAAGGATCTTATCATCCGATTCGGCTTCAATGTCTATCCCGCCGAGGTCGAGGCCGTGCTAAATGCGCATCCCGCAGTGGCACAGTCGGCAGTGGTCGGCAGAACGACCGAAGGAGATGAGGAAATTCTGGCCTTCGTTCAACCGTCACCAGGTTCGCATCCGACGGAAACTGATCTGGCCGAATACACTGCAAAACACCTTGCCCCATATAAACGACCATCACACATCCTGTTTGTCTCAACCATGCCCATGACGCCAAGCGGAAAAATTGCGAAAGCCGACCTTGCAAAGATCGCCGATGACTTGAGGCAAAAAATTTAGCTAGCTTGGGGAATTGGAACCTGCCAGGAAGCCACCGTCGAGAACCAGGGATTGGCCCGTCATGAAAGAGGCGCGATCCGAGCACATCCATACCACAGCCTCGGCGATTTCAGTCGGCTTTCCCAAACGGCCGATTGGATGGCAACTAAGAACGTATTTGTGAATCCCCGGAACGCGAAAAATCCGATCCGCCATAGGCGTTTCGGTAAATCCGGGGCACACTGCGTTGATCCGAATCCCGCTTTTAGCATTTTCCAGTGCGGCGGTCTGCGTTAGCCCTATCACGCCATGTTTGCTCGCACTATACGCTGCTGCCCCTACAGCACCGACCAGGCCGGTAATCGACGCCATGTTTACAATAGCTCCACCACCTCCCTGCTTGAGCATCTGCCGGATTTCGTACTTCAGGCAGAGCCAGACGCCCTTGAGATTGATCTCGATGGTCCGATCCCAGTCTTCTTCGGATTGTCTGACCACGGGCGCCCAGGCACCCTCAATTCCCGCATTATTGAAGGCGACGTCCAAGCGGCCAAATCGCTCCCCCGCTTTCTGAATCAGCGCTTCAACTTCTGAGGCTTTTGAAACGTCGGTCTTCACAAAAAGACCATCGCCGCCGGCGGCGCGGACCAATTCGATGGTTTCCTCGCCTTCCGGTGCACGCCGTCCCGCAACCACCACTTTGGCTCCCGCCTTTGCGAAAAATACGGCGGTCTCGCGGCCAATACCGGACGTCCCGCCAGTCACGAGCGCAACTTTGCCTTCCAATTCTGGTGTCATAGTTTTCCTTCACGAATCAGACCTCTGAAGACAGAACTGCGGAGCGTAGGCGTTACGTGAGCTTCTGTCAAGCGGGTATGCTCAAATACTTTTAATGAGACAGCGATGAGTGTCAAGTGTGTTTCTCTTCTCAGCTGTTCTGCTGCCTGATAGTCGACCTCAAACCCGCGCGGCGCTTTACAGCCACACTTCGCGAACATAGAATCGAAAAGAGAATCAGGTGGAACTGCAATTATAGCGATGGCTGACGCTGTTGTATCCGGACCCACAAACGACAAGCTTATAGGCACGTGGAAATTGGTGTCCGCCTCGAGCACCACAAAGACAGGGGAGCGAAGCGAGACTCCCTACGGTCCCAACCCTGTTGGTTTTCTCACCTATACTGCGGACGGCAGAGTAACCGCCCTTATCAGCTACGGCGGACGAAAGTCACTCTCGGTCGGCGCGCAGCAAGAAGAACAGGCTGAGGCGTTTAAGACGTTTCTTGCTTATGCGGGACGGTACGCACTCAATGGGGACAAGGTAACTCATTACATCGAAATCTCATCGATTCAGAACTATGTAAATAAGGAACTGGTCCGCAACGTCAAATTCCACGGCGATCAAATCATATTGGTTACACCACCAACGCCGGTGA